>Ga0209395_1008913_pt1 | contig 10102 bp, 8 predicted proteins | sample GOMGulsemesocosm_3_FD_184635 | JGI IMG/M metagenome (GOLD analysis project Ga0209395, IMG submission 184635) | Methane-oxidizing microbial communities from mesocosms in the Gulf of Mexico - GOM9D Gulf of Mexico (SPAdes) (version 2) | ecosystem: Environmental > Aquatic > Marine > Cold seeps... | reverse complement strand
GGTAAGTAGGTAATGTAATCAAGTGATGGAAAATACCCGCTTCACGCGCAGTATCAGATTGGAAGCTACGGATTTTGTCATCTGCAGCTGCGGCTAACTCAGTAGCATCGTAATCAACATTCATTAAATCAGCACGTACGTAACTGGATACATCTTTTCCTGCAGCAGCCATAGCATCGAATGCCTGTTGACGGAAGTTTAGTGTCCAGTTGAACGACGGGCTGTTGTTGTAAACCAGCTTAGCGTTCGGAATTTCTTTACGAACTTCGTTCATCATTGCCGTGATATCGGCAACATTTGGCGTAGCCGTTTCTATCCAAAGTAAGTCAGCACCCGCTTTAATGGCTTCGATACTGTCAAATACACAACGTTCTTCACCGGTACCTTGACGGAATTGATATAAACCAGAAGGCAAACGTTTAGGTCGAACTAATTTACCATCACGATTGAAACATACATCGCCTTCAGCCATCTGGCTCACGTCAATTTCTTCAACGTCTAGGAAGGAGTTATATATGTCCCCTTGATCGCCAGGCTTTTTAACAACGGCTATTTCTTTAGTTAGGCCAGCACCTTCAGAATCAGTACGTGAAACGATAATGCCGTTGTCTATGCCAAGCTCTAAGAAAGCATGGCGCAAGGCACGAATTTTAGAATGAAAGTCTGCATGAGGAACCGTTACTTTACCGTCTTGATGACCACATTGCTTTTCATCAGCCACTTGGTTTTCGATTTGCAGCGCACAAGCACCCGCTTCGATCATTTGTTTAGCCATTATGTAAGTTGCTTCAGCGTTACCAAAACCTGCGTCAATATCAGCAATAATTGGTACAACATGGGTAACGTGATTATCAATTTTGTATTGTATAGCGGCTTTGTCGCTATCGTTTGCAGCGTCAAGTTCTCGGAAAAGTCCGCCTAATTCACGTGCATCGGCTTGACGTAGGAAGGTATAAAGCTCTGCAACCAAAGAAGCAACTGAGGTTTTTTCGTGCATAGATTGATCAGGAAGAGGACCAAATTCACTACGAAGTGCAGCAACCATCCAACCTGAAAGGTATAAATAACGACGGTCTGTTTTACCGTCGAAATGCTTCTTAATAGAAATCATTTTTTGTTGGCCAATAAAACCATGCCAGCAACCTAAAGACTGAGTGTACTTGGTGCTGTCAGCATCGTAAGCTTCCATATCATTACGCATTATATCTGCAGTGTATTGAGCAATTTCTAAACCTGTTTTAAATCTGTTTTGCGCTCGCATACGCGCTACTGACTCTGGATTTATAGTGTCCCAAGCGCTACCTGCATTTGCTTTAATTGCTTGAACCGCTTCAATTGCACTTTGATAATTAGACATGTCACTCACTCCAAAAGTTTTATTATATATATGGCCTTGTTAGTCTCATCACAAAAATGTAACTCGCAATAAAAGTAAACACACCGAACAACACAAAGTCTAAAACACGCCACGAGCATTTATGAAATATATAATAACTATCACTAGCATTCACAAGATAAATACCGGTTTGATTATTAAATAAACATTCTATTTTTCAATGGATAACAAAGAGTCTCTTATACTTTTATCTAGGTAAAACTGTGTATAAATATTTTCTCACCGTGGAAATTTGTTGATTTATCTTTCTAGTCATGACATATACAGTAATTATATTATTTCTATCGACCATAAAAACTATGAATATTGCAAAAATTGATCTTAACTTACTTATCTATCTTGATGTTTTACTAAGAGAAAAGAACGTAACGCGTTCAGCCAGTCAATTAAACATCACTCAGCCAGCCATGAGTAATGGTTTAAAACGGTTAAGAAATTTATTTAATGACCCAATTTTGGTACGTACATCTGACGGTATGGTACCAACAGAACGTGCCAGAGCATTAGCCCCGGTTATTCGAAAAATTTTGTTAGAGCTGGAAGAAGCACTGCAAGGTGAAGAAGAGTTTAATGAAAAACACAGCCAGCGTGTTTTCCGAATTATGGCTAGTGATTATGCGGCTTCGACTTTATTACCTAAGTTACTTAGAAAGATAAATGAAATCGCTCCCAATGTTACCATAGATATTATGACACCAAGTGATGTCACTTTTCATGATGTTGAGGCCGGTAAAATAGATATGGCGATCAATCGTTTTGACGAGTTACCACAATCTTTTCATCAAAAAACTATTTGGCGTGATACTTTCTCTTGTTTGTTAAGTGCTGATAATCCGGATGTTTCTAAGTTTAACTTAAATACTTACCTTTCATCCAAGCATGTTTGGGTGTCAAAAACTGGCTTTGGCGTAGGTGTGGGTATGGATCCAAAAGACGTGCAAAAACTAGGTTGGGTAGATGAAGCTCTAGCGCGGTTAGGTAAAAAGCGTGATATTAAAGTATTTACCCGTAACTACCATGTTGCTATGCAATTAGCCTTTGAAGACGGATTGATTGCCACCTTACCCACCAAAGCGGCGTTATTACATAAAGACGATGTAAAATACACCATAGTGAGACCTCCTTTTGACATTCCAGAAATAGAATTAAAAATGATATGGAGTCCGCTATTACATCACGATGCGAGTCACATCTGGTTTAGACAACTGGTAATAGAAGCTGCGGAACAAGGATAAACCTAGCAGTGTTTGCTCATATTATTTACAGTATATTATCGGTAAGCTTTTGCTTATTAATAGGAAAATCTATTGAGTTTTTTTTACCGATTTTACCTGCCAGTTTATATGGAATGGCAATTTTCACGTTGTTATTACACTATCGATTGCTTAACGCCCAACGTATAAAACCTTGCATTGAATGGGCACTTGCCAATATGGCTGTATGCTTTGTTCCTGCGGGGGTTGGGATAATTAACCACTTTGAACTCATTAAACAACATGGTATTGCGTTAATTACTATTATATTTTTCACGACATTTTTACTGTTAACCTTAGTGGGTCTTGGTTATCAACGAAGACTTAATCAACAGGCATTAATGGCTAATAATGAGCCTACTAATGATAAGTAGTAATATTGTGTCCGACCTTAGCTTTGCTTTATTGTTTATTTTACTTACTTTAGTGGTTTATCAAGCCTTTATTTATTTACAAAAAGAATGTAAACAATCCTGGCTAAATCCAATGCTATTCTCTATTTTAACGTTGATCCCAATATTGTTACTTTTTAATGTACCCTTCGAGCAATATTATCAAGCGAGCCCGCTGTGGTTACATTAGGTTATCCGTTATATCAACACCTTCAAACCATAAAAAAGCAATGGCGGAGCATAGTAGTATTATTGTTTTTTGGTGCTTTTATTGCGATTTTTATCAGTTTTGTTTTAACAATGTTCGTGATTAATCAATACGAGATTGCTGTATCACTTTCTTTAAAGTCGGTAACAACACCTATTGGAATAGCGTTAACTGAACAACTTACTGGCAATAATTCGATTACTGCCTTTGCCATTATTCTAGCCGGATTATTTGGGGCATTACTGGGTCCTAGCTGGTTATCATTTATTAATGTTAACTCCCCCAAAGCACAAGGACTTGCCATCGGTGCTGCAAGCCATGCGCTTGGTACTGCAACCATTAGTAAAATTAGTTATGAACATGCTGCTTATAGCTCTTTGGCATTAATTATTTCAGCCGTTATCACCGCAATATTTAGCCCATTAATCATTAATACACTGGTATATTTTTTATAATGATGCAATAAAGCTTTATTTTTCTTAATGACAGAAGCTGACCTTAGCACTACTAATATTCACAAACTAAACCTTTGCCACACTTACATTCATATAATCTATAGTAGTTATTGTCAATAACAATAACTACTCATAATCATTCAAACGAAAACTCCACTAAAAAATAATTCTTTTATTTTACATCAACATAAAACTACAGAACGCTATCATAAGCACTTGACTCAATCAATAATCCCACCAATAATTTTTTTCTGCTATTGCATGGAAAAATAATTCCTCCTACATTGCACTTATCTACTATCGTTAATTTTGTTTGTCGCTCTTTTGAAGGGGTGATTCGAAAACATTCATATCAGCTAACACTAAAGCGATTATTCACAGATGCATTGAACAATCGGTTAGAGATATAATCAATAGGAACCATAATGACTCAATACCTTAAAATCGAAAAAATCCAAGTTGCTCAATGCCTTCATCACTTTATCGAGCAAGAAGTACTTCCACATAGTAATATTTCTCCAACCGATTTTTGGCAAAGGTTTTCAAGCATCATTGAGGAGTTAGCACCGGTAAATAAAAGTTTATTAGCAACTCGCGATAACTTACAAGAAAAAATAGACGTCTGGCATCAAAATAACTTTGGAGATAAGTTTAATTTTTCAGCTTATAAACACTTCTTAAAAGAAATTAACTACTTGGTGCCAGAAGTTGACGACTTTTCAATAACCACTGAGAATGTTGATGCTGAATTGGCAACGATGGCAGGCCCACAGTTAGTTGTGCCAATTATGAACGCCAGGTTTGCAATTAATGCCGTAAATGCTCGATGGGGAAGCTTGTATGATGCACTTTATGGCAGCGATGTTATTTCAGAAGAAAACGGAGCAGAAAGCTCAGCTGGTTATAATCCTGTTCGTGGCAAAAAAGTGATTAGTTTTGCGCGTCACTTTTTAGACCAAAGTATTCCTTTATCAATCGGCAGTCATGACCAAGCTGTAAAATATCAAATAGATGATAATACATTAATCATTCACCTTGAAAGTGGTGAAAAAGTTAAGCTTTTACAAAGTGACAATTTTAAAGGTTATCAAGGACAAGTTAACTCACCTACTGCTTTGTTATTTGCTCATAATGGCTTACATTTCGAAATTAACTTTGATGAAAATAGCGTGATTGCCAAGAGTGATAATGCGGGCATTTCAGATATAACGCTAGAGTCTGCTTTAACCACAATTATGGATTGTGAAGATTCTGTCGCTGCTGTTGATGCTGATGATAAGGTTGTTGCTTACAAGAACTGGTTAGGTTTGATGCAAGGTAACTTGACCACTACCGTGAAGAAAGCTGGTAAAACGATTCAACGTAAAATGGCCTCAGACAGACAATACTTAAAACTTGATGGCGCTAATTTAACGCTAAAAGGCCGTAGTCTAATGTTTGTCCGTAATGTTGGCCACTTGATGACGAACAATGCCATTTTACTTGCTAACGGTGATGAAGTCCCGGAAGGAATTATTGACGCAATGGTGACCTCATTAATTGCCAGCATTAATTTAACGAACATCGCTGCTGAAAGCATACTTAGCAATAGTGCTAAACAATCTATATATATTGTTAAACCGAAAATGCATGGGCCTGAAGAAGTGGCTTTTGCGAATACATTATTTGAACAAGTTGAAAATGCCTTAAATCTCGCCAACAATACGATTAAAATGGGTATTATGGATGAAGAACGTCGCACAAGTGTTAATTTAAAAGCGTGTATTGCTCAGGCTAAGTCTCGCGTTGTATTCATTAACACCGGATTTTTAGATCGTACTGGTGATGAAATACATACTTCTATGGCTGCAGGCATTATGGCTAAAAAATCCGATATCAAGCTAACACCATGGATAAGTGCATACGAAGATAACAATGTAGATATTGGTCTTGCCTGCGGCTTTAGTGGTAAAGCACAAATAGGCAAAGGCATGTGGCCAATTCCCGACCAAATGTCGAACATGTTGGCAACTAAAATAAACCATGTTCAAGCGGGTGCAAATACCGCCTGGGTCCCCTCACCTACAGCAGCAACCCTACATGCTTTGCATTATCATAAAGAAGATGTTTTTTCTTTACAGAAAGCCTTGTCTATCCGAACGTCGGCAAATTTAGATGACATTTTAACTATACCTCTGGCTAAAGATACAAATTGGAGTGAACAAGAGATTTCTGATGAACTAGACAACAACGCTCAAGGTATTTTAGGTTATGTTGTACGCTGGATTGATCAAGGGGTTGGTTGTTCAAAAGTACCTGATATCAATAACGTCGGTCTGATGGAAGACAGGGCAACATTACGCATTTCCAGCCAACATATAGCAAATTGGCTAACACACGGTGTATGTACAAAAGAACAAGTGATGGCAAGCTTGAAAAAAATGGCAACTGTCGTTGATAGCCAAAATAAAGGAGATGAGAGTTATCAAGCGATGGCAAATCATTTTGAAAATAGCATAGCTTTTAAAGCCGCATGCGATTTAGTATTTTTAGGAGCAAACCAAGTAAATGGCTATACCGAACCTTTATTACATCACTATCGCTTGAAAATAAAAGGCAAAACTCACTAAAGCAGAGTTTTTAAATATTATTTTTTAATTTTAATGAAATTTTTTATTACATAAAGCTGTCTACTATGAACAACTGTTCTGTGTAGATAGCTTTTTGCATATAAATATAAGACGTCAGATACCATTAAACTCAGTTTACTGACTACTTATCTCATAACACTCGCAAAATAATTATTTACAATTTATAGTTACGATAGACACAATATAGTTACAATGATTAATAAATTGTACGAGTACTTTTATTCAAGAGATAGTTTTGTAGTCAATGCTCTGTGAATTTATATGATGAGGATGCACCATGAAATCACAATTTAAACCAGCAATGTTAAGTGCTTTATTCGGCGCTATAGGAATATGTGCCACACTTTCAACTGCATCGGCAGAGTCTATAAAAACTCAAGTATCTCGAGATCTCCCATTAGCAACATACATGATGGCTTTCCCAAAATTAGTTAGCGGTGGTCGAACGCAAGAAAAACCTTTGCTAAAATCTGATAATGACCATAAAGAATTTGAAGTTTGTAAATCAACAACTAAAAACGAATACTTTGAATTCGCGATTCTTTTCAACGATAAATTACAAGAGCTAATTTATAGTTTTTCAACAGATGAAACGCAGAGCACTTCAGATATTCAGTTGAGTAAAGTCGTTAAAGTTAATTAACAAGTATCGAATGTTTACTTTGAAATAAATAAAGCCTTTAAGGCTTTTTTTATGTGCTCGAGATAATAAATCAATAAACATTGTCAACGAAATTACAGTTTATACTTCAATTTTTCTTGTTTCATGCTTAATGGGGACTTTAACTTCAAAACTACACCCCTTCTGCGTATCTAGACTTCTAATAGTTCCATCTAGTTTCGCATCCACTAAATTATAAACAATATTCATGCCTAACCCAGATCCGCCTTGACCACGTTTTGTAGTGACAAAAGGATCATAAATTCGATTTTTGACACTATCGTCTAGCCCTTTACCATCATCACTATAGATTAATGTTAAAAAGCCATTATCTGCTTTAAAACTAATGTTTATTTCACCCGTATCTTGGTCTTCAAAGCCATGAAAATGCGAATTGGTTAAAAAGTTAGTTAAGATTTGATTCCATGCACTGGGATAAGTTACTAAGTTAATATTCTCATCAATATCGATATTAATCGTATATTTTTTTCGTTTAAATAATGTCTTAACCGTATTAACGACATCACTTACATGGCTAGCGAGGTTAATTCTTAATTCTGGATCTGTGTGTTGCTCAACCGCAACAGATTTAAATCCTCTGATCAATTCTACCGCTTTATTTAAACTGTTTTCTATAATAACCTGATATTCAATTAACAGATTAAGTGTACGAGTTAATTTGGATTTAGTTAAATTTTCACTTTCAATGGCACTATTGAGTTCAATCACTTTCTCTTTTAATGCGCTAATAGACGTAACGCAAATTCCTAATGGCGTATTTACTTCGTGAGCCACTCCTGCAACTAACTGACCAAGTGATGCCATTTTCTCTGATTGAACAAGCTGATCTTTAGCAAGTGTTAAGTCATCTAATGATTGTTGTAATTGGCTGTTACTTGCCGCTAACTTAGAAGTTCTGTCATAGACCTTAACTTCGAGTTCACCATTTAAGTTAAGTAACGCATTCTCAGCATTTTCTAACTTTAAAATATCGTTTTTTAAAGTTATACGCATATTATTAATAGTATCAGCCAAGACGTCGAGTTCATCTTTAACTTTTGGCCTTGAACTGAGTACTAATGGGGCATCTAAATTTTCAGCACTGACTTTTTGGGAGTACTTAGTAATATGATAAATATGACGGGTAATAAACCAATGAACAATAAAAATAATAAAAAATGCCACAATGAAAATTTTAATAACTTCCGCAGTTAGAATAAAACCCGCTTGTTGCCCTAAATGGTGATAAATATCATCATAACTTGCCGATACCACTAACACCCCTATGTCATTTTCTCCATAGAGAATAGGATATTCTTCAACTTTGTCTGCTGAAAGTGTTTCATCACCATGCTGATAAACTTTACCAAAGCCGGTGACTATTTTTACATGGCTAATATCGGGTAATTTAACAATTCCTTGAATTTGTTGTTCTACGAGAGGTTCGTTAAAGTCCCAAAGGCTGGTTGAAATAGATTGTATATAACTCGACTCTATATTATTAAATCGTTGGTTTAAGGCGACCATACTTTCGTTATAATTAACGTAAAGTTGTATAAAAGCTGAACTAATCGATAAAACCGAACTACATAACAGTATATAAATAAGTACACGGTGGCTTAACTTATTATTAAACGTGCCTGATTTATCCATGTATTACACCACCAATGCAGGTTATGAAAAATGAGCAGAGTAAAACAACTCATATTATTTAAAAAGAAAAGTCCTGTAGTTGCATTAAAATATTGAAGCGATTCAATGTCAACAGTAAATTTTTAGTATTAACAAACTGTCAACAAATGAAGCGCTATCTTACTAATATCGATAAAAGTTAGTGTTAACTAAAATTATCTTCCACTTCATTAGCACTATAGGTTGCAACTATTTTAGCCGCAACTAAATCTTCTAGTGCATGTCCAACAGATTTGAAAATAGTGATATCCGCTAACTCTCTATCAAAAATGGTTTTGCCTGAACATAATGAAAAGAGATCAGCTGTAATATCTAGGGGTGAAATTACTTGCTTAGCAATAGGAATAGCAAGGTCACCAGTTTCACGTAGTGCACTTTCCATGTTATCAACAAAAATCTTTGAACGGATCAAACACTCGTCATCCATTTCACGCATATCAGGACGATACGCCCCAACCATATCAAGATGTTGCCCAGCTTTTAACCATTCACCAAAAACTAAAGGTTCTGTACTTAGCGTAGCACAAGAAATAATATCCGCTTTAGTCACATATTCCTTCAAATTTTCAACTGCTTCGCATTCAATATTAAGGTGCTTAACCTGCTGACAAATCATTTCAGCTTTAGCTAAACTTCTTCCCCAAACATAAACTTTTTTTATCGGTCGAACACTGGCATGAGCTGCTATTAATTGTGATGCTAAAGTGCCTGTCCCTACAATTAATAACGTTTCACTATCAGGTCTAGAAAGATATCTTGAAGCTAAAGCAGAGGCGGCGGCAGTTCGTTTAGCAGTTAAAGTGGGTGCATCCATGCTTGCCTTTAACGAGCCTGTTTTTACGTCAAATAATAAATATGTGCCTTGAATAGACGGAAGTTGATGCTGATGATTGTCAGGTGCAACCGTAACTAGCTTTATTCCTGCAACATCACCAGCTTGCCACGCAGGCATCATCAACAATGTTGTTTCTCGACTGGCACCTGGATTTTCTATATCAAAATGCAAACGGGGTGGCACGGTTATATTTTCAGTGAATGCTTTTTGCAAACCATTAATCAGTTTTGGGAATGACAATGCCTGGTTGACCGTATCTGCGCTAATTATTTTCATAGGGAACATTAATAAAGTATAAGGTGAATAATGATTATAATTATCACATACCCATCATTAATTGCATACAATATACCCTTATTTTATTGCATGTAGTGCTTTATATTTCGGCATCCTTCTTAATATCGCGGCTAAAAAAATAACAATTAAGGCTGGAAAAGCGGCATATAACATAGTGATTAATACTGATTGGCGAATCAACATAGCTAAGATAATAAGTACTAAACTAGGCAGCATTAGCCAAAAGGTATGTTCGCTCGCACAAACTTTGAAATAACTGCACATAGTAAATATAATAATACTG
>Ga0209395_1008911_pt1 | contig 10103 bp, 11 predicted proteins | sample GOMGulsemesocosm_3_FD_184635 | JGI IMG/M metagenome (GOLD analysis project Ga0209395, IMG submission 184635) | Methane-oxidizing microbial communities from mesocosms in the Gulf of Mexico - GOM9D Gulf of Mexico (SPAdes) (version 2) | ecosystem: Environmental > Aquatic > Marine > Cold seeps... | reverse complement strand
CCGATAATAAATCTCAGTACGGTGATGAAAAAAAGGCGCCCATAAAGGGGCTTGCTTGCAATCACCAGACAGTAATCACACGAAAACATTTCTGGAGCAAAGACAAATCACTGGCACTGTTTGATCGGATGCGACCTACAAGCGTCCCCGTAGGGGATGCCTTGCAGGTCGCTTTCGATCGAATTGTAAAAGGGAGTGCAACGACCGCTCTTGGACTTGTGTAAATAACTGTACGGGGAACCCGAATATCGACTAAACACCGATCAAAATCTTAACTACCTACATCGAAAAGGTAACACTATGACTGATTTCTCTTTCATCTCCTCACCTGGGGAAATGAACACGTTCTCTTTTGAAACCGCTTATAAGCTCTTGAATTTTCACGTTGCTAAAAAGTCCGATAGCCATAAGAAGCCGTCCATCGAACATTTGGGGTATGTCGCAGGGATAGTTCATATCAACGAAGAAGTGGAGGTCATTATCAAGTTTTTAGATCGAGTGGAACAACTCACAAAATCGCAATTCTACAAAAAAATGGTTGTTATTGACGACGACTAGCCTTTGAGAGAAAACAATAAAACCTGACCACGAAGCTGCTCAGGTGTTCCTTAACAACCTAAACCTTCAAGGCGACAATATGAAAGTCATTCCAGTACATAGAACCATTATCAAGGAAGCTCTCAAAGCTGAAGGGTTGCCCAACAACTACAAATTCCTAGGTTACGCACTGCATCTTTATGATCAGGACGAATTTGTAGCCTCTTTCAAAGCGGATAAAGACGGACAAATGTCGCTCATGAGCTTCTGCCGCCGGCCTGAAAATGCCTTGATTGTAAAAAACCACAACAAGGCACGAAGGATAGCTACCTACAGTAAACACGAAGCTGTTGTCGTCATGTTGATCGATATCGGGGAGAGATATCTGATTATGCGAATTGACGAACTACAAAGCTAAGGGTAATTTCCGTATTCACCTGATGAACGAAGTGGCACACCGATTTTTGTAATGTGGTCAAAACTATATAGGTGTTCTTCAGGTGCCTCATCGCACCGACCTACTAATCGCCCTTGGAATTCATGACTTCCACTCCTCACATTCACCATGGCACCGCAGATGGGACAATTGCCCTGATAACAAACTATTCTCAACTGCCGCACAGGCCGGCCATTAGGATGATTTCTCTGAGTAGCTCTAAAATCCAATTGAGCACTCGCCATACGCAACCTTATTAACCAGATAGGAGCGATTGCTACCCTACGCTCAATAGCGTGATAAAGAGGCCTCACCATCAACCACGTCATATACAAAGCCACAACAACCGGTAGGTAGAGGCTCAATTGCGAATAAGTGCTTAATCTCATGATCGACACCAACCAGAAGAACATACCGATTAGCAGAAAAGACGGGATTCCGCCCATTAACCAGAGATTAACCCCTTCCAGATCGAGTTTTAGTAGAGGGCGAGCCCAAAGTACCGGCTGTTGGATTTTCCGTATTCTGTACCTCAATACATTTTCTCGGTTCTGTATAGCTTCCTGCCCTAGCTCCTCATCCGCTTCGGTTTCAATTTCCTCAAGTCCCAAATAGTAGTAAACCTTGTGCTGCCCCTGGCTCGCAGTTTTGTTGACTACAAGGCGATGCCTACTGTTCGCCTGTCGAAGCTTTAGATCAACCTCTTCACGATTTTCAGCCAGATATTCCTTCAATTTTTTCAAATGCGTAGTGACAAATTTGCGAGCAGCGTCAGACTCCATTTTGTCTGTCCTGACCATAGCAGCCCACTCTCCAGCGGTAACCCGTATATCGGCCACATCTACACCGTCCGCGATGTACTGGTCTGTGTAGTCATGTAGTGCGCTGAGTAGCTCTACGGGCTTCTGAGCGCCCCAGGATGAGTTTTCGAGATAGCTTATTGTTTTCTGGCTAGTGCTCAATAATTCATCAATGTCGAGCTGAACGTCCTTTTCCATACTGAAAAACCCTGAATTTGATCGATTTTTGAACAAACACCCGGTATCTACCCGGTACATCCTCTGTTTGGAGGCCCTAGCCTAATCAATTATGGAGACCGATCCAAGCCAATTGGGACAAATAGGGAACTGCCATGACATTCAAATTTACTTCAATAAAAAGCTTTGCGGAGATGGGGTGTTACACCGAAAACGCCATCAGACAAAAAATCAAAAAGAATCAATGGGTGCTTGGAACCCATTACATCAAATCACCCGATAAACGAATTCAATTAAATTTAGAGGAGATCCAAAAATGGATAGAAAGTACCCAGGCTTAGTAGTTCGAGGTAATAGTGTGCAAATCACGTTTACATACAAGGACCAGAGGATTCGTGAAAGCATTCGAGTCGGTCGAAAACCTACAAAATCGACAATGACTGAGCTATACCAGAAACGTGTGGCAATAAACTACGCAATCGATAACAATACCTTCAACTATATCGAATATTTCCCCAATAGCCCGCGAGCAATCAAGCACTCTAGCGACAGGGGATCATTCATAACCATAAAGCAGGCATTGAATAACTGGCTAATCAATGCGGAAAGTCGATGTGAATATAGCACCATAAGAGGCTATACCAGTGCTATACGCCACCATCTGGATGATGCCTTTGGCCACCTAAAACTCAGTGAATTGCGCCTTCAACACGTTAAAGACTGGATATCTACACTAACGATATCAAAGAAACGTATCAACAATGTTCTATCACCGCTCCGCCAAGTGTTCGCAGATGCGTATGAAGAAGGCGATATTGCAAAGAATCCGTTGGAGCGATTCAAGAGCTTGCCGATCACGACGAGGGAACCCAAACCATTCTCACCAACTGAAATCAAAAAAATACTTGGAAAGCTAACTGGCCAGGAAAGAAACCTCATACAGTTTGCCTTTTGGTCGGGGCTAAGAAGCTCCGAACTTATCGCATTGCGATGGGAAGATGTAGACTTTGGCCGAAATTGTGTTTTTGTTCGCAATGCCATTGTCTATCAACGAGAGAAAGACACGAAGACTAAGTCGGGAAAAAGGACGGTTGACCTTCAAAGCGAAGCGTTAAAAGCGTTAGAGGCCCAAAAGAAGCACTGCAAACTTTCTGACCGTGTATTTCTCGACCCAAAAACTGATAAACGTTGGCACAGCGATCAACCAATACGAAAGAGGGTTTGGATTCCAGCGCTAAAGGCTGCCGGTGTAGAATATCGAAACCCATATCAAACCCGACACACATACGCTTCCACAATGCTTTCTACCGGAAAGAACCCGATGTGGGTAGCACAACAAATGGGTCATAAAGATACCAGCATGATTTTTAGAGTCTATGGGAAATGGATATCTCAAATTTGATGAGAACTGTTCTATATAAAGGCTCGCAAATATGGTTGCAGTTATACAAATGGAGGTACTATCGGTCGGATATTCGAGCGAGACGGAAAACTTCCAACTGCCCTGTCTTGTTAGAACTATATAATATATGATCTTAATAAAGGGATGAACGTATCGGGCCGGGGCTGGCTATTTTTAAGAAATTCACTTCTAGTCAAACACTCCTAACCCTTTGAATTATAATAAATTAATTCCTATACCGATATTATTTGACATCCATATTGAGCGCCAAAGTGATTGAAGTCCGCAGGCTCTTGAATAAACCATTAACTTCATTCGTTGCCGATAAGGAAGTGACATGCCTCTCGAAGGTAAAGTAAAGAGTACATTTGATTGGTTTTCCAAAAGAGCAAGAGAACTCGAAACACAATTTGCTAGAAACGGCAGCCTTCCAAGGCACGAAGTATGGCGAGGGGAGTACTACAGCAGCCCATATATGTTGCTCGAAACTGACGAAACAATTCTGAGAAGATTCGTAGATATATTTACAAATAGCTTTGACCTATCAATTGATGGGAAGATAACTCCTACCCCCATGATGGAGCGAGATGCACGCTTCTCGAAGTTTTTCACTGAAATTATTGAAGAAACTAACTGGCGTGGAATATTGCATAAAGGGTCCATGCAGCCAGCATTTGAACAGATCAATGCATATTTTAAAGATGGGGAGCCTCTAGGTGTTCGAATGTTTAAAACGCTACCTAAAGAGCAGAAAAATCATCTATTCAAGTTCTCGAATAAAGAATTTGTTGAGGATATGTACGAATATGGTCGGTTTCGTATATCCCCTGCATCTTACTATTCAAAAGGAAGTCACTTGCGTGCGGTAAAAGACCTAGAAACTAAGAGGCACTACCGTCTCAAAGCTATAAATGAAGTTGTAAGTGGGTTGAGGAGTATCGAAATTGAAGGACTCAGAGTTGAAATAACTAATGGTGTAGTGCCCATTGATTTTCTCGTTCATGATTATTACCTATTTAGCACCTGTAATGAATTGAGCCGTAGAATGCCTACAGACTTCGAAGCAGATGCAGTATTAATCATTAAGGATAGAAAAGAATTCAACCACAGAATTGAGACTGAACTTTCAATTAGCTTCCCAAATTGGGAGTTTCTAGAGAACGATGTTTACTATTATGATTCATATAATGACCAGCCAAAGGACCAGAATCAGGAATTCTATAAGCATATTTCGTATGCCTATCAAAAAGAACATCGATCTATTATTAGACAGAAATTTTCACCTCACACAAAAGAGAGGCTTGAACCGTTTTTTATTGAAATTGGAGCGCTAAATGATATATGTGAAGTGATATATAGTTAAGTTTGCAGAAATTTAGGATCTAACAATGCAATTAAAAATCGCCAAAAAAAAGCGCCCTAGACTCGCTAACTCTAACATTATATTACGGCGTATAAGAGAAGAGATTAAAGTAACGTGCGTATTTTCTCGCTAGGTTAAACTCGAACTCAAATTTTAACCTACACCAACTCTTCTATGAATAAGAGAATAAGAGAATGAAGATTAGAAAACTAAAAATAAACAATTTCCGTGGAATCAAAGAACTAGAATGGGATTTACCTGCGGGGGATGTTATCTGCCTTATCGGGAAAGGAGACTCAGCCAAATCGACTATTCTTGAAAGCATTAGATACGTATTTTATCCTCAGTGGAATTTATTATTGACAGACTCGGATTTTTACCAATGCAAAACTAACGACCCTATCGTTATTGAAGTAACTCTTGGTGAGCTTAGTGAGGAGTTTTTTTCGCTCAATAAATATGGAAAATATCTAAGAGGCTGGGATGCTTCTTCCTTATCGCTTTCTGATGAGCCTGATAGCCACCTAGAGAGCGTATTAACAGTTCGATTAACGGTTGGAAAAAATTTGGAGCCAAAATGGACTGCAGTATGTGACCGCAATCCTGATGGTGTTGAATTTAGGACTGCAGACAGGCAAAAGACTAATGCCAGCATCATTGGTATTTACAGTGAAAAGCAGTTTTCATGGGCGAATGGTACACCTCTATCGAAACTTACCGAGACTCAAAGCGTCAAGGAATCGCTTGCCGATGCTTCCAGAGTTGCCCGAAGCTCATTTGAGACTCATCGCTCCACAGCCCTCAAAAACTTCGATGAGACAGCCCAACTATCTGAAGAAATTGCCAAGCTTTTAGGTGTTCCGGTTAAAGACAAGTATAAAGCACACCTTGATCTTAATTCGATCAGTATCAAAATCGGTGGATTAACACTTCACGATGGCGAAATACCGCTAAGGCAGCTGGGGTTAGGGTCACGACGAATGCTCCTGTGTGGCATACAGCAGCGCGGGCTTCAGGAGGGACATATCACACTATTTGACGAGATTGAATTTGGACTTGAACCTCATCGCATAGCTCGACTCATAAAGCATATTAGAGATGATAAAACAGGGCAATATTTTCTAACCACACATTCTCCAACAGTCTTGAGAGAACTAACTGTTAAAGAACTGTTTGTTGTGCACAATAATGGAGGCAGTGTAAGAATACTTCAAACTTCTGACAAAGGGTTTGAGGAGCACGGTGTTCAAGGGAAAATGCGATCCAGTGCAGAAGCATTTTTGGCCAAAAAAGTCATAATTTGTGAAGGAGCTACAGAAGTCGGTTTTCTGAGAGGGTTCGATGACTATCAATTAAGTAAAAATAAAAATCCACTATCCTATCGGGGCGCTGCCCTTTTGGATGTTCATGGTGCCGCAAAGATTAAGACTATGGCACAGGCCTTCAATTCTCTACATTATCCTACTGCAGTATTAGCTGATGGTGATGCGCCTATCCATTTTTCGGAAGATGACGAGACAGAATTAAGGGAGATCGGGGTTGATGTTCAGGTCTGGTCAGATAAACTTTCTTTGGAGGAGAGAGCCATGATGGACTTGCCTTGGGACAATGTTTTGGCTTCGGTTAAATTGGCAGGTGAAGAGCTTAGTTACCCAGTGTTTGACAATATTTGTTCAGCACTAAAAAAATCTATTGATTCAGATCTAGAAACCTTGATTGACTGTATAGAGTTAAGGGTTGCCATTGGTGAGGCCGCTAAGAAATCAGGATGGTTTAAAGATATCACAAGAGGTGACCGGTGGTTCAGAACCATTTCTTCGGCGTTCATTGATCCTGTTTTTCTGGAAAGCGATTTAGCAACAAAGCTTAACAATTTGTGGGCATGGGTAGAGCGTGACTGATAATCTTCCTAGAAAACTTGCTGAACATTCCTCCAAAGGTTATGTTATCGCTCCTGCTGGATATGGAAAAACTCATCTAATCGCCCTGGCTGTCAGGGAAGCCAAGCATCGACAGTTGATTTTGACTCACACTTTCGCAGGAGTGAATTCAATCAAGGCAAAAATGAATCTACTTGGTGTGTCATCGGCATTGTATCAAGTAGACACCATTGCGAGCTGGATACTTCGCCTTTGTTTGTCTTACCCTAAGACTTCTGGGTGGTCGACAGAAAACCCATCATCAAAGCAATGGAGCAAGCTTTACGAATCAGGTTGCGACTTACTGGAAAAAGAGTTTATTCGTAATATTGTATGCGCTACCTACACGGGCCTTTATGTTGATGAATATCAAGATTGCTCAGAGCAACAACATTCTCTTGTCTCCACACTAGCGGACTCTCTTCCATGCCGAATTCTTGGCGATCCGTTACAAGCAATATTTGACTTTGCTGACAAACCGGTAGATTGGGGTAGTAGTATTTATCCACATTTTTCCCACTTAGGTGACTTAGAAATACCTTGGCGTTGGCGCAATGCTGGAGCTTATGAATTAGGCGAGTGGTTAGATCAGGCACGAAAAACACTGATGAAAGGAAATATGGTTGAGCTAACTAAGACTTTACCGAAAGGAATTACGAGGATCTCAGTTGACTTGAGTGATTATACCAATCCCAATCGGCACTCGAGATTTTATGATTTTTTAAAAGATGACTCAACTGTCATTGCGATATATCCTGGAGATCAAAAGTCTAAGTATAAGTCTCACAAATTGGCACAATCGCTAGCAGGAAAATTCTCGTCGATTGAAGAGGTTGAAGCTAAAGATCTATTTGTTTTTTTAAGGAAATTTGAAAAAGAAACATCTGTAACCAGTAAGTTTCTTCTAATGTTAGACTTTGCAAGAAAGTGCTGCACAGGAATTAACAAGATCATTACAGCAGGAACAAAAAGAGGAGATGTTACCAGGTTAACTAAGGCTACTAAGTATCCTGAAATATTGGAGGCGGCGAACCTTTACCTATGTGATCCGAACAGTAGACATCTAAATGATTTTTTCTATCTACTTAAGAATTGCGGGGAAACAAGCACTTATCGGAGAGACCTACTCAATCGATTCCTAGCTGTTTTAAAAATCAGTATTGATATCAATACCACAACTTTGCTTGAGTCTGCACATCTGTTTCAGCGGGAATTTCGACACTCAGGAAGACCCGTTAGACATAAGAAGCTAATAGGAACCACCCTGCTGGTGAAGGGGTTAGAATATGATCACGCTATCATTGTTGACGCTGACTCACTTAGCATAAAGGAATTTTATGTTGCAATAACTCGCGGTTCCAAATCTTTAACTATCTTCACAAAATAATCTCCCTCTTTTTCTTACCTTGAAGAAGATTATAAGCGACAAATACCGACAGAACTCCACTTTCTCAACGAAAGTGCAACACAGAAATATTGACTTTATATAGAGTAAAACATACCTTACTTATTATATTGTTCCTTTAACTGCGCTAAGGTTCGAATTTACTATCAAACGACACAAGCGCACCACACAACACTGTAAGCTATTGATATGACTAAAAAATCGGAACATTCAATTCCCCCCGGCCCAAACCAGGGGACCACCCAGACTCTTCTGGACAGCTAGAGGCCCCGTACACCGGGCTGCCACTTGGGACAGTATTGCCCCATGGGAAGCAGCCGCAACAAAATCTGGAGCTTATCCACATGTGCGGACTTATACACCCCTTTCGACCATGTGGCGCTAGGGCTATCTAAGGTTGCTATTGATTCAATGTGAATATCTTCACCACGACCTAATTGATCGATAGAACTGTAGATTAACAAGCCAGCGCTTGCCAAAAGCCTCCCTCACACCTAAAATGTCCTTAGTCCTAGGACAGGGGACGGCAAAGAGATATTAACGAAGCACTCAAGCCCATGATGAAAAGCCAAGACATCCTGATTCTGCTCAAGCTAATCAGCCTACACCATAGCGAGTCGATACAAGCCGAGGACTTCAGCGTACGTGCCTTAGCCGCCAGCACAGGCATCAGCAAATCAGAAGTTAGCGCCTCTCTAAATCGAAGCATTGAGGCTGGTCTCGCCAAATTAGATCGCCGAAGTCAGCTGCCCACTGCTAACAGTAAAGCCTTGCTCAGCTTTATAGTCAGCGGCCTGCGCTATGTGTTCCCGGTCAAACCCGGTGCCATTGAGCGAGGGCTTATTACCGGCTTTGAAGCACCGGGTTTAGAAGGTCTGTTATCGTCAGTGGCCGAATACCACTATATTTGGTCCGACGCCAAAGGCACCGATAAAGGCCAGGCCGTAGCACCGCTCTACAAAACAGCCCCCCATGCATCCCGGCAAGACCCGCACTTGTATCAAAGCATGGCCTTGGTGGATGCTATACGCCTGGGCGCCCCCCGAGAAGTTGCCATCGCCAAACAGGCACTGTCAGAGCACCTACGCCGATGAGCCGCTACAACCAATTAGAAGCTATGCTGGTAGTTGTTGCCCAGGCCTTAGGTGAAGACTTACTGCAACAAGTCGTCTTTGTCGGCGGCTGCACCACCGGACTGCTAATCACCGACTCAATGACACAGGAAGCGGTACGCTACACCGAAGATGTTGACCTCATTACCCATGTAATGGGCTACCCTCAGTGGGCCACATTTCAGGAACAACTTAAAGAAAAGGGCTTCACTATTAGCCCCGAAGACAATGTCATATGCCGAATGAGACTGGGAGAACTCAAAGTCGACTTTATGCCCGACGATGAACGTATTCTCGGCTTTAGCAACCGCTGGTATCGTGATGCGCTTGAACAAGCCCAAAGCACAACGCTAAGCGACGGTACCTGTATTCGCCTGATCAACCCTTGCCATTTTGTTGCCACCAAACTGGAGGCCTACCTTGGCCGTGGTAACGGTGACCCACTCTCCAGCCACGATATTGAAGACATACTCAATATTGTCGACGGACGTGCAGAGCTAGTGGAAGAATTCTCTCAAGCATCAACAAAGCTCAAAACCTACATTGCCGAAAGAATTGACGCACTGCTAAGCCACAACGACTTTGACTATGCCATTCAAGCTACAGCGAACAACAATGCGGAACGCGAAGCCATTATATTTGAACGATTAGAAGCTCTGGCACAGATTCTCCAGCGCTGAAGAAAAAATGATATTCAATGGTGAAAACCGGAATTGAATAGTATGACCCAGATCTAATGTAACACTGATTGTAACAACGCAAAAATGCCACTTGGAATGAACCCAATAATATCAGATAGTTATGGATTAGGTTCAATCCCCCCCGACACTCAGGGGAATGTCTAGACCTTTCCAGACCGCTGGAGACCAGTAAGAATCAGGCCTCCAGCAGTTCCCCTAACTTCTATAAGATGGTCTCTGATGGTCCCGAAAGGGCTCCATTAGGGCACCGT
>Ga0209395_1008909_pt1 | contig 10106 bp, 7 predicted proteins | sample GOMGulsemesocosm_3_FD_184635 | JGI IMG/M metagenome (GOLD analysis project Ga0209395, IMG submission 184635) | Methane-oxidizing microbial communities from mesocosms in the Gulf of Mexico - GOM9D Gulf of Mexico (SPAdes) (version 2) | ecosystem: Environmental > Aquatic > Marine > Cold seeps... | reverse complement strand
TTTTTTAATTTGTGTCACTTCACCTGCGCCAGATTTAGGGCTACCTTTAGGAAGGAAGAACTGCATTATAAACGCAGGGATCACATAGTTTACAACTGCAGGAATAAATAACGCGAAGAACTCAGTGAATTGCACTATGCCTTTTTGCCATACCATTAAAGTTGTAATATCACCAAACGGGCTAAATGCCCCACCGGCATTAGCACCAACAACAATATTAACACAACTCATAGCAACAAATTTAGGTTCGTCTTTACCCACAGCAAGTACAACAGCACACATGATCAAGGCTGTGGTTAAGTTATCTGCGATTGGAGAAATAAAGAAAGCAAGGATACCTGTAAGCCAAAATAAAACCCTATAGCTATAACCTTTTAATATTAAAACATCACGTAGCGCATCAAATACATTACGTTCAAGCATTGCATTTATATAAGTCATCGCGACTAAGAGAAAAAAGAAAAGTTCTGCGTACTCTAGGAAGTTGTGACGTATTGCTACTTCTGCTGAGTGTGGCATACCTTGAGAATTATAGAAGGCAGCTATTAGAATCCATATCAGACCTGCTGCTAATAAAACGGGTTTTGATTTACGTAAGTGAAGTTTTTCTTCAAGAATTACTAAAGCATATGAGAGCACAAAAATTGCAAGGGCTGTATACCCTATCCAATGTGATGTTAAATCTATGCTATCGCCTCCTCCTGAAGCAAAAGTTGAACCTGAAAAGACAAGTGCGACCAGAGTGAATAAAAGTTGTTTCATGTAATTTAGCGTCCCCAAATGTTGCGATTATATTATCGAGCGATAGCACCAATAATTATGCCCACAGTAGATTGAATCTATGCGGGGCAAAATAGCACTATTTAACTTATTTTTATTGATTTAAAACAAACAAACGATACACGGAATAATTATTGTAATTATTATTCTGTTTTATGAATTAAAGATCATCAATGTTGACTATTTTTCTCTTCTCGTATGTTCAAGCCTTGAAAGTAAGCTTGATGTATCATGGCGGCCGCCACCTAATGATTGTACTTCGCTATAGAACTGATCTACTAATGAAGTAACAGGTAAGCTTGATTGATTATTTCTTGCTTCATTTAATGCAATGCCTAAATCTTTTCTCATCCAATCTACAGCAAACCCAAAATCATACTCACCGTTACACATCGTTTTATAACGATTTTCCATTTGCCAAGATCCAGCAGCACCTTTAGAAATGGTCTCTATTACTTTTTCACCATCCAGGCCTGCACTTTTTGCAAAATGTAACCCTTCAGCTAAACCTTGAACTAAACCTGCAATACAAATTTGATTCACCATCTTAGTTAATTGACCAGAACCAACAGGACCTAATAATTGACTAAATTTTGAGTAGCTATCCATAATAGGTTGAACTTGATCAAAAATAACTTGGTCACCACCTGTCATCACAGTTAAAACGCCATTTTCGGCGCCAGCTTGGCCTCCTGAAACTGGCGCATCTAAAAATGCAACTCCCTTGTCTTGTGCCGCTTTTGCAACTTCTTTAGCAACCTCGGCTGATGTAGTAGTATGATCAACTAAAATACTTCCCTGTGCCAAACCCGCAAGCACGCCTGATGATGTAAGTGTCACTTCCCTTAAATCATCATCATTACCAACACAAACAAAAACAAACTCAGCACCAAGCGCAGCTTCAGATGGTGTCGATGCCATAGCGCCACCATATTGTTCAACCCACTTTTTTGCTTTGGTTTCAGTTCGGTTAAATACGGTTACATCAAAACCAGCATTTTTTAAATGGCCAGCCATAGGGTATCCCATAACACCTAAACCGATAAAAGCGACTTTAGTTGACATTTTTTTACCTTTTTTATAAGCACTTATACGAAAAACCATTTATCTGTTTAAAAAGACAAATGGTTTTAGAATTTCATTAATTAATATTTATTATTTGAATGCTACATTAGCAAAAACTGCCGTCATTAATATTGGACAAACGTAGCGTACATACTGTGCAAACCAATAATGTAGCCCTTTTGAAACCGCTAATAACTTATTGCCTCTTTTCCATAACCATCCAACAGTTATAAAATAAAAAAGTCCCATTAATGGCAGCTGATACTGAGTAAAAACTTGGATCACTAAACCAAACAGCCAATCAAAATTTAAAATAATGATGCTAGATGCAACAAAGATTATAAGTGTCACTAACCATGTTGCTTTTTTTCTAGTTATATTTTTATTTTCAACTAAAAAAGCAACGGGTATTTCTGTTGAAGATATGGTAGATGTAATAGATGCGATTGACATTAATACAAAAAATACAAAACCTACATATAAGCCTATTTCTCCCATAGAACTAAATAGCTCAGGTAATACAGCAAAAATCAATTGCCCTTCACCAATCAACTTACCATTTTGAAATACATCTACACCGTGATTTTGAGCAACATATAATGCAGGGATAATTAATAATCCCGCCAAAAATGCAACACTGGTATCTAATAAAGCAACAGACAATGTCAATTTTGGTAAATTTGCATCTGGTTTTAAGTATGAACCATAAATCATCATGCACCCGACACCAAGTGATAGCGAGAAAAACGCTTGGCCCATGGCTGCAATTATAAGTTCCGGATCAGTGATCTGATTAAAGTCTGGCTTTAAATAGGCACTGAAACCTGCCATTGCACCCTCTAAAGTAGCAATATAAGCAATGAGTAAAACCAGCAATATTAAAAGTAAAGGCATTAACCTACGGGACCAAGTTTCAATTCCTGACTTAACCCCCTTAAGAATAATGCTTGCACTTAATATCAGCATAAAAGGGGTGAAAATGAAATTCCGCAGAGTTGAATCCCCTTTTAGAAATTCACTCAATTGGGTAAAGTTAAACAAAGTTGCTATTGGTTCTAAACTATATGCAAGCATCCAACCAGCAACAATTGAATAAAAACTCAACATAACAATTGCACCGGATAAACCGATATATCCTGCTGCCGCTCCCATATTTTGAGATTTTTCTTTGCAAGCTTGCTTTAAGGCTTCAACTGGATTTGCTTGCGCGCTATGTCCTAAATACAATTCGGTGTACAGTGCTGGTAAAGCGAGTAAAAAAATCACAAGAAAATATACTAGTAAAAAAGCACCACCACCATGATTTGCAGCTTGAGTAGGGAACCCCCAAATATTGCCAAGTCCTACAGCTGCGCCTGCTGCTGCTAATACAAAACCTAAACGACTTTGAAAGCCTTCGCGTATTTCTGCCATTTTATTGTTATCTCTTATTATTATTATGTATCATGCACGCCAACAGCAACGAATTTTACAGGCTTATCGGCCTATATAGCAAGTAACATAAGACAGGAACCATGATATTTAGTCCCTTTTTTAAAAATGAACTTAAAATAGAAAATAAACATGATGAAAAGATCCTAACCTCAGGAATAAACCTATTCATTTTATCATCACAGCAAGTAGAAATAGATAAGTTTTCCTATGAAAATATTTTTTCAGAGTTTGAAATTTCCACTATAAATAGGCGTAAAAAATATTCAGCAAAACAAGAGTACATTGTCAGTCGTTATATTATAAAAAAAATAATGAGCACTATAATAAACTGTGAATTTACTCAAATAGAAACTAAGTTCAATCAACAACTAAGTCGGTTAGAAGCGTTTTATAATAACACACCTTTGCCAATATCTATTTCCATTTCCCATAGCAAAGGCATGGTTTGTGTTGCACTAAGTCAGACAAATCAAACATTTGGAGTAGATTTAGAACATATCAATCAAAAGCGGTCTTTTAAAAAATTAGCGAATCATTTTTATCATGAAAATGAAGTGCAGCTTATTTCAACTGCAAAGCAGCCCCATAATACTTTTTATAGAATTTGGACTTTAAAAGAAGCACTTGCCAAAACGATTCGATTACCCATATCACAATTATTGAGTAAAAACGTTTTTGATGAAATTCAAAAACGTCAATTATATACAGCATCATGTCATTATGATGGTTTTGATATCACGCTGATAAATAACACACCATTAAATAGCGTTGTTATCAAAAGCATAAATATGCCTTTAAGCCTCTAACAATCTGCTATGAATTGATTGAACAATCTGATCTGAACGTGACTGGTCGACTAAAAAACATAAGTTATGTTTGCTCGCACCATGGCAGATCATACGGATATCAAAATCAGATAATACTTGCATCAAATTCACTTCTTGCTGCTGTAATTGAATTTGAGAACCAATTAAAGCAATTAGCGTCAGGTTATTTTCAACTGTCACATGACAAAATTCAGAAAGTAAATCCAAACATGCTTGATCTAACTCAGGACGACTGGCATTTGGCGCATTATCTAGCGTAAGCGCAACACTTATCTCCGAAGTCGTTACTAAATCTACTGAGATATTATATTGTGCTAAAATCGTAAATACTTTTGCCAAAAAACCACTTGCCAGTAACATTTCAGGACTTTTTAAAGTCAATAATATTTGATTTTTTCTTTGTGTAACCGCACGGATCCCACTATGTCTGGATTTTTCTTTTTCAATCCAAGTGCCACCTTCATTTGGTGCACGACTTGAACCTACAAAAACAGGTATACCCGCCCTACTTGCCGGTAAAATAGTTGCAGGATGAAGTACTTTTGCACCAAAAGTGGCCATTTCAGCAGCTTCATCAAAACTCAATTTAGCAATGGGAGTCGCTTTACTACATAACCTAGGATCAGTAGAGAAAATACCAACAACATCGGTCCAAATATGTATCGCCGATGCATCTATGGCTTCAGCAAATAATGCGGCACTATAATCAGAACCACCACGACCTAAAGTTGTTGTATTACCTTCTACATCAGAACCAATAAATCCCTGTGTAACAACCACATTAGATTCTAATAATGGACATAAATCTGTTAATGCGGCATCTTTAGTTGCTGAAATATTTGGTGTTGCTTTACCATGCTGACTGTCGGTTTTAAGCACGTCTCTGGCATCAAAACGTACTGCATTTATATCCATACCTCGTAAAACTTGAGTAAATAAATATGATGATAATCTTTCGCCAAAGCTTAATAATGAATCTTTATTTTTTTCATTTGGGTTATCATTTTGAGCAAGTTCTTTAAATTGATTAAGCGTTTGGTTAAAACCATCAGCTAAATCTGAATCTAAAGTGATATTTTTCAATATAGAATTTTGAATGTCACATACTTGTGCAATGTGTTTATTGCGCTCAACCTGAGTTAAATCACTTTGACATAATGCAACTAAATGATTGGTTACACCTGCACTGGCACTAACAGCAACTAAGCGCACTTGTGAGTTATTTTGAATAACTTGAGCACAACGGCTCATAGCGTCGAAATCGGCAACACTTGTGCCACCAAACTTTGCTACAACATAAGATGAATTCATGGGATCTCCTAATACTTATAAGGAGAACTTGGCAGGACTAAAATCTAGATACTAAAAGTATTAAGGCAATAAAATGTCTCAGCCAGAAGCTCTCCACCTTATTAAAACTAAAGTTTAAGTTTTAATACTCGGTGACAATTTTTGAGGATTCAGCCTCAAAAACCGAAAAACAATTTCACGGCGAAATCATTTATCTCGGCGAAAGTCCCCCTCATTAGTGTTCATTGGATACCGCTCCTCACACTAATATACCTGGCTTTCGCTCCTCTTCTGTTATTTGAAGCATTTAAAGCTTCAAATAAAACCCTACTATTTAGCAGGGACTTGAAATTTACATTTTAGACGTCTAGCTGTCAATAATTAATTTGTCAGAAATCAATTTAAACGATTGGCATTAAGAAACCGGCTAAATAAGCACCAGTATAACCTACTGTATATGCGATTAATAAATAGAAGCTCATTTTCAAATAACTTAGGAATGTCAGCTCTTTAATCTTGCTCATAGCAATAATACCTGCTGCGGAGCCAATTATCAGCATAGAACCACCCACACCTGTTGCATAAGTAAATGCCAGCCACTGTCTTGGGTCCATCGCAATATCAGCTTTTAATAATGCTGCGGTTAATGGCACATTGTCTACTGCTGCAGATAAAATTCCCATTAAGTAGTTTGCATACTCAGGTGCTAAAATTTTATATAATTGCGTAAACTGATTTAATACCCCAACTTCTTTCATTGCGCCTACAAGTAATAAAACACCTACAAAAAACAGTAAAGTATCGTATTCAATTTCACGTATATAATCGATAATTTTTTTATTCACATCTTTTTTGCGCATTAAAAATTGTGCAACTAAAAACATTAAAGATAAACCAAATAAGAAAGTCAGCACTGGCGGTACTTGATACATAACACTTAAAAGCAACGTTGCTGTAATAGTAGATAAGAATATTACCGCGATTGTGATATCTGTTTTTTCTATTCTTCTATGTGATTGTGCTTCGAATGTTAAAGTACCATTCATGTTTAATGACAATAACCCAGCTAAAATTAATACACTGAAAGCTGATGGCACGACTAATAAAAGTAAATGTCCTATTGTTACTTTGTCTGCGAGAAATATCATTAATGTTGTTACATCACCTGTGATCAATGACACTCCGCCCGAATTTACGGCAAAGATAATTAAAGTTGCGTACTTGATACGTTTTTTAGCTTCTAACTTGAGCGAAAGTACAACAGCAAGAGAAATGAGTGTTGCAGTAATATTATCTGATATAGAAGAGAATAAGAAAGCTGCTAAACCAATTAAAAACATCAACTTTCTTTCAGTGATTTGTTTTGGCATCACTCTATGTACTAAATTTTGTATAAAACCTTTTGAGTTCAAATACGCGACAAATGTCATTGCTGACATTAAAAATAGCCACAAAGTCGCTATTTCCAAGATGTTATGATCTAACTGATGTTGTACTGCCTCGGTACTTTGACCGTTAATAGGTGAGATAAAGGCGATAATCCAACATAAAGTACCAAAAAATAATGTTGTTTTTGCTTTATTTACATGGATGATATCTTCAATCACAATCAAAATAAATGCGATAGCGACCAGAGACAGTATGATGCCAGTTACCATTGGGTTTTCAACCTTTTACTATAAATGAAATAATTACGGTACAAATTTGGCGCGCAGTCTAACACTTAAATTCTGATAAAACTATGCGCGTTTTTGATCTAGATTAAGGTTAAAAATTTATAAAAGATATATATGGGATTAAGGTGAATACTTATTAAAAATTTAAGTTAAGTTTATAAATGACCAGTCCGAATCTGGCTAATTTACCAGCTAAAAAGATAGAAAAAACAAACAAACTGGAAGTTAATGCACGACAAATACGCCAGCGGGAAAATATTACAGTTGCATATATCAAATTTAACAGTGATATAACTATTATAAAAAAACCAACCTAAAAAACTTAGGTTGGTTTTTAAATTGTAATTTTTCAATCGTTCAAATCTTATTTTTGAGTATGTTTTTTCATCCAATCAAAAACTTCACCATACCAATGCACTCTATTATCTTTATTTAAGATCCAATGGTTCTCATCAGGGTAAATAACCAACTTAGATTCGATTCCCATACGTTGTAATGTCGTATAAGCACCTAGTCCCTGAGCATATGGTACACGGTAATCTTTTAAACCGTGGATAACTAACATTGGAGTTTTCCAATTTTTAGTGAATGATGCAGGATTAAATGACTTGTAATCTTTTGCATCAGTCCAAAATGGGCCGCCCATATCATGCTCTGGGAACCACAGTTCTTCAGTACTTTGATAAAAGCTATCCATATCAAATAAGCCCGCATGGTTGATTAAACAGTTAAAGCCGTCAGTCCAATTACCTGCAATCCAATTCATCATGTAACCACCATATGATGCGCCTAATGCACATGCATTATCAGCATCTAACCATGATTGCTGTTTTGTGATGAACTCAAAGCCTTTTTGTAAGTCTTCTAAAGGTTTACCACCCCAATCTCGTGAAATTGAATCAGTAAAAGCTTGACCATATCCCGTAGAGCCATGAAAATCAATCATCACAACGCCATAACCTTGCGCTGCCCATAATTGTGCATTCCAACGAGAACTAAATAAGTTACCAAATGAACCTTGTGGGCCACCATGTACTAAAAATGCAATTGGATATTTTTCACCTTGCTGTACTTTATCAGCATCAAAGTTCCATGGTTTAACAAAATAACCATGCACTTTTTCATCATTCCAACCAGGGAAATTAAACTGTTCAAACTCTCCAAACTGTACATTAGCCAATTCATTTTTATTGATATCTGTTAATTGATGTAAGTCAGAGCCATCGCGATTAACTGAAAAAATGTTTTTAGGTGAATTTAAAGCATGGCGACTAAAAATAATTTTATTGCCCGCTAAATGTAAGTCACCAGCACTGCCATCTGAATATATTTTTCTAACATCACCAAAATTTGTACTTATTTCATAAATACTTTTTTGACCAACATCTTGTGCAATAACATAAACAGCACGGTTATTAGGCGCAAACGTAAAGCTAGCGACACTACGATCCCAAAGTGGTGCAACTTCTTTTAATTCTGAAGTTTTTAAATCCTTTAACATTAAAGAGAATTTATCAGCTTCAAATCCTTCCTTCTTCATGGCCAGATAAACCATAAAGCGACCATCAGCAGAAAATGCAGGCTGTGAATCCCAAGCTTTGTTATCAGGAGTTAAGTTTTCAACCTCTCCACCTTCTATCGACACTTTGAATAAATCATAGTTCGTTGTCCAAGATTGGTCTTTACTTGGCGCTTTAGCTGAGAAAACAACATTTAAACTATCTTGTGTAAAAGTCACTTCTTCCATGCCAGCAAAAGGCTTAGCTGGAATATCAGTATCCCAATCAGGCGTTAGATCTTTAGCTTGAGTTGCTGCTTTTTTAGAAATATCAGTAACAAAAATATGGCTTCTAAACTCAGTTTTCCAGGTATCCCAATGACGAACAGGTAATTGTTTATATACTTTTGCAGTGTGTTTTACGTTTTTTAATTCTGCTTTTTTTTCAACTGAACATTGAATTGTTTGACACGTTGGGAATACTTCTAAAGCCAGTGCTAACTTATTATTGTCTGGTGATAATTTATAGCCATTTACACTTAAAGCTAAATCAGTCAAAGGTTGCGCTTCACCACCCTTTAAGTTTAATTGCCAAACTTGAGTCGATTGATCTCTATTTGCCAAAAATAAAATACTGTTATTGTCATTCGTCCAAATAACATCTGATTCTGTTGCAGGATGAGAAGTTAGCTTTTTATCTTCTGTATTTGTTTGTAAGTCTTTTAAATATAAATCACTTCCTGACTGTGTTTTTAATGCATAAACCAATTTAGAGCCATCAGGGGAAACGCTAATGCTATGCACTGAGTTTAATGAGTTTAATTTTTCTACTGTGAATGGTACTTTTGCTGTCTCTTGTGCCTGAGCGACAGAAATAAATCCACCGGCCAACAACGATAAAGCGAGTATTTTCTTCATTTTTATCCCTTTTTGTTTCACATAAAATAAAAGCGCCGTAGCGCTTTTATTTTCGTATATTAAATCTTAGTTTAAGACTTTAGCTTAGCGTCTAACTCTTCGATTTTGGCCTTCCAAATTGCAGGGCCTTGAGTATGGGCATTTGAGCCCTCACTATCAACAGCAACAGTCACCGGCATATCTTCAACTTCAAACTCATAAATTGCTTCCATACCTAAGTCTTCAAATGCAACAACACGTGCTTTTTTGATTGCTTTAGATACTAAGTAAGCGGCGCCGCCTACTGCCATTAAGTATACCGATTTATTTTTCTTGATAGACTCAACAGTCGCTGGGCCACGCTCTGCTTTACCTATCATGCCAACAATGCCTGTTTTCTCTAGCATTAAGTCGGTAAATTTATCCATACGTGTTGCAGTTGTAGGACCAGCAGGGCCTACCGCTTCATCACCAACAGCATCAACAGGTCCTACGTAATAAATAAATTTATTATCAAAATCTACGCCTTCAGGTAAACCTTCGCCTGAATTGATCATATCTTGAATACGCTTATGCGCAGCATCACGGCCAGTTAAAATAGTACCAGTCAATAATACTGTTTCACCCATTTTCCATTCT
>Ga0209395_1008906_pt1 | contig 10107 bp, 9 predicted proteins | sample GOMGulsemesocosm_3_FD_184635 | JGI IMG/M metagenome (GOLD analysis project Ga0209395, IMG submission 184635) | Methane-oxidizing microbial communities from mesocosms in the Gulf of Mexico - GOM9D Gulf of Mexico (SPAdes) (version 2) | ecosystem: Environmental > Aquatic > Marine > Cold seeps... | reverse complement strand
TGCGCTATGCGCTTTACCAAGTTGGCATAGTCCTCGACGTTAATCGCTGGCGCTGCTCGCTGGGTTTCGTCATACATAGCTAGACCATCTACTGCTGCCATGATTAGAGTCCTGCATCGGCTGTTTGCAATAACCGCTCAACAAAGAACTCGAGATGCCCACGCGCTGATGCAGGCAGCGGCCAACTGTCGACCTGATGCGCTATTTTACGAATGGCTTGTGCCGCTTTAGAGTTCGGCGCATGTTCAATTAAAGCTTTTTGTTTCTGCACGGACTTGCGTACATTCTCATCAAATGGCACCTGCCCGACATATTGCAAGGTCACATCTAAAAAGCGCTCACACACCATATTCAATTTATTAAAGAGGCTCTGCCCCTCCTGAGCTGTGCGCGTCATATTAGCCACAACGCGGAAGCGGAACATGTCGTACTCGGTGTTCAGCAGCTTAATTAAAGCGTAGGCATCGGTGATAGAAGATGGCTCATCACAAACGACAACAATCACTTCATTGGAAGCACGCACAAAGCTCACCACCGTATCGGAAATACCAGCCGCCGTGTCAACAATCAGCACATCAAGCTGATCGCCAAGCTCACTGAATGCATGAATCAGCCCTGCGTGCTCTTGGGGCCCGAGGGATGCCATCTGCTGCACCCCCGAAGATGCCGGCACCACTTTAATACCGGCAGGCCCAGTCACCAGCACATCCTGGATGCCACAACTGCCATTTAATACGTCAGCGAGCGTGCGCTCAGCTTTAATGCCCAACAAAACATCAATGTTCGCCAACCCCAAATCGGCATCGAGCAAAACCACTCGACGCCGCAATTGCGCCAAAGCAATACTGAGGTTAACCGAGACATTACTCTTGCCAACGCCACCCTTACCACCGGTAACGGCAATCACTTGTACTGGACGTGTAGAACTCATTGCCCTTCCTTTATTCTTGTGCAATTTAACGGTTGTACGGTTTCAACCCGCTGTTCGCGTCTACTGCACTGTGACGTCGAAGCCCATGATTTATAAGCGGTATCTCCCCGCGCGCCACCGAGTTTATCTTTATAACCCATTACACGATGTCATTCTATTCAGTATAGCTGTCTAACATGTCATTCGATACAGCTACAGACTAAGCGGTTTGCTGACGGCCGCTCGACGCTTTCAGCAACGCCGCAGCCTTGGCGGCCAATTTATGCCCCTTGGCCAAGGCAATATCCTGAGGTATATCCTGGCCATCGGTAATGTAGGCAACCGGCAAGCGGTGCTCTAGCACGACGCCCAAAGCCTCACCCAAGCTGGCGGTGTCATCGAGCTTGGTTAATACACAACCCAACAACTTATGTGACCTATGTGCGTGTACCGATGCCTTCATCAACTGAGCCTGGCTATTGCTGGACAATACCAACAGTGTTTTAACTTGCTCAATCGACTCCAGTACCGCCAACTGCTCTTTAAGTTGTTCGTCGCCCTGGCGGAAACCAGCGGTATCAATCAACACCAGCGGGCAATGTTTTAAGCCCCTCAACACGGCGGGTAGATCTTTATTATCTTCAACGACCTTGACCTGTACATTGAGTATCCGGCCGAGCGAGCGAAGCTGATCGTGCGCCGCAATACGGTAGGTATCGGTCGTCACTAGGGTCACATTTTCAGCGCCATTGGCCAGCACATAACGCGCCGCCAACTTGGCAATGGTGGTGGTTTTACCGACGCCGGTCGGCCCGACAAAGGCAAACACTCCGCCCTGCATGACCAGATCTTCTTTGCTCACCGGCAGCGCTCGGGAAAGCAGCGCCAAGGCCTCCACCCAAGCATCCTGTATGGATCCCTGCTCACGAACTCTCGCCACCAAAGGCTCACACAGTGAGGTCGGCAAACCCATGTGATGAAAGCGGCGCAACAGGCCAGAGGCTACAGGGTTCGACATCACCGGTGTGCGCGCCATACGGGTTAGCTGATCTTCAAGCAGTAAACGCATGTCAGCCAGCTCCGCCTGCAAAGCCTGCAGCTGAGCATCGGACTTTGACACTTGAGGTTCGTCCAATTCGTCTGGGTAAACGTCAGCAAATGGATCGGCACTCGGCGCGGCACTGACTTCCTCAGCACGAGAACTGTAACGGCTCTCACGAACATCAGAGTGACTGCGCTCGGCGAGGGTCGCAATGCTGGTGTTGTTAAAGCGCCCAACTTCTTTGGCCGCCATCATACGCGAGCGAGCCGCGTCCATCTCCGCGGTCAGCTCGGCCGGCGTTTTCCCAGAGGCCTGACCACGATCTGACAGCTTTTCATTCTGTGACGGCCGAGGTTCGGCAAGCGGTTCTGTCACCGCCGGCTCAGCGCCCATCACCTTATGACCTGAACTCGCCAACGCCTGTGCTACCACCGACTGGTCGCGCCAAGCGTTGTCGCTCTCCATGGCAATTTCCGTTGTCGACAAGCCGCGCTCGTGCTGCACCTGCTCGGCGGGCAATTGCTCTGTCGGCTCACTGCGCGTCAGAATTTCTACGCCTTGCTTAACGCGTTTACTGGAAAGAATAATCGCATCGGGACCCATCTCTTGACGCACTAACTCTAAAGCGCGACGCATATCCGCTGCCACAAAACGTTTCACTGACATGATTACTTCCTCCGCTCACGGCGCTGTACATCAGCTCCGCCTTAAACTCAGTCTCGCTAGAGCGAGCCATTCATTAACCACCGACCGTCGCGTCAATGGTGATCTGTTTGTTATCCGGTACTTCTGTGTAAGCCAGTACGTGCATTTCTGGGGTATTAATGCGCGCAAACCTCGACATGGTTGATCGCACCTGCGCCGCTACCAATAACACCACCGGCTTGCCGGCCATTTCCTGCTTCTGCGCAGCTTCCAACAATGACTTCTGCAAGCGCTCGGCCAGTGACGGTTCCAAGAAACCGCCAGTAACACCGGTTTTTTGTGCTTGCTGCATAGTCTTCAGCAATAATTGTTCCAACCCGGCATCCAGGGTGATAACCGGTATCTCAGGCTCCTGACCCACGATGTTCTGTACAATCTGGCGCGCCAGCGAAACCCGAGCAAGCGCGACCAAAGCGTCAGGTTCTTGACTCTTACCCTGCTGCGCCGTCAGCGCCTCGGCAATGGTGCGCATATCTCGTACAGGCACCTGCTCACTGAGCAGACCTTGCAGTACCTTCAGCAACAGATTGAGATTCACCGCACCCGGCATCAACTCTTCCACCAGCTTCGGCGACTGATCGGCCAGCTTATCCAATAGCTTCTGTACTTCTTCGTGACCCAACAGCTCATTAGTGTGCTTCTGCAACAGCTGATTAAGGTGTGTCGCCACCACCGTGCTTGGGTCAACCACGGTATAACCCAGCGTTTGTGCGTGGTCTTTTTGCCCTCGGTCAATCCATACCGCCTCAAGCCCAAAAGCAGGGTCGGTTGTCTCCAACCCCTCCAACTTGCCAAATACCTGCCCTGGGTTAATCGCCAGATCTTTATCTGGGTGCACCTCCGCTTCCCCTAGCGCAACCCCCATCAAACTAATGCGGTAGGCGTTCGGCAGCAGGTCGAGGTTGTCTCGAATATGCACAGAGGGAATGAGAAATCCCACCTCCTGCGACAATTTCTTACGCACACCCTTGATACGACCCAACAGCTCGCCGCCCTGACTCTTATCCACCATCGGAATCAAGCGATAACCCACCTCCAAACCCACTACGTCAACCGGCTGCACATCATCCCAGCTGATCTCAACCTCAGGCGCAGGTTCCACAACTCCTTCACTGGGCGCCGCAGCCGCGGGGCCAGCACCACCTGCCGTCGGCGCGAGGGCGCGCCCAGGTGCGACGCTACCTGCTGCTGCTGGCTCTAGCGCCTGCTGTTGGCGGTAGTGAATAAAGTACGCAATGGCCGCAGCAATAAAAGCCAGGCCTATGAAAGAAACGTGCGGCATACCTGGGATGGAGCCCATGATAAAGAGTATGAGAGCGGCAACCGCGAGGGCTTTGGGTGAGGCGAACATCTGTCGCATCACCTGATCGCGCATATCCTCCGAACTGTTGACCCGCGTCACCATAATGGCCGCCGACGTCGACAGCATCAGTGACGGAATTTGCGCCACCAAACCATCACCAATAGTCAGTAATATGTACTTTTCTAGAGCGTCCTGAAATTCCAGCTCATGCTGAATCATGCCGACGATCAGGCCACCGATAATATTCAGCACCAAAATCAAAATGCCGGCAATGGCATCACCGCGGACAAATTTACTGGCGCCGTCCATCGCACCGTAAAAATCGGCCTCAGCCGCGACATCTTCACGGCGCTGCTTGGCTTCGTCTTGATCGATCATTCCCGCATTTAGATCGGCGTCAATCGCCATCTGCTTGCCGGGCATAGCGTCCAAAGTAAAGCGTGCGCTCACCTCTGAAATACGCCCAGCACCCTTGGTAACCACCACAAAATTGATGATCATGAGAATAATAAAGATGATCAAACCCACGGCGTAGTTGCCGCCGATCACCACCTCACCAAAGGCTTGAATCACCTTGCCTGCTGCATCACCGCCCTTGTGCCCTTCCAGTAAAACCACCCGGGTGGAAGCGACATTCAACGCCAGGCGCATCAAGGTCGCCACCAGCAAAATGGTTGGGAAGACCGCAAAATCCAGCGGGCGCAGTGAATAGACACCCACCAAGAGCACCACTATTGCCAGCGCAATATTAAAAGAGAAAAAGAGGTCAAGCAGGAAGGGCGGCACCGGCAGAGTCATCATGCCGAGCAGCATCAGCAGCAGCAGCGGCACACCAAAATTGCCTTGGCCGATGACTCGGGCGTTGCTCATCATCTGGCGACCATCTAGGTTGCCAGCTTGTTGACGCATATTGGTTAAAAATTCTAATGCCATAAAGGTACGTTTTCTTGACGTTTAACTGCAGTAAACGTCTTGATCGCAAGAAACGCACCAATACTAAATTCTGACTCGTATTTTTATAGGCCTAGCCCCTATCCGCCCCGCTATAAACCTAATTCAGCCTTATTAAGGCGCGCCAAAACAGGGGCCACAAGACTGCTGACATACAGGTGGTCGGCCGTTTCAGCCACGCCGGTCGTCAGCGGATAACCCGCACTGGGGTCCTGTAAGTTTTCCAGCACCTCACCCTGTGCAGAAATGGCCAATACGTGCCCATAGTGCTTGGCCTTGGGCCGAACAAAGCTTGGTAGGCGCTGCACTATTTTTCGAAGCATGGGTTTATCGGCGATCGCATCCACGAGCGGTAGGCGCGGCGAGGTAAAACCCAGCCAGTAGCGAACTTGGCCAGTTGGCGTTGTGCCACCGACATAGAGGTTATCGGGGAAACCCGGCAGGTTATCCACCAATATTTCAGATTGCCCGGCCTTTGCCCCGGCGATCCAATGTTTCCAGACACGATACGCCGCCGTTTCATTGACTAAAATGAAGCGGCCTTGAGGGTCGGCCGCAATGCCATTGGCAAAACTCAAGCCACCGAAAAGGCGACGCAGCCCGCCACTGGCAGGGTCAAACTCCATCACTCGCCCGGTATCGCCATGCTCCATCAAATCAATCAAACTGGCCTTGTAGGTACTGCCATAAGCCTTGGCAGAAAAACGCGTGGTTGAGTCCGTAAAATACAGACGCCCGTTTGCCGCGAAGGTCAGGTCATTGGCGTATAACAAAGGTCGCCCCTCAAAGGCTTCAACCATCGAGTGAACCACCCCAGCCTCGTCTATACGCAAAATACCACGGTAGGCGTCGGCCACCCACAACTCGCCACTGGGCGCCAAGGCCAGCCCCAAAGGTCGCCCTTGGGTATTGACCCATAACTGCCCCTGCAGGTTACCCTCAGTAAGCGCGGCTATTGACCAGCGTACAATCCAACCGGCCTCCGTGGCCGCATAAACGTACTGCTTGGACACGGCCACACCCTCCGGCCCACGCTGTCCCGCCAGGGATAACGCCTCAAAGTTGGCCAGCTGGTTGTTGACACCAAAGTCCCCCGCATACTCGGGTGCTTGCGGTGCCGACCAGGTTTTTGGGTCCACGGCTACAGGCCAAAACAGTAAATACGTTAAAAGCAGAACAACCAAGAATAAAGCAATGCGGTAAGGGCGCAGCATGAAGCGAAGCATAGGGTAACCTGAGGTGTATTTTTATAATGACGCTGAAGTGTAGCGGACTCAAAAATAAAACACGACAGGCGTAAATATCAGCCCAATCAAAAAAAGCTAGGGGTCAAAGCGCATGTCTTTTGGCACATCAATGTTGCGCGGCTGAACAGGTCGATCACCCTGGCCCTTGCGATAATTGCGTAACTGAAAGACATAGGCCAACACCTGTGCAACCGCCATATACAAACCCGACGGCACTTCCTGATCGACTTCAGTGGTGTGATAAATAGCGCGCGCTAATACCGGTGATTCCAGAATTTGAATATCATTGGCGTTGGCCACTTCACGGATTTTCAACGCCAAGTGGTCAACCCCTTTGGCGATCATAATCGGTGTCTGCATGGTCTGCGGATCGTACTTCAAGGCTACCGAGAAGTGGGTCGGGTTGGTGATGATCACATCGGCCTCTGGCACCGCAGACAGCTGACGGTTATTGGCCAGCTCCCGCTGCAATTGACGAATGCGCCCTTTCACTTCGGGCTTGCCTTCAGAGTCCTTCATTTCATCTTTGATGTCCTGCAGGGACATTTTTAACTTCTTGCTGTTTTCATGTATTTGGAAGGGCACATCCACCAACACAATGAGCAAGGTCACCGCCGACAACGCAATGGCGGCCCAACCGGAAAGCCTAAGTGATTCCACAATCGAAGCCAGCGGCGACATATTTGCCAGATCTAACATGTCCTGCTGCATGGACAGCAATAAAATAATCGCCAGGCTCAAAATCACCAGAACCTTGGCCACCGCTTTAACCAGCTCCATCATACCTTTGGTGCCAAACATACGCTTGAGCCCGGCGGCCGGGTCCATACGGTTCATTTTTGGCGCCAGCGCCTTGGTGCTCCACAGCCAACCGCCCAGACCAAGCGGCCCGACTATCGAGCCAACAAGCAGCAATGCAAAGAGGGGAAAGAGCGACGAAATACCTTCACCCACCGAGTGGGCAAGATGACTGATCATTAAATTAGGATCAAACGCGGCGTCGCGATCGATCATAAAATTGTACCGAACGATGCCCTCTAGGCGGCCGGCCATAAAAGGCCCAAACATCATCAAACCGCCGGTGCCGAGCAACAAGATCACCGAGGTGGTCAATTCTTTCGAACGGGGTATCTGCCCATCCTCACGGGCCTTATCCAAGCGTTTCTGCGTGGGTTCTTCTGTTTTTTCCTGACTGCTGTCATCACCCGCCATACAGCCCCCTTAAGGTAATTTCAAAAGGCTGTTCATCATGACGAAGCCCTCTTCCATAAAGACACGGTAGTTGGGTAAAAAGCTGCCCATGCTGTACCAGATTAATAACATGCCAAACACCAGCGTAATCGGAAAACCGACGGCGAATACGTTCATCTGCGGAGCCGAACGACTCATCACACCAAACGCCAAGTTGACCACCAGCAGCGAGGTCAATACGGGCATCGCAATTAACAATGCGCGACTGAACATCCAGCCACCGCTCTCGGCAATCTGCCAAAAGGCGTCATAGCCCAAACCGGAGGCGCTGATAGGTATCGTGGTAAAACTCTCAACAATGGCCGCAAAGATAACCAAGTGGCCGTTAAAACTGAGAAATAACAATGTCGTCAGGATGACATAAAACTGCGAGACCACCGTCACAGTGACACCGTTGGCCGGGTCATTCATCGAGGCAAAACCCAAACCCATTTTCATGGCCATGAACTGCCCCGCTAACACAAAAATATGGAACACCACCTGCAGCTGTAAACCAATCGCCAAACCGATGATGGTTTGCTGGGTAACGATGATCAAACTGCTTATCGAGAGCGGGTCCACCACAGGCAGGTCTGGTAACAATGGCGCCACCAAGAAGGTGACAAACACAGCCAAGAGAATGCGGATACGCGCCGACACCAGGCGTGTGCCAACAATCGGCATCGCCATAAACAGGCCGGAGATGCGCGCAAGCGGCCATATGTATTGGCCAACCATCTGCACTATCTCCCCTTCTGTCAGCGAGAACATACGCATTCAACCCATTCACACAAAAACAACCCAGAGGTTAACTCAGCCCCCTTTGCCAGGCCCAAACCTAAAGGGTTCACAAATTGATAGGCAGAAATACTCATCGCGCTAACCAATCAACAGCGGTATTTGCTGAAAAATATAGCCAAACAAATCCATGAATTGGGTGAGCAACCAGCCACCGGCCACCATGATGGTACCGAGGGTAATCAACAAGCGGGGTAAAAAGCTCAGCGTCTGCTCGTTAATTTGAGTCGCGGCTTGAAACATACTGACCAGCAGTCCCACCGCCAAACTTGGCCCGACAATCAAGGCAACAATCATGACCGTCAGTAAAAAAGCATGCGCCAGTAAATCCATTACGGTTTCAGGGGTCATACTCGGACACCTCCTACCAGCCTACGTCGAATAGGGTTAACCAAAACTGGCCGCCAGAGTGCCAATAACCATGGCCCAGCCATCAACGAGCACAAACAGCATAATTTTAAAGGGCAACGAAATAATCAGCGGCGACAACATCATCATACCCATGGCCATCAAAATACTGGCGACCACCAGATCGATGACCAGAAAGGGGATAAAAATCATAAAGCCTATTTGAAAGGCTGTTTTCAACTCAGAGGTGACAAACGCGGGCACCAAAATACTCATTGGCACGTCCGCCGGTGTCGCTACCGCCTTCGCGTTTGCAATTTCCATGAACAGCGCCAGATCGGACTCGCGGGTTTGCGCCAGCATAAATCGATGAAATGGCTCTATCACCAACTCCAAGGCATCGCGCGGTGCGAGGGTTTCATTGATATAGGGCTGCAGCGCGTTGACATTAATTTCATCAAAAACTGGGCCCATGATAAAAAAGGTTAAAAACAACGACAGCCCCACCAGCACCTGGTTAGACGGCGACTGCTGCAAACCTAAGGCTTGCCGCAAGATGGCGAATACAATAATGATGCGCGTAAAAGACGTCATCATCAACAAGATAGCCGGCAAGAATGACAGGCTCGTCATGATCGCCAAGATTTGCAGGGTTACCGTGTAATCCTGAGTACCATCTTGATTGGTCTTGACGGTAAGCGCCGGCAGGCCAGGAATCCCTTTGGGCGGTAATATTGGCCCACTGCTGACGCTGCTTTCAGCGGTACTCAGCGCCACATCTGCCTGCTGGGCAAGCGCCACCTCGGGCAGGGAAAACAATGAAACCAACAGCAATAGCAGCGCAGGTAATAGTCGACGAGTATTCTGAGACAAGTAATTCATCGACCTGCCACAGCCGAACCGCTCTTGCCCTGTGTCGCATCCAGCGCGCCAGAGCCCATCAGCTCTCGTAACTTTTTTCCAAAGTCGGGCGCTGCGGCCCGCGTGTGGACATCAACCACTGGCTCGGCAAAGGTATGCAGGGTCGATATTCGCCCCGGCGCCACGCCGAGTAATAACTGCTGCCCAGCGACGTCGACCAGCAGCACACGCTCGCGAGTGCTCAGAGGCAAGCTCGACAAAACTTGCATCTGCTGCCCACCGACAAGTGTTCCATTCCCGACTCGCTTGATCAGCCAAGCAATCGCAAACACCAGCGCCAAAACAAAAAACAGGCCGAACAGAACCTGAATGAGATAACTGGAGTGCGACGGCAGCGCCTTAACTTTGTCTAGCGACTCCGCCGCAGGCGCCAGTGTTTGCGCCCAAGTCATTGACGAGGCGAGCATAAAGAGCAAGAAAGACGCGCCATTCAAGCGAGGAGAAAACAAGACACACAAGCGATTAAAGTGACGTCGATACATAAAAGACCTTGGTCATAACGGTTTTGAAATCTAGCGCAAACGTTTAATACGTTCCGCTGGGCTGATGACATCGGTCATGCGAATGCCGAACTTCTCATTGACCACAACAACTTCACCGTGCGCAATCAAGGTACCATTGACCAGCACATTGAGGGGCTCACCGGCTAAAC
>Ga0209395_1008904_pt1 | contig 10108 bp, 10 predicted proteins | sample GOMGulsemesocosm_3_FD_184635 | JGI IMG/M metagenome (GOLD analysis project Ga0209395, IMG submission 184635) | Methane-oxidizing microbial communities from mesocosms in the Gulf of Mexico - GOM9D Gulf of Mexico (SPAdes) (version 2) | ecosystem: Environmental > Aquatic > Marine > Cold seeps... | reverse complement strand
GTGCGACTACGGTACCTATCAGCATGCTCTTGATGCTTTTCTGGCCAATGTTGGCAAACATGAAGCTGGGGCTCGCCATATCCAATTGATACTGAGGGGCGTTGAACACAAACCACTGTTTAACCCGCTTGCCCAGTTCAATCTGCTCATTACTGGTTAAGTTTTTAAAGGTCACGATCAGCTTCATAGACGATTTATCCACGTTAAGCTGGGTATTTAAGTCCAGGCCATAAGGCAAAGACATTTCATACAGCAACAGATACTGGGCCGCCATTTCTCGGCTTTCTGGTAGCTTGTGCCAGGCAGGATCGTCACCGTGCATGTTTTTATTTAAGCGCTTTAAGGTATCGGTAAGCGTATTCACATGATCTGTTTCTGGTTGCTCACGTAACCAGTCACTGAATTTTGCAACACTGGCTAAATACTGTGGATCGTTAATACCGTTAGCAATGCCTGACTTAACTGACATCTCCAGTACCGTCATGCCAGACAGGTTTTCTTGCATGAAATCGGTAGCGGCTCTAAAGGGCACACTGGTATCAAAGTATTTTACGAAGTCATCGTTGATTTCATTTTTAGGAATGAACACTGTCAGAACAATCACCACCACACTTACTAGGGGTAATAACAGCTTACGCTTGGCAATTACGAAGTCGGCCAATACCATCATCATGTCGCGCTTACCTTCTGGCTTCACTTTCACACGAATGGGCAACACAGTTAATAGTGCAGGGAAAATAGTCACGGAGAAAATAAACGCCAACATGCCGCCCATGGCCACAATATTACCCAGGTCGCGGTAAGGGTGTATCTCGGAGAAGTTCATGCTTAAGAAACCAATGGCCGTTGTAATACTGGTTAAGAAAATAGGCATTAGGTTTAATTGCAGACTTTTCTTGATGGCTTCTTGTTTGCTGGCACCGCGGCGCATCTCATAAAACATGGAGGCCAGTATATGAATACAATCGGCCACCGCTATGGTTAAGATGATGGTAGGGGCAGATGAAGACGGACCCGACAAATAGAATCCCATCCAACCAGCCAGCCCCATGGCACCGGCGATGCTCATGATGATAATGAGTACGGTAGCAAACGTGCCCGAGATGGTTCTCAGCAATACACCTATGATCACAATCACGGTTAAAAACATTAGCGGCACTAATGTAGAGCTGTCTTTCATGGCAGATTCGGTAAAAGCGTTATTGAACATGACCATGCCAGATAGGTGAATTTCGGTACCTGGATTTTCGGCTAAAAATTCATCACGAATGGCACGCACACTGGCCGCCACTTCTGGTACTTCCCCAATAGGATCAAGTCCCGGCAGTTTCACCGCCACATCCACCACAGACACATGGCCTTCTTCGGATACTATCTTGTTCACCAACACTGGCTCGTTTACGGCGATGTTTTTGATGTTGGCAAGATCACTAGCCGTTAAAGATTGGGCATTCATCACCAAATCTTCAACAATCATGTCGTCTTCTTCGGCATAGGTATATTGAAAGTTAGTGAGGGAATCTACTCGCGTGGAATAAGGCACCTGCCAGCTTTTTTTGGTTAGTTTTTTAAGGGCAGCCAAGTGTTTCTGAGTGAACACATTGCCATCTTTGGGCACCACGATAAAAGAGACGTTATCGCTTTTGTTGTAAATTTTTTGCATGGAATCATAGGCGATGAGTTCCGGGTTATCTTCATCAAAGAAGATGCGGTAATCACCATTAAACACCAGCTTCTGCGCACCGGAGGCGGCAAAAAAAGTCATGGTTAAAAAAGCCAGGATCACCCAGTACGGGTGTCTGGCGGAAAATGCGAAGAATTTATCTCTCATGGTGCCTCCTAAGACTTTCTGTGGTGGTTGGGGTTAAGGTGAGTGTTCATGTAGTGCGCTCCATCTATCAATTTATTAATTACTTACATGTAAGTAAGTGGTTCTATCTAAAAAAATAGCCAAATATGGCTATCTCTAATGCGGTTGCTCTAGGGTCAAACTGTATTATTTATAATCTTCTTACTTACATGGAAGTAAGTTGGCTAAATCAAAAAAATAGCCTATTTAAGGCTATTTGCCCAGTCGACCAATAGGCCGCCTAATTCTTGTTTTGCCTGTTTGATGCTTAGCAGGTGCTGTGCGCTGGTGCCTATTCCCATCATGATCACATGGGCTCTGATGGCTTCGCGCTGAGCGTCGATATCCGTTCTAATCTCTTTGTTATCGATGGCATCCTGAATCACACCTTGGATGGTTTGCTGAATAGTCAGGTAATGGCCACGGGAGACATCACCAATGGCTTCGGGTAATTCCGGGTCACTTACCAGGCAAATACAGGCATTTACTTTGGCATCTTCGTTGCCGTCTGGCTGATCCCAATAGAAGCTGTCTACGGCCTCAAAGAAACCCACAAAGTTACCGTTAAAACTCGCACGCATGACGGCAAATTGATCACAGTAGCGCGCGCCATATTGCTTGGTCACTTCAATGGCCAGTAATTCTTTGTTTTTAAAATGATAATGCAGATTGGCTCGTGTGGTATTGAGCTCACTGGCTATCTTGGCAAAGTTCAGTTTATCGAACCCACCGGTCATTAGCTGTTGTTCTGCTTTTTCTAGTATGGCGTCTCTCATAACACACACCTTACTTACATGTATGTCAGTTGGCAAGTGGAATAGACATCATTTATTAAATACCAATAATATCAATGTGTTATGACGCTTCACCACGAAGACATTCGCTGTCCTCGGCACCCATTAGCAGGGCCCTTAAAAACGCCCCTGAAATGAGATATGCCCTCCATCCCAAAATTGTCTCTGTAGGTCGTCCAGGTTCCAGTTGCTGCTAAACATTAAACGTCGGTTTTTATCAGCCGATATTAACTCCATGCTAAAGCGAAACTTAGTTTCAATGCCCTCGTCTTTAATGCTTCCATCTGCTTGGTTTATAAAATCTGATTGCAAACTGGCATGACCCAAATGAAGTGCATACTCTAGGTTTAACCAGGGTCGGTGTGGCACCAGCGCAATGGCGTACATTTGGGAGGTATCGAAATAACGGGCCACACTGACGTTTTCAGCCAGCAAGTCTTGTGTATCATAATTTAATTGATCATAGCGCAGACCGAGTGTGAACTCCGATTCCCCGTAGGGTTGAAGGCCTGGAAAAATATAAAAACTTGAGACAGATACATAGTTAAACGTTTGTCGCCTTTGGCTAGAACTTGTAAGCAGAGCCTTATTAAAATTAAAGCCGCTTATTTTAAGCCCAATGAGTGCCTCCTCTCCAAAATGATAATCTATCTCAAGCTTGCCGCTATCCCCCTTGTGATTAAATTCGCCTTGTTTGCCCAACACGTCACTGGCCAAAAACTGACTGAAATAATCATCCTCAATTAAATACAGTTTTACCTTAATAACATCATTAAATTGGGTCACCACTTCCAGCTGACGCTCGATGGGGATTTGTTGGTAATAGCCATCATCCAGGGAATTTTTGTCATTATGATAAACATCGTGGCGCACATAAGCGAAACGCAAATAATATTTTGGGCGGGCACCAATTTCCAGAGCGGTGCCCATGTCTGAACTGCGTTTGTCATAGGTGGGGCTTCCCAAAAACGAAAGGTAGAGCCATTTTTTAGGGCGCACACCAATTTCAACTTGGTGGTAGACCGGCTTAAAATTGTAGAAAGCTTGCTGGTGACTGGTTAATCTAAATTCGGTGAACCGGTTGATGTGTGTGCGATATTTAAAATCCAGAATGCTATAAAGAATATCTTGCCCCAGGCTGCCACCGGCCAGGCGAAAACCGTTATCGGTGGCTTGCCATTCATCATCCAGTTGTTTGCGATATTGGTAACCGGCAAGGTCAATAAAATTCTCGCGATTAAAATCGGGAAAACTCAGGGTGCGATCATCATCGAAGGCCAGGGTTTGATCAATAGAGAAAATTAGAATAAAGAAAAGCCATTTTATATTCATAACTCGGCATCCCATTCCGTCCCTGGGGTGGTTCATTAGTCAAAACAGACGCTATTTAATATACCGCCATAAGCCCGCAACTTCATTACTTAAGACACGCCTTTGCACTAGACTTAAATAATCCAAGAGGCTAGCCATGAAGCAAACAGATAATTCAGCCAAGCAACCCATCGCCGTAGAAGTGATCGCCGGTAAAACGTATATGTGGTGCGCCTGTGGCAAGAGCCAGAAACAGCCCTGGTGTGACGGGTCTCACGCGGGTACTGGAAAAACTCCCCTGCCCTTTACCGCCAAAGAAACTAAAGCCGTGCACCTGTGCGGTTGTAAACACACAGGTCACGCCCCTTTTTGTGATGGCACCCACCAAATTCTTAACGGTGGCGGGCGTGATGAGTATTTCCAGGATGGCCAAACTGACTAACGTTTACTGGACGGTTTTGTACTTAAAGCGCAGAGCCAAAATCACCGTACAGGAAATTAACCCAGCAAAAATAAAGTGGCTTGCCTGCAACGCTAAACCCAACAAGGGCGCACAAAACAATAGGGTAAAAAACGGCTGCAATAACTGCACTTGCCCTGCCCGTCCAATGCCCACTTTCGCCATGGCATCATACCAAAAATGAAACCCCAACCACTGACTCACTAACGCCAGATACAACATGGCCAGTATGCCTTCCAGGCTCCAGGGAAAGTCCCAGCTAAATGAATCCTGAGTGACAAAAAAGGCTAGGCCCAGGGCGCTCACCGGCACATACAACACACACATCCAACAAATGGTTTGCCAGCCTCCCAGGGTTTTGGCCACGTTGCCGCCATAACCGTAACCCACCCCGGCCGCCACCAACATGATCAATACCGAATAGTGAAAATTGCCGGATGATTGTGTGTAAGCAAAAAACATCAAGATAGCCGCCCCCAGCAAGGCACTTAACCAAAACAATTTGGGGTGTCTTTCATTAAACAAAAGTGTCCCGGCTAACGCGGTAATTAAGGGAATGGCCGCTAACACTACACCCATGTTACTGGCCGACCATTGCCCCAACGCAAGGCTTAATGTGTAGGGAAATATAAGGGTCACCGCGGCGCCCCCTAGCAGCAACCCTTTCAATTCACTCTTTGCGGGTAAGCGCCAGCCCAATGTCATCACCATAAACAAACTGCCAAAACCGGCGAGCAAGGACCGTAACAAGGCCACCAACTCGGGGGGAAACACGGTAAGCGCCAATTGAGTCATGGGCACCGTGAGGCTAAACAGCATCACGGCAATCAGCGCATTAATTAAACCACCATAAGACTGCCACAGATTGGACTGGCTGGGGTTAAGGGTGTTTTGGGTTGTCATAATATCCTCTGGTAAGGCAACTTGATGAAACAGAGGCACATTGTGGCGGGAGAACTGTATTGGAGGCAGATGCAAGGCTGGGGTTAATCAGGGGTACAGTTAATGAATTCCGCCCACTGTACCGCTCTATTAACAAACAACTGCACTGCTTGACAGTACAGTGTAAAGCAGCATTGAAACACACCTGGGCCTTTAGCCAGCATGTTGTGTCAGCCTTGTTGCCACGCTTTTTAGTGAAATGGCATAGACCTGCTTGATAGCGTATTCTCGGTGCATGCACTCATAATTAATCATTAAAAATAATAAAGGAATCACCATGAAGAAGGCATTAAAAATATCAGCCAGTGCCACGGCTCTCATTGTGGCCGCCATGGCCATTATGTACCTGTTTACTATCAATGCCCTGGCGCCTCTCACCCAGGAGATTCGCAACCAATTACCCGGCAGTTTTGTAAAGCTTAATGATGGCGTGATTAGTTACCAGTGGCAGGGACCGATGGATGGCGAAAAAATTGTATTGGTGCATGGTTTGTCGACCCCTAAGTTTGTGTGGGATGCCAACGCAGAAGCATTGGCCGCAGCCGGTTACCGAGTATTGCGTTACGATCACTTTGGTCGTGGGTTCTCTGACCGCCCAGACGTGATTTACAACGAAGACTTATACGTGCGTGAATTATTGGGCCTGTTAGATTCTCAAAACATTACCGAGCCCGTGAACCTAGTGGGTTATTCCATGGGCGGCGGCAACGTAGTGAGTTTTAGTGCCCAATACCCGCAGCGTGTTAAACAACTTATCCTCATTGCGCCGGCAGGCTTTGTGCCTAAATATTCAGGCACAGCCTCATTGGTATTAACGCCGGTACTGGGTGATTGGCTCATGACTATGGTGGGCAAAAACGCCATGTTAGAAGGTATTCAAAAAGAAGTCAGCGCAGGGTCTGCGCCCGCCAACATGGTGCAACAATTTGAAAAGCAATTTCAATACGCAGGATACCTTGAGTCCATATTATCCACCATGCGCCACTACCCCATGTACAATTTATCTAAGGCTTATGAGAAGGTTGGCAATGCGGGCATTCCCACCAGTGCCATCTGGGGCACAGATGATAGCGTGGTGCCGTTTGCAGGCAGCAAACAGGTAAGTAAATTTATTCCCCACCTGAATCTTCACCCGGTGGACGGTGCCAGTCACTCGGTGACCTATGCTAACAGCGATGAGGTGAATAGGATTTTGCTAGACATTTTAAAAGGCTAATTCTGCGCCATTGACAACTCAAAGGTGTGTTTCGTAATTAAACGAAGCGCACCATAATCATTTTACAAACACAGCTCTTTAATTGAAAAGCACTCAGGGTCTACCACTTTGACCCTGGCATCCAACTCTCCTATCACCACACCCCCGCTACCAGCAATGGCCACTACCGGTTTATCCAAATTTAGAAACTGAGTAATCAATTTTTTAGTACCGTGGCCGCCACCAATTACAATGGCCGCCAAGCATTTATCGGCAATGAGCTGGTGTTTGGCATCGCTATCTGGCGCATAAATAACTGCATCACAGGGTGTTTCATCTAATACCGTAACACCTGCCTCCAATACCGCCAGGGTATGACCATTGACACTCTTGGCCCCAGTAAAGACATGAGGGAAAGTACCTGTGGAATTACCAGCACAAGCTGTATATTCACCTAAAGCAATTTGACGCCCCACTTCATAGGCGGTTACCTGGTTGGCATCGGAACATTTAGTGGCAAAACCCAGTACCGCTATACAATTTTGCATCACCCACCTTTCTATTCAGAGTTAACTTTAAGCTACTGGGGCACCTTCGCTGTACTGAGTTACCCCCTCAGGCATGATTTCCCAACTGGCTTTAGAATCCACATAAATGTGTTGGCCAATTTCAATTTCCGGGTCTCCGTTTACGCAGCCTAAGGTAACGCCATGGACCTCACCGTTAAAAATGCCACACAGGGTAGAACCACACTTGCTGCAAAACTGCAGGCCAAAGCCATGAACACCCACATAAGAGGTGAGTAACGCCTTGCCAGACAACCAGTTAAATTCGTCCGGGTTAACCAATGCATAAGCCGATGCTTGCGCATTAAATGCCTTACGACAACGGGAGCAATGGCAAGACCTGGCATCACGTAGTCTGCCGTTGACCTGGTACTTAACTTCCCCACAAAAGCACTCGCCCGTTATGGTCACGTCTCTCTCCAGAATTTTTTTGTTTGTTTTAGATGTTGAGCATTTATGGGGGTTAACATTAAATTTTATTTTGCACTGGGGTAAAAATCATCCTGACCGCCCGCCCCTCTTCACCCCAGGGTGCGATGTTCGTCATTTGCAATACAAGGTCGCCGTTGGGGCGCTTAGATAATTTACTGCGCCAACCCCAATCTGAATTTGATGGTACCTCATAACCATGCTCAACCGTAAACAAGCCCCATGCGCCGGGTACATCTTGGCAGGTGGCCGGTTTGGGTTGATGCCAACTGTCGACCCAGGTTGCACCACCTTCATTAAAGGTAAAGCTGCCGTTCTTGGTTTGCCCTTGGTACAACCAAGTGTAGTGCAGTGCATTCGCCTCAACTCGTAGCGTACAGTCGCAACAATCCACGGCATTACCCAGAGGGTCTAACCACAACTCGCCACTGCCAGCCCACTCTACTCCCTGTAACTCGCTGCGCCATTTGTTGCTCATGTGTATCTCCTGGTGCTAGACGTCTTTAAGCACCCGGCGCAAAGCAGTTGCCAGGCGATCCTATTTATTGAAACTCATCTTTAGGGCAATCATCTACGGGCGTTTTCACGCGTAGTACGCCTATTTTATCGTTTTTATAATTTCGTTAAGAGTGCCACTGTAGTCTGTATAGTCGACTCGAATGGAGTGGTACTGACCCTTGCTTTCAAGCACCAAGGATGGGAAACCCTGATTGGTCAATTGGCGGGCATGAAGTATTTGTCGCTCTAATTCTGTTTGGGTTTCATTTGAGAAAAGATCCACTGAAAATCGCTTTTCATCAACACTCAATCCCTGGCTATGTAGCTCTGTGGCTAAACCAATAAGCACGTCACAATCGGAGGGGTTTAAGGCGCGTAGGTAGTAGGCTCGCTGAATGGCATCGATCATGGCCACCTGGTAGCCTTGATGGTTGGCGGCTATGGCAGCACGGCAAGCATTGTAAGTAGATCGGCGTGGGGTATTGGTTTTCCAAAAATCAAAATTGAATTGCGTACCCAACTTGCTTTGAATATTTTTCCAATGGCCCTGAATGGCTGATTGAAGCTCCATGGGCATGGGATTGTCGTTATCGGCTGCTAATCCTCCTGCCACATATTCAACGGGCAGCGAGGCTGGCAATTCTTGCTGCAATGCATCCCACACCGGACGGTAACCCCAACACCAACTGCACATTGGGTCGTGGATATAATGTAACGTGGAAGTCATCGCTCTGAATGCCTATAGTGGTTAACGCCCAGCACAGCGGCTTGTAAATTGTCGTTTTTTGTACAAGGTTTTTGCACAAAAAATGACAATTTTACAAGTCTGCCGTAGCTGCTTGTTAGATGCCCCCGCTATAAAGGAACAACTTTATTTGCACATGGGCCTTTCTGACCTTGGCCAACTTCAAACTCAACTTCTTGACCATCATTCAGTGTTGCGTATCCACCGCCTGCTTGAATCTCTGAATGATGAACAAACAGATCTTTACTGCCATCTTCAGGTGTAATGAATCCGAAGCCTTTATCGGCGTTGAACCACTTAACTGTACCTTTAGCCATTTTCTTTACTCATGATTGTTGGTGAAAAATTAAACATTCAGAAAACACATAATAGCCTATGCACGTCGTACCGACGCCTTTTCAATATGTGTTTTCCAGCCCATTATTTAAATGGTCAGTTATCATGGGCCTTATAACCTCATCGGTCAATAAATAAGGCCTATCTATATACACCATCTATTCCAGCAACAGTGACGAACAATCACCGCAACGAATGGCCAAGCCGATGGCGCGATCGTCGCTGTTTATGTCACTGAAGCCGGTACTGGTATTGATCAACATTATATTGCCGCCATTTCCTACCACCGCCGTATAAGCCGGGGCGGAATCGGCCACTAGGCCACCGCTTAAACTGCCATCTGCCGCCAGGGTTAATTGTTCCGGTCCTTCAAAGGTATCCTGCGTGCCATCTGATCGTGTTATGCGCAGTGAGAATAAACATTGCCCATCTGCATCACAGTTTATATGGCCAAATTCAGCCCGCACATTAGGGTTGGATACATCATGATCGCCGAACCCCACATAGGCCCACTGCCCTTCAATGTGGGCCTGACCATAATTTTTGTCGGCCTTTTGCAAGTAAAAATGGCTATTAAATATATTGTCGTTGTCCAGAATACTGGCAATTCCAAACTGTGCACTTCCATTAAAGTAGCTTGTGTAGGGCCCCACCATGAATTGGCTATTGGCCAGCACAGAATAACTTCCCGAATCGGTTAGCTGTTCCAAGCCTGCCCCCCGGTTTAAACTGATTTGAATGGCAAAATTGCCAGTCCCATCAAAATTAATGAGTGATGACCCGGCTGATGTGGTGCCATTTAAAAATTTTCGGTAATCCATCCCATAATACTCACCATTTAAATCGCCCAGCGACAAACCAGTGTCCGACTCTATTTTCACCGCCACCCACATGAACTGCCGATCATCCATAGTAGTGCCGTCTTTTATCAAGAACTGGCCATCTTTCGATAACACATATCGGTCCACTTTAGTGTCACCGTC
>Ga0209395_1008902_pt1 | contig 10110 bp, 6 predicted proteins | sample GOMGulsemesocosm_3_FD_184635 | JGI IMG/M metagenome (GOLD analysis project Ga0209395, IMG submission 184635) | Methane-oxidizing microbial communities from mesocosms in the Gulf of Mexico - GOM9D Gulf of Mexico (SPAdes) (version 2) | ecosystem: Environmental > Aquatic > Marine > Cold seeps... | reverse complement strand
CTGCGGACGATAGAAATACCGTTACTTCCATTCAAGAGTTGCATAAGAAGTGTAAATAACATTATAGTCGTTTATTGAATTTAGCATAAACGCTTTTAATACATTGAAATAAAGGTGGTTGTCACGCAAAGTGCTTCCGCCTTTATCGTTATAAAAAGAAGAGAAAAAATGAATCAATACCCAATGACGGTGCACGGTGCAGATGCACTTCGTGACGAGCTTAATCATCTAAAAACGGTAAAGCGCCCTAGAATAGTCAGTGACATTGCTGACGCTCGTGAGCATGGCGACTTAAAAGAAAATGCCGAATATCACGCAGCACGTGAAGAACAGGGCTTTTGTGAAGGTCGAATTCAAGAAATCGAAGGGAAATTAGGTAATGCACAAATTATTGACGTTGCCAAAATAGCAAATCATGGCAAAGTTATCTTTGGCGTCACGGTGACTTTATTAAATATTGATACCGATCAGGAAGTAAAATACCAAATAGTGGGTGATGACGAAGCCGACATTAAAAACAATCGTATCTCTGTAAACTCTCCTATTGCCCGTGGTTTAATTGGCAAAGAAGTTGATTCTGAAATAGAAATAAAAACCCCAGGTGGTTTAGTTGAATATGAAATTATTGCGGTAGATCATATTTAATACCAAACGCATTAATTAATTGACCAACTTAGAGCTTCAGTAGCAAACTTAAAACAAACGAAATGTGTTAAACATAGTTATTCTATATTTCATTCATTTTGTGAAGTTATCAGATTGCTACTGAGCTCCCGAAGGGCGAGTTTAAAAGGCTTACATGGATGTAGGACATTAGTGCAACGCAGAAGTAGTTGCCGAGAATAACCCTTATCTTCAATCAATGCCTTGCCTCTAAGCCTTTTAATGCTCGCTAAGTGATCAATAAATTAGTCCGATTGGTATAATACTGCTTTTTTTTAGAAAAACTAACAGATATTAAACGCGGCTTTTTGAACTATTAATTGGATTAAAAAGCCGTTTTTCAGAATAATCGCAATCATTTAATGCTTAAATATTGTTTATGGCATATTTTAATTGTCTATCTAGCCATACTAAAGCTTGATGATAGCCTAGCTCCAATCCAGAAAACTCTTTAATATTCCAGTTGTCGTTTGCTCTTAATGCTTTAACTTGTTTTGTCGACTGAGCGGACTTCGGATGATAATGAACCACAGCAATTGCACACATCTTTTCCAATGAGCCAATACTGAGTTGTGCCTCATAGGTATATGCATAGTGATTAATTTTATTCACTAATAAGCCAAATTTTTTACTAAATAACGAAGATAATAAATTATCTAATTCTTCAACCATTTCTATTGTTACTTCAATGTCATTATTAATGATCACCTCTGCAACATGCTCGCTAAGTTTTTTAATATATCCAAAACTTAATTTATACATCATGGTTTGTCCATAATTTTTGAATTCCCTAGACAAATATAGATTAAATTTGAACAATTGTTTAAAAAAAACATAGATGTTTCGAAGTGATTGTTTTTATCGTACTGATTTTAATGACAAAATTATTTCGTAGCACATTCTAAATTTCGATGAGTTCTTTATAAATTAATACATTTATAGGGGGCACAGCAACTTATTCACGCTCAAGTTTGAATTGTTTACTTGTATTGATGTGCAATTGTTGGAAGTAATTGAATAATAACTTTCACAAAGATGTACTTTGTTCTATACCTTTAAGATGCTGATAGTTAACACAAACGTTAAATAGCTGTGAGATTGGTTGATAATTTCTTAATAAGTGTGAGCTGTTATCAAGGTAAATACTTTTACATTCCAAAATAAATCAAGGGAATTGTTAAAATTTGCTTATATATTAGATGGTTGTAAGAAGTAGGTTTCTATTGTTAGGTGTTAATATGAGTACTGTATACGCAGTCTCGGAATGTCTACCCCAAGTTTAAATGAATAAATATAGGGAGTATTTGTAGTTCCATTTTATTTTGGCCAAAGGATGATAGGTAGAAAACTATAAAAATACTTGAGGAAATAAAACATGAACACACCAAATCCACTTGCCAAAGCAATTAAGTTTGCTTTGGTAGCCAGTGTATCGGCATCATTTTTATCAACCCCTACCTTTGCTGAAGAAGCCGCAGAGGAAGAAGTTGAACGTATTGCTGTTACTGGTTCACGTCTCAAAAAAGCAGAGTTCTCCAATGCTGCGCCTATCCATGTAATAAAAGCTGATGATGCCTTAAAAGCGGGCATTCGTACGGTGAGCGAATTATTGCAAAATACTTCGATGGCTAATGGCCAACAATTTGATGCTTCTTATAACGCTAATTCAGGTAACTCTAATGCATCTGAACCGCCGCCAAGTGGTGGTGTCGGGTCTTCAAATGTTGGTTTACGAGGTTTGGGGGCTGAACGTACCCTGATTTTAATTAATGGTCGCCGCTTAGGTGCTTCTGGTGTTCGTGGTGCGCCTTCTCAGCCGGATTTAAGCTTAATTCCTGTCAACATGGTTGATCGTGTTGAAGTGATCACCGAGGGTGCCTCATCTATCTATGGTGCTGATGCTGTTTCGGGGGTCATTAATATTATTTTGAAAGAAAGTTTTGATGGTTTAGAAATCTCAGGTGCAGTAACTGACACCGCTGCAGGTGGCGGTTCTGAAAAAGACTTCTCATTTATTACAGGTTTTGAAGGAGATAAAGCTAAGTTTGCTTTTTCAGCCTCATATTATGAAAGAGATCGTGTAGCGGTAAAAGACCGTACTGATTGTATTCGTAAGATATTTCAAGATCAGTCAGGTAATAAAACATCTGTTTGCTCAAGTCGTTATTGGGACAATACCATGTTAGATTTAACGGGTAGTGTCACTGCTGGCGTTTCTGATGATATTGCTATTTTCTCAACACCAGGTCAAACCGATATCGGTTACATGGACTTTAGTTCAGCTTATGGTTTGCCTATTCCTAGTGATCCCAATGTTGCTATTACCAGTTCTAATCAACGAAATCGTCGAATATTTTCAACTTTACACCATGATGGTATTGACCGATTAGAAGCCGACTTAGTGCAACCTGTAACTCGGTTTACCGTGGCTGCTAACGGTTCATATATGCCTGACTTTTTTGGTGGTGACGAAGAAATATTTTATGAAGCCTACTATTTTCACCGTCATTTAACGAGTTTAGGTAGTACTGAGCAGATATTTCCGACAATTCCGGGCATGATCCCTCATGAGAACGAACAAGGGAATTTAGTATTAGATGCTGACGGTAATTTAGATTTAGTACAAAACCCACTTAATCCATTTCCTGTTGATGTTTCAAATATCATTACCTTGGAAGACTTATCGCAAAAACGTGAAGTTGAATTAAATCATTTTAGATTTGTTACCGGCTTACGGGGTGACTTCACCAGTGACTGGTTAATGGATAAAGGCTGGTCTTATGAAATGTTTGCTTCATACGATCGTGGTGTTGGTGAACAGACTCAACCGATTATGAATGAATCCAATCTTGCTCTTACACTTGGTACCCTTCGTTTAGATAATAGTGGTAACCCAATTTGTGGTGTCAATCCGCCGGCAGGTATAGGTTTTATTACCGGTAATGCGTGTGTACCAGTTGATTTTCTTGCCCCATCAATCTTTTATGGTGGTTCATATGGTGGTGGAACCTTTGCTAGCCAAGCTGAAAAAGACTTCCTGATTGGTACCCGCATTAATACTACAACGGTTGAACAAATAATGGCTTCTGCTTTTGCAACAGGTGACTTATTTGAGTTTGAAAAAGGTGGTGCAGTAACGGTTGCTTTAGGTGCCGAGTTCAGACGCGATCGAATCACTTCTGCAGGTGATATGTTAGGCTCTACTGGGCTAGTTGCAGCAGAAAATCCCTTAACGGAAGGTGCAACTATTGGCTCTCGTGACGTAACCGATGTTTTTGCTGAAGTATCTATGCCGATAGTTATTGACGAAAGTTGGGCCGAATTGTTTGAAGTTGAAGCAGCTGTTCGTTACACAGACGAAGAGAATTTTGGTAGCGAATTAACTAATCGTGCTCGTGTAACTTATAAACCAACTGGCTCCTTATTATTTAGTACTTCATACGGCACATCATTTAGAGCACCTAATTTACGTGAGCAATTTCTTGCTAACCAGTTTGGTGGTGTAAGTGGTAGTGCTGACCCATGTTCAGTACCAGAGGCTTTACAAACCAATAGCCAATACGACCCTAACAAAGAAAATCGTAGTCAAACGATTTTAGATAATTGTACTGCACAAGGTGCTGATTACACTCAAATAGGTCTTAGCGGCATACCAACCATTCCTACTTCTTCAAGTGGTAATGCGGCCGATTTAAAACCTGAAACTTCAGAAAACATTACCGCGTCTTTTAAATGGACACCAACCTTTGAAGGGGATTTTGAGTTTGATTTAGGCATTACTTATTGGAGTTTGGAAGTTGAAGATACTATTCGTACGGTAAGTGCTGCAACTATACTAAAACGTTGTTTCGACGCACCTAATATGGATAGTCCCTTCTGCCCACGTATTACCCGTAATAGCGGTAATATCCCGGTAATTAATTTCCCCAATTTAGTGGATACATCATTTCTAAATATTGGTGAAGAAACGTCAAAAGGTGTTGATGTAAATACCCATTTTTCTTCGGGGTTAGGTGATGTACTTGGTTTACCTGTTCATATGATTTGGACGAACCAATATACTTTACAAACAGAAAGAGAACTCACTATTTTCAAAGGTGAAGCCTCAGATGACGTTTTAGGGGATTTTGGTACGCCTGAGCATCGCTTAATTTCAACCGTTAACTTTATAAGTGGTGATTGGAGTTGGATGATCATGGCGAATTACTTCTCTGAAACAGGTGCTTCAGCGGATGTTCGTGATACAGCCAATTGTGATGACTTTATTGTCAATGAAGAGTTAGTTGGTAAGCCATCAACGGTACCTGTTTGTGATGCGGATGCTGCTATCTATTTTGATACCTCATTAACATATAATTCAGATGATTTAACGGTGACAATGGGGATAACTAACCTTATGGATAAAGAACCAGATATGGTTGATATTTCAGCTGGTTCTAACCGTGGCAACATGGTGACGTCTTCAGGGTATGACCTTTTAGGGCGTGGTTACTTCTTAAATGCAAGTTATCGTTTTTAAGAGTGTTAATATTTAAGTTAGCTTAAATAAGAAAAATAAAAGGGTTAGTTGTTCTGCAACTAACCCTTGTTATGTTCAGGATGTACGGTATATCGCGGGTTCATGGATGAACAGGAGCGTTCCCTAGGTCAATCCACATGAATCGGGCTCGAAGGATAACGGCTATTTATTTTCTTCTAGAAGATTGAAAATCTGTTTCGCAATATCAGTATTATCAATACTGCCGGCAAAGCGATGCTTTTCTGGACCAAAGGCAAATACAGGTACGTCAACAGCGGTATGGCCAGAGCCAGTCCAACCAGTATTGGTTTTAATATCAATAAGCTGTTTCAATTGTTTTTGTATCGCTCTTTGAATGTTTGGTTTGTTTTTACTTTTTTGTTCAGCTTCTGACATCGCTAAATATTGATTTAATTTTTTTTCTGCCTCAGATTTTGCTGTTGTGATCAATTCAACTTCTTTAGGGGATACTTCGGTGCCCATTAATTTTCCTTTCAGTACATCAGCAGAGACATCATTGTTAACAAAGTATTTAGCGATTGTTTTGGTCGACTCTGTCATCTTGGTTAATAATTGTGGTCGCCACTCGTATGAACCGTTTGCGGCAATACTTAATCCCCCAGTGCTATGGTCGGATGTTAAAATAACTAGAGTGTCAGGGTGACTAGCAACGTAGTTTTCCAAATACTCTAACGTTTTAGCCAGATCATTTACTTCAGCCATTGCTGAATTAATGTCATTACCATGACCTGACCAATCAATTTGGCTGGCTTCGATCAACATAAAATAACCATCAGGGTTTTCTAGCTGAGGTATGGCGGCTTTTGTCATGGTTAATAGACGTTGATTATCACTGTCATCAATGGCTTCAGGTAAACCAGCATTGCCAAATAAACCTAAGATAGGTTTATCACTAGGTAAAGTGGCTAAATCTTCATATTTATCAATATAATGAAAGTTTTCTGCCTTATACTCATCAACAAGGTTTCTATCTTTACGGATGAAGTATTTCCAGCCACCACCGAGAATAACATCGGTATTGATGCCATTGTCGATATAACTATCAGCAAGGGCATTATAATTTTCACGACTTTCATTGTGACTAATATAAGATGCGGGTGTCGCGTGATTGATATGTGACGTTACCACGACACCAATTTTTTTCCCCATTTTTTTTGCGCGATGTAATACCGTTTCAACTTTATTTTTATTTACGTCTAATCCTATCGCGCCATTATAGGTTTTAATGCCACTAGCAAGGGCCGTTGCCGCGGAAGCTGAATCGGTTACATAGCCTGAAACAGGTGCGGGGTAGGTGCTAGCACTACCAACAAGGTGACGATCAAATACTGTCTGTTCAATCGCAGCCGTTGTGGGATCATCGGCGTAATAACGATAAGCGGTGGTATAAGCAGGTCCCATTCCGTCTGCTACCACCATGATAATGTTTTTGACTTCTGCTGATGATGTGAGTTCGGTTTTGTATTTATATGTACTATTACATGCCGAAGATAGAGCGACAATTAATAAAGACGGTAATAACTTTTTCATTCATTTATCCATAAGTTAAATGTTATTTTTGTAGTTGAACATCTACCCAAACTAGCCGATGATCTGATGAGGCATGTCGGCTTTCTATCAAGCGAAACTCCGCGCTTTCTGCAGTTGGCCAAAATACGCCAGAGTTTACAACGTTAAAACCATTTCTTGAGGGTAAAACATAATCAGCTCGCATTCGCCAATAGGCAGTATGATGTTTTGCTTGAGGGTTTTCTTTGCTGTGCTTTGCCCCGCCATGGCTTGTTGGCATAGGGTCTTGAACATTTTTATGGGTTAGTAGCGCCAAAATGCTGCTGTTAATTGCATCACCCTCTGTTGCAGAGGCATTTAAGTCACCTAAGATCACAAAAGGTACGTCAGCCTTAATGCCACCATACTGTTTGTTGTCATCATAAATATATTGATCAGCACCTGGCGTTAAATAGTCATGCCAAAATCTAATCTCGTCATGATTACGTTTACCATTTCTATCTTCAGGACCATCAAAAACAGGTGGAGTAGGGTGGCTTGCTAAAATGTGTACTTCTTGACCATTAACGGTTACTGGAATATCCCAGTGTGATTTAGAGGATAAGCGAAACCCTTGCCAAGCTTCATCGCTATACCATGGTTTTTCAGTTTTAGGATCTACGGGCATCAATGCGTTTGGCATATCTTTCCATTTGAATTGCTGGAAAGTGCGCACTTTTTCACTATCAATCGGGTATTTTGACAGTAGTACCATGCCAAAATGTCCTGGGAAGTGACCAAAACCATAAGTATCAACAGGGGAAGTTATCTTTTCATCACCATTTAAATCAAAAGGGGTTTTTACACCCGTATTGACGGGTGCTTGATAATAATAGCGGAAATATTGTTTGAGCTGACCCTGTTGAGAAACCGCGAGATAATCATTGATGAGTAATTGAATGGCTTTGCCATCATCATTTGAATAATCAAATTCATTTAATAACAGTATGTCGGGGTTAATTCGCTGAATGATTTCTGCAATGTTTTTGATTTGCTGATGATCGCTTTTTAAAGCGTTAATTAATTCATTTCCGATGAGCTTAGTCGGCTTTCCTTCAATACGTTTAGCGTAGTTTAATGCTTCCATGCTGACATTAAAGGTGGCTACTCTAAGAGAGGGATTTGTTTCAACTTTATTATTAGCCATAACATTTAATGTGAGTAACGACAAAATAGTGATAGTTAGTTTTCTATAAAATATCATAAATTACTCAATATTTAATCCACGTAAAATAAATTGGGTAAGAAATTGAGTAACATGCTCAATATCTTCTTCTTCATATTCTGCCCTATTCATTATCGTCAATATTTGTGTTTCAAAATCGGCGTAATGCTGAGTTGATGACCAAATTAGAAAGATCAAACTGACAGGGTCGATATCGGTCATTCTTCCTTCGTCGATCCACTGTTGGAAAATTTTTGACTTTTCTCTTATCCACTTTCTCAAGTAAGTTCTGGCGAACTCTTTTAAATGTTGAGCGCCTTGAATAATTTCCATCGCATATATTTTCGATGCTTTTGGATACATAAATGACATTTTGACTTTAGCCGCGACAAACTTTTCTATAGCGACCTTGGGTCCATCCGCATAATCGATATCGCCGATACCTTGATCCCACATAGTTAATGTTTGTTCTAAAACCGCATGGTAGATATTTTCTTTATTTTTAAAGTAATAAAGTACATTAGCTTTTGGTAACCCTGCTATATCAGCAATTGACTGTACAGTAGCACCTTTATAGCCATTAGTAATAAATTCATCTTGAGCTGCTTGTAATATTTTTTCTTGGCTTTGTAGGCGAATTTTACCTTGCTTTTTATCGGTCATTTTTTTACTTTTCGACTGTTTTATTTTAATAGATCCCATATTAGGGTCTCTTTTTATCAGTATGTTATGGAAATGTCACTATCGCTAACTGTAAAATTGTTGTTCAATTGGTCAGTTATTTAAATTTTACCCTAACAGAGTTAATTAGCAAATTTCAATACTATCTATGAATAATGTCTTTATATTCGTTGATTGTTGTTTTGTTTTTCTAAGCTTTTGACTGTTTTGACTGTTAACTTTGACTTTCTAACTAAAAGTATAGGTTATGTATGTTTTTATGATATATCTTATTAATTAGTTGACTCTTTGGTTAGGGGGGCTTGTTTTTCTTATCTTGTTGTTTTTACTCGTTATTTTTAGTTTTTTATCTTGGTTGTTGTATATAGGTTGACTACTGACTACTTGGTGGTTTGGTTTTGGTTATATTTATTATTTATGTTTTTATAGTTTTTAATAGTTTTATTTAATATAGGTTATTTTTTTGGTAAAAAATCATGTACTAATTTAACTGGTTGTAAAGTAAGTATAAAATTTCGATCTGTATTGGTTTTTATACGGTTTTTATTTGTTGTCGTTTGTTTTTTAAGCTTGTATTTTTCTTTGATGTGAAATAATGTAAACTCGATGTAAAAAATAACAGTCTAATTTTTGACTGAAAGTAGGTAAAAGAGTATGAGTCATTTTTTGACCATGCTAATTATTAATTAAATTAAATTATAAAAATAAAACACACATCAAGGGAACATAAAGATGAAAAATCAACGTCTTTCACTCATTTCAGGTGCAGTTATTCTTGCACTTGGATTATCCACCTCTGCATTAGCAAATACCACAACATCAGCAATTAAAGGTCAAATTCAAGGCCCGCAAGGTAATCCTGCTGCAGGTACAGCTATAACCATTGAACATGTACCGTCAGGTAGTATTAAAAAGGCTGTTGTTAACGCATCAGGTCTTTTCACTGCCAAGGGGTTACGTGTTGGTGGTCCATATAAGATAGTTATAGATTCAGATAAGTTTAATGACCAAACCGTTAATGATGTTTATCTTACGCTTGGTGAAACATATCCGGTTAATGTCAGTTTAGAAGCTCAAAACCAAACTGAAACTATTGTTGTTACCGGCCGTTCGGTTAGTCGTTTTTCTGGTGGTACAGGCCCAGCGGCTAATTTTGGCCTTGAAGATCTAGAAAATGCACCTGCAATAAACCGTGACATTAAAGATATTGTTCGTGTAGACCCACGTATTTATATTGATGAGAGCCGTGAAGGGGCTATTCAATGTGGTGGTGGTAATCCACGCTTTAATAGTTTAACGCTAGATGGCGTTCGTATGAATGACAGCTTTGGCTTAAACAGCAATGGCTATCCAACAACACGTATTCCATTTTCTTATGACTCAATAGAGCAAGTAGCCGTTGAATTAGCTCCATTTGATGTTAAGTACGGTGGCTTTACTTCATGTAATGTTAATGCGGTAACAAAATCTGGTGGTAATGAAGTACATGGTAGCTTCTTTTACGATTACACCA
>Ga0209395_1008901_pt1 | contig 10111 bp, 10 predicted proteins | sample GOMGulsemesocosm_3_FD_184635 | JGI IMG/M metagenome (GOLD analysis project Ga0209395, IMG submission 184635) | Methane-oxidizing microbial communities from mesocosms in the Gulf of Mexico - GOM9D Gulf of Mexico (SPAdes) (version 2) | ecosystem: Environmental > Aquatic > Marine > Cold seeps... | reverse complement strand
TAACCATTAGTGGCATTAACGCTATAAACTACAGTGACGCCAAGCTTAAACCCTATTTCATTGGCCTATCTGAAGGTGAAATTGTGACCGTAAAAAAAGGTGAGCGAATGACATTTCAACTGGCTACCCCGTCGACCAATGGTGAAACTGTACGGTTAGGTTTTAGTTTTTCATGGAGCTTAAACGGTTACGGCGACTTTAGTTCTCAAGAAACATTCTGGGCTGGATATCAGTTCACTAGTCGCTAACTTAATCTCAGGCTCCGCTCACGCTGAGCTTTTTATTATTTCTTACAAAAAGTCAAAAATGATTACGGTTTTTACGATTTAGTTCGGTGTATTAAGTAAGACTTATCAATGCCACCTATCACATTGACTGGCTGCTTTTGATGTCTTATACCAATTTTTTAACCTGAGCTCCATAAATAATATGTAGCACAATAGAAAGGAATAAATAATGAAACCAGTTAAACTTTCATGGATTACAGCGGCTATGCTTGGTCTTAGCTCATTAGCCCACGCAGGCTTTGATGGCGCAATCAGCGACAATTCTTTACGCCAAGTTGGCGAGTCTCAAGTTTGGGTTCCGTTTTTCCACTCAAAAGGCAAAGCCGGCATTGGCAGCTCAAAAAGTAAGACCGTTGATTTCGATGGCCTAGCTGGCAACACATTCTCAAGTGATTATCGTAACGATAACAATAACGAAAAAGGCGTTCACACTTCGGGCAGCAAACATTTTGGTAATTCTCATTACAACTTTGCGCAAGTAGCCAATAGCGATATTTGGTTCGGTGAGTGGTATGAAGGAACCCAAGATCAAGACTTCAATAATCGTACCGTCTACTACATAGGTAACGATGCTGGCACAACGGTCCCGACTAGTGGCACAGCGACGTACAACATCACAGGCATTAATAAATTCTCTGGCAGCAACAAGCTGACTGGTGCCTTTGATGCTGACTTTGGCGCACAAACACTGTCTGGCAACATTTCTAATGGTTCACTAAAAGTGAATGTAACAGCGCAAATTAATGCCGCGACAGCAGCCTTTACGGGTAACGCAACGGCAACACAAAACGCCGTAGCTACGGCGGGTAGTTCTAAAGGTCATTTCTTTGGCGCGAATGCAGCAGCACTTGCAGGCTTTGCAAAATTCGATACTAACAGCCAACTGGATACTGCATTCGGTGGTGAAAAACAGTAATTCTGTAACGCTCGGTTAAAACAGCATTTATCAGAAGCAGCTTCGACTGCTTCTGATTTTTATCGTGAAAAGAGTAAAAAATGAACCTAATTTCCGCTTCAAAACGATCCATTTTAGTATGCTTATTATTTAGCTTTTCTTATTATTCAGTTGCAGATCAAGATACTAAAATCCAGATCCAACAGCGGGATAATTTAACGGCACGTGAGATAGAACAAGAATTACTTGCCGAAGAAAATGAAAAAGAAAAAGAAAAAAACCAACAATCTTCAGCCATGATTATTGATGGTGAAACTTATCAAGTGAATGACACGTTGCCAGAATTGGGGCAAGCGCTGTATTTTTCGGTTCAGTCTCGTCAATGGCCGCTCGCCTCCCAATATTTAGCCAGGTACCAAAAGCTTGACGGCTTCGACCCATTATTAGTTCACTATACCAAAGGTGCGCTGTATCGTGTTAAAGGTGAACTTACACTAGCTGAACAGGAATATTCTCAACTTTTAGCACTACAACCCGACTTTTTACCTGCGCAATTAGAACTGGCACGCGTGCAATTTGAAAATCAAAAAAACGCTGACGCCTATTCACTATTTACTCTCATCAACGAAAACTTACCTTCTAACAATACCCGCTCTCAAGGAATCCGAAAAACCGTAACAAGCTTCATTACGGCTGCAAAACACAGAGACTCTTGGAACGGATCATTTAGCTTTGGACCGTCATATAACGACAACCTTAACCAGTCATCACAATCCTATACTTGCTTGGCTCGGCTTCCGTCAGGCCAATGCCGAGTAGAAAGAAGCACACCAGAAGCTGTAAAAGGGACAGGTGTCGATTTTAATGCCAGCCTGAACAAGCGTCTCTCATTATCTGGTCATCATGGTATCGCCTTTAGCGGGCTGGCTTATGGTTCCAGCTATTTAGATAATGACAAATTCAATGAACAAACTTTAATCACCAGCCTTGGATACAGCTATCAAAATGCAAATAACAAATTCACCTTATCGCCACAGTTGGAATACAGTGCTTCAGGTAATAAAGCACTTTACTTCGCTGGAGGTTTGAAATTTGACTGGTTTAAAAGCCTGGATTCATCAAGTGCGATGAAGCTAGAAATTGAGGCGGAATATCAAGATTACCGACCAGTAAACCTTGAATATCAATCCGACTGGCAGTGGTCATCTTACTTAAGCTTATGGCATCAATTACCCGACAATTGGCTACTATTTGGCGGTTTGGATTGGACCCAAAAAGATAACGATGAAAAGGTGCATGCCTATCAACTCTTCGGCGGAAGATTCGGCGTTAACCGAGCATGGGGCGAACTGGTTGATGTAAATCTATTTACTTCCTTTAGGCAACGTAAATATGGTGAGTTCAGCGCATTATTGGACGAAAGAAGAACAGATCAAGAACAAAGTTATACACTCATGCTGTCCTCCAAGTCGCTCTCATTATACGGTATTACGCCGCTACTTACGTGGACTCATAAGCGAGTAAAAAGCAACGTTGACTGGCTTTATACCTATCAACAAAACGAAATCTCCTTAAAGTTAGAAAAAAGATTTTGATTTTTTAACTTTTTTTTACGGGTTTCCCTCATTCATTCGGTATATAGGTAGGACAAGGCACAAGCCTATTTTTGGGTTGTGCCTTTATTGTGTTTTACCATAAACGAAACCTCAATTATGACCCAATTCTTAAAAGCACTATTTCTGTGGTGTGCACTTGTAATCAATGCTTATGCACTAGAGCAAAACTCTACCATAGATAAGAACGTGAACGCTGCGAGCGATTCTGCCATTCAGACTCTAGTTCCAGACGACACTCATTCTGTCTATGCCACGTCCACTTCAGTGGTTAGCACCAAACATGTGGCTCAGGAGAAAAAACAACAAGCGACTGCAAAAAATAAATTTAAGCATGACATGACACCTATAGGTATGTATCAAGCTGCCGACTGGGTGGTGAAATCCGTCATAATTTTATTGCTGTTAGCGTCAATTCTCACTTGGGCATTATTTGTCTCTAAGCAAATTCAAGTCTCCCTTGCCTGTCAGCACGCAGCCAAATTATTAAGAGAGTTAGTTGCTTCTGAAAGCTTAAAGGAAGGAAAGCAGCGTAGTTTCGATCAGGAAGGCGGGGGTTTAGCATTGATCGACACTGTATTACATGAATTAGAACTTTCTGCTTTAGGAACGGCAAGTAATGACGGCATCAAAGAACGAGTACAGATCAGTTTAGAAAGGACACAAGCCTCCCTCAATAGCAAAATGACGTCAGGAACTGGTATATTGGCGACCATAGGTTCGGTGGGTCCATTTGTCGGTCTTTTTGGCACTGTCTGGGGGATCATGAATGCTTTTATCGGCATAGCTAAGTCTCAGTCAACCACATTAGTTGTGGTTGCGCCAGGAATTGCAGAAGCCTTGCTAGCAACAGCTATTGGTCTGGTTGCAGCTATCCCGGCCGTGATTATGTATAACCATTTTTCTAGAGAAATCGGACGTTACCGTGCTCTTTTGGCAGACATTAATGCTGCGTTGTTGGTTTTAGTCAGTCGTGACTTAGATCGCGAGCCTTGTGCTGCAACTAATAACGACGAAAGCAAACCTGCTACTTTGCGTAAAACGGGATAACTAATGGCATTCAAACCAAATTTGAATAATGACGAAATGGTTGAAAACCATGATATCAACATCACGCCTTTGGTTGATGTGATGCTGGTGCTTCTGATCATTGTGATGGTTGCAGCTCCTCTAGCTACTGTAAATGTTCCTGTGGATTTACCTTCATCTTCGGCACAACCTCTGCCTCAACCCGATAAACCTTTTTATCTTACAATACAAAAGGGGCTAGTATTAACACTTGGTGAAAAGCAAGAAGTGACACTAGAACAGTTACCATTAGCTTTGGGCACAACGCTAGCAGATAAGTCTAAACAGATTTATCTACGTGCAGATAAAAATCTTACTTACCAAGATTTAATGACTGTCATGAATGCGCTAATCGCAGCGGGATACACCCATATAGCCCTTGTCGGTGAGGAGAAAACCATAGGTTCGAACTCATGAGAAACTCACTTCACCAGGCTCCCCACGCAAAAAAAGATGGTGGTAACAGCTGGGTATTCATTGGCATCGCCACTAGTCTGGCGTTGCACGCTGGTGTCGCAATTGCTTACTTTTGGACACCTAAGCACAACTATGTGCCACCGCCCTCTGCAGCACCAATCGTGGTTAGCATTGTTGCCCCCTTGTCTGCCCCGAATAAAAAAACGAACGATCTGCCTCCAGATCCAGCTCAACAAGCGACTATTGCCCAAGCATCAACTACAATTGAGCCACAAGCGTCAGAACAGAAAGTAGCACGTGAAAAACCGAAATTGATTGTGGCACAAACTGACAGCCCATCCCAATTTAAATCTATTGAAAAACCACCAACCAAAAAGGTCACTGCTAAGCCGATTGAAGAACCGAAACCAATACCTGAACAACCAAAGCCAGCTGTAGTGAAAACCAAACCGACACGAAATAAGCGCGTAGATGAACCCCCTGTTCCGGTACAGTCTATAGCTAAACAAGCGACTGCGATACCGACCCTCGACGTGAGCAAGCAAAGCTTACAAGTCACAGCACTGCAAACAGGGCAACTGAGTGAACAAGGGAAAATGGCAAGGCTAAACTGGCAAAAAGTTCTGCACGCCCATCTTGAACGTAAAAAACGATACCCGCGTAAGGCTAAGCGAATGCGAAAACAAGGCATGCCAATAATCACTTTTACTTTAGATAGGAAAGGTAATGTATTGGGTGTAAGTTTGGTAAAAAGTTCTGGGACTGCTTCACTAGACAGCGAAGCCCTCGGCTTGCCTTACCGAGCTCAACCTTTACCAGTTCCACCCAAGAACATTCCTAACAAAGAGTTAACCCTTACTTTACCTATTAATTTTTCAATGTAACAATCCGCTAAAAATAAATGGGTGATGTGTTGAAAGACAGGACGATGAACAGGAGAAAAATTTTCACTTTGAATTAATTTGTGAATTTTAGGTACAAAAAAACCAGCGTTAAGCTGGTCATAATATTAGCAAAGATTGAACTGGTATGCCTATTTAGCGAGAGATGTTAGATCTTTGTGCCTATCTGTTTCACCACTCTAACACTGAATTATTTTGTTTATTTCTAAACATTTATAGTTTATTCGTTCACAGTGCTGAACTAATAAACCAGCTCTTTAACAAGCTAAATCATGGAGGCGGGTCCCGAAGTCGAATCGAGGTCCACGGATTTGCAATCCGCTGCATAGCCACTCTGCCAACCCGCCATTTACTGCAATTACAACCTAGGTTGTTAACACAGAGTGCTAATTTTACATCTTAGCGAGATATACTATTTCTAGTATTAGTATTAATTGGTGCCCGAGGCCGGAATTGAACCGGCACGCCTATTAAGCGAGGGATTTTAAATCCCTTGTGTCTACCGATTTCACCACTCGGGCACTGAATTTTTATAGTTTATCCGTTCCAGTGCAGAACCAATAAACTTGCTCTTTACAAGCTAAATCATGGAGGCGGGTCCCGAAGTCGAATCGAGGTCCACGGATTTGCAATCCGCTGCATAGCCACTCTGCCAACCCGCCAAATTATATGTTTAATGTTATATCTAACAAAAAGAAATTGGTGCCCGAGGCCAGAATTGAACTGGCACGCCTATTAAGCGAGGGATTTTAAATCCCTTGTGTCTACCGATTTCACCACTCGGGCAATTTCTTTAACATTTAATCTAAGCTGCTTTATCTAAACTGCCGTAGACCCTATGTGCTGACGCATTCTACAGACCTAAAAGACAGAGTCAACACCCTTTTATCACCTGCTATTAAAACGATTACGTTTCAACCTAATCCGTTTGTTTTTTAACTAAAAGGGGTTAAATATCAGCATAATTAAGGGACAACTAAAAAATATCCGAGCTGACCCATTGTAATTACGGCTAATCTTCGCTTGTTAACTCGCCCCATGCAGCAGAAAAGTACTGCACCATAGAAACAACTGTTAACACCATTGCGACATAAAACACGATATAAGCAAGGTAAACCATCCAAGGGCCTTGTTGCCACACGAAACCACCTAACGCCATCATTTGAAAGCTTGTTTTCCATTTCCCAGCATTACCGACAGCAACATTAGCGCGTTTGCCCAAGTCAGCCATCCATTCACGTAAACCAGAAATAGCCAACTCTCGGCCAATCATAATAAGCGTTGGGATCATGATCCACAATGCACTGTGTTCGCCGACAGTCGCCGCGATACGGTCGTGATCACCCGCAACCATTACTAATGCAGTGATAACCATTATTTTATCTGCGACAGGATCAAGGAAAGCACCCAGTTTACTTGATACATCCCAACGTCGAGCTAAATAACCATCAAGGTAGTCAGTTGCACCTGCAACAAAAAAGATCCATGCAGCAATATAAAACGAATTTTCAATTGGTAAATAAAACGCGAGAACAAAAAAAGGAATTAAAATCACGCGAAACAAAGTTAAAATATTTGGTATGTTTTTCATTATTCTCATGCTTTTGAAATTGAAACATCCCTATAGTCCTATATCTTGCTTATTGATGCAATGAATCATAAATTTTTTCTGCTAAATCAATACTTATACCTGGTACTTTTGCTATTTCTTCCCTACTCGCACTACGTAACTGCTGTAATCCCCCCATAAATTTAAGTAATACTTGGCGGCGCTTCGGTCCAACACCAGCAATATTTTCTAAAGAGCTGGTACGTTTAACTTTATTACGACGAGCACGATGACCAGTAATCGCAAAACGGTGAGATTCATCACGAATATGCTGAACAAGATGCAAAGCTGCTGAATCACTGGGTAAATAGAATTCTATATCAGGTACATTATCCAACGCACCTGACAAGATTAATGTTTCTAAGCCTGCTTTACGCGTCACACCTTTAGCAATACCAATAATTTTGGGCCGTTTAACAGTAAAATTATCAGCGTATTGAGTTAGCACTTGCTCCGCCTGTGTCATTTGCCCTTTACCACCATCGATAAATAGAATATCAGGTATTTTATCTATTTCGGTAACCTTCTTAAAGCGCCGATCCAATACTTGTGCCATCGCTGCATAATCATCCCCGCCCGTAATCCCACTGATATTAAAGAGCCGGTAGTCTGCTTTATTGGGTCCATCTCGATTAAATACAACGCATGAAGCAACCGTCTGTTCACCGCCTGTATGACTAATGTCAAAACATTCCATACGCTGGATTTTCCCATCAAATTTTAATACTTTCTCTAATTCTTTAAAACGATTAAGTACCGTGCTTTTCGTTGCTAATTTTGTTGTTAATGCTGTTTCAGAGTTAGTAAGCGCCAACCTTAAGAACTTTGATCTATCCCCTCGCTTAGGGCTTGTTAACTTTATTCTACGACCTGCAAGTTGACTTAAACTTGATTCAATCAAGTCATTATCTTCAGCAAGTTCTGTTAACAATATTTCCTTAGGGATCGCCTGTTCAGTCTCTTTATTCAAATAATACTGTAATAAAAACGCCTGAATCACTTCACTCATTTCTGTATTTGCAGGCACTTTAGGAAAATAGCTGCGACTACCAAACACCTTACCTGCACGTACGAATAACAAATGAACACAGGCTATACCATTTTTAAAAGCAAACCCGATAACGTCCATTTCACCTAAATCAGATGTCACATACTGCTGTTCTTGAATCGTTCTTAATGCTTGAATTTGATCGCGATAGCGAGCCGCCTCTTCAAATGCTAACTGTTGACTGGCTTTCTCCATCTTAACCACCAATTCATTAATAACATCAATATTTTTTCCTTTCAAAAATAGCGCAGCCAGCTCAACCTGCTGTTGATATTCCTCAGGATTATCCATTTTGACACAAGGGCCTAAACATCGCTTAAGTTGGAATTGTAAACACGGACGTGATCGATTTTGATAATAGCTATCTTCACACTGCCGCACAGGAAATAGCTTTTGCATTAAATGCAAACTTTCACGTACAGCACTACCACTTGGATAGGGACCAAAATATTGACCTTTACGCTTATTTTTATTACGAATAGACGTTAGTTGTGGATGCTCATGATCGGTTATCAAAATATAAGGGTAAGACTTATCATCACGTAATGAAACATTATAACGTGGCTGATAGCGTTTAATATAAGTATGCTCAAGCACTAATGCTTCGGTTTCAGAGTGAGTAACTGTTACATCAATACTCGTAATATGGGTGACTAATACGCGGGTTTTTTCACGATCAACGGTTTTTCGAAAATAACTACTTAGGCGTTTATGTAGATCTTTCGCTTTACCGACGTAAATAACCACATCTTTATGGTCATACATACGGTAAACACCGGGTTGGTGTGAAACGGTTTTCAAGAAATCTTGATGATTGAATTGTTCTTTTGAAGGCATAAAATAAAAGACACCCGAAGGCATCTTTCTCAATTGAAATTAAGTAAGGTCATACTTAATTATAGTGTATCTGCATCTAAGATACCGTGCCTGATCGCAAGGTGAGTCAGCTCTACGTCACCATTAATATTAAGCTTACTGAATAAGCGATAGCGATAAGCATTAACCGTCTTAGAGTTAAGGTGTAATTGTTCGGCAATATCGACCACTCGTTGCCCTTTCGTGATCATCATCATGATTTGTAATTCACGCTCTGACAGACTTTGAAAAGGGTTTTCATCTGCAGACGAAAATTGACTTAATGCCATCTGTTGTGCAATTTCAGGCGCAATATAACGCTGCCCACTATGCACTTTACGAATTGCGCCTAATACTTCTTCAGGTGCGGCACTTTTAGTTAAATAGCCTGCACCACCTGCTTGCATTACTTTGCTTGGGAATGGTTCTTCCGTGTGTATCGTTAATACGATAATTTTAATATCAGCATTGTTCCGTAAAATTTTGCGAGTCGCTTCTAATCCGCCAATTCCTGGCATGTTCATGTCCATCAAGATCACATCAGGCTGATTTTCTCGACAAAACTGAACGGCATCCTCTCCGCATGAAACTTCACCCACGACTTTAATACCACGTACATCTTCAAGAATTCGGCGAATCCCGGTACGGACTAATTCGTGATCATCGACAAGGAATACATTAATCAAAAGAATATCTCCGCATACACATAATTTCTAAAGAACATAATACATTAGATGGCCAAAAATAGGTTGTTATTTTTACGTTTAAGTTACCCATAAAAGCGAATGTATTTATACTAAATAATAATATGATATTATATATCAATAATTTAATAACTTTATGACTTTAAATCTAAAATGCGGTCTAGTTAGCAAAATAAAAAATTGTTGATACTAAAGAGGGCGATTTTAATCACTGCATTACAAGTTTATATATATGTAATAAACATATATATATTTATTATTGAATAATATCACACGGTTAATTAGTCTCACTATTGATTTGATATTTACAGTTAAAAACATGTTACATTTTATATATAGGCAAGTGACAAGGACAAATCCATGGAAAAAACACAACCACAATTAATAGAGAAACCCTACCCACCTGCAGACGATGATTGCTGTGGCGGTGGGGCATGCTGCCCTTGTGTTTGGGATTATTATTATGAACAACGAAAATTATGGAATGCACAACGTGCAGCGCAGATCGAGCTGGCTGAATAAAATATGATTAAGTATTTACTGAGGCTTAGATAGCAAAAAGGCGCTGCTCTTTTCAGAACAGCGCCTTCTCTATATAGATGGCGGAGGAGGAGAGATTTGAACTCTCGAGGAGCTATTAACCCCTGCTGGTTTTCAAGACCAGTGCATTCGGCCACTCTGCCACCCCTCCGCAGCAATGGAGCGTATAATAG
>Ga0209395_1008898_pt1 | contig 10114 bp, 10 predicted proteins | sample GOMGulsemesocosm_3_FD_184635 | JGI IMG/M metagenome (GOLD analysis project Ga0209395, IMG submission 184635) | Methane-oxidizing microbial communities from mesocosms in the Gulf of Mexico - GOM9D Gulf of Mexico (SPAdes) (version 2) | ecosystem: Environmental > Aquatic > Marine > Cold seeps... | reverse complement strand
CAGTGGAAAGGGCTTTGCTGGTTATAACAATGTAACTGTCGCGGTTGAGAATAACGAAGTGGTGGCAACAGGATGCTTCTACGGCCTCGATAACTTTGAGAAATTGATACATGGAACCATTGAAAATACTCTGCAGTTCTTTGATAAAGAGGCCGATCAGGTCTTGAAGCGCTTAGCTACTACCGCTGAAGTGGTTAAACCGCCTGCGATTGATGAGATATATTTGTCAAACTTTGGGGTTATCGCCAGTATGCAAGGTCAAGGTATCGGCTCTCAACTGATTGAATATGAACTATCCCAAGCGAAACAAGAGGGGCATAAAGTATTTGGTTTAGATGTTTCGGCGAACAACCCTCGCGCCCAAGCTTTGTATGAACGGCTAGGGCTTGTCGTTACGAGTGAGACGCAGTTTCCAGTAGAAAATTCTGGGGTCAGTAATTCGCGAAAAATGGAAATGCACTTGAAATAAATGTGTATCTGGCTCTAATTGTTCGAGCATTGTTTTAGGTCTTAAAAAATCCACATGTTAAGCGTGTCGTGGAGTCAGAGTATGAAACTTGTAGGTCTTGGTGGGAGGTCCACTTTGGGTAAGCACTAAAAGCCGATGAAACTCTGTGATAGATACGGCCTAAGATAGAGGAAGGCTTCCCCTATAAAGTAGATGCCTATGTTAATTGTAAAGGAAGTAATAAATTCCAAGAATGCTCAGTTCAGAGCAGGCAGTCGAATATGAATAAAGTAATTGAAACTGAACTTCCTTTGCAGAGTCTTCTTTGTGATCGAGTAGAGCCAACGGACTTCGTCGACTGTTATTGCGTTGAGTCCGATCTCTCGCCACGCGATGCTGCAGAGATCATTACAAGTTTTCCGGTGTGGGCGCGATTTCTTCTGATAATACGACGTTTGGTGACGGCGCCCTTTGGTCTATCAAGTGAGGGTCCGGAAGCATCAGATAAAGTGGGGATTTTTCCAGTAGAAACTGAAAGTGATTACGAGCTTATCGCAGGCTTTAACGATAAACACTTGAACTTTAGGGTGTCTGTAATCTCCCAAGAAGGGAGAGTGTTTTTAGCGACCTGGGTTCGTACGAACAATATAGGTGGCCAAATTTATCTAAAAATCATTTTGCCATTTCATATTGCGATTTCTCGCAATGCCCTGGCTCGTGTTCGAGCGGCATCTGCCTTCCGAGGGTAATATCAGCTAGTATCATTACCTTATGTTTAGCGAGTATTGTCGTTCTTAGGGATACCAGTTTTTCGGAGAAAATGACCTGACACTATATAACTAACTGGGCAAAACAATCTCGTTCAGAAGTTATTTGTGTAGGCCACGATCGAGTATGGAGGTCTAAATGGACTACTCATCTAGTTGTCAGTGTGGAGTGGTGAGGGTCAATCTCACGTTGCCAAACACTCTTGAAGATTATGAGCCGCGCGAATGTGATTGTGAATTTTGTCGGTTGCATAACATTACCTATATATCCGATCCAGATGGCTGTCTTTCTATCGAGGCAGCGGGAACTCTTAAGCAATCGAAGCAAGGTTCAGGGCAGGCCACATTTTGGCAGTGCTCATCATGTAACCAGATGGTAGCGGTAACGCATGATCTTGTCGGAGAATTGAAAGGCGCGGTGAATGGGCAGTTGTTCTCAAAACAATACAAACTTGGTAAGTCAGTCGCGGTATCGCCAAGGCTTCTATCGCCATCCGAGAAGCGTGATCGATGGAAGACTGCATGGCTACAAGTCAAGTTCAGTCCCTAGGAAATAAAATAAACAACATGCCGGTGGCGCAAGCCGTGTTCATATCGTGGGTATTTTCTAATGGTCTATAACGATAATATTTGTAAGATTAACGAACTTGTTTAATAGGAGAATATCGATATGGAGAGGGCGCAAGACAAGGACACAAGGTACTTTATTGATATAGCTCTGGATACAAAGAAGCTAATTAGTCATGGATATGGTCAAAAACAAAATTTGGACGAAGGGCGTCAAACCGATGCTAAGCTTCACCGGTTATTTCTAAGTAAAGGGCAGTACAACAAGTTTGTTGAACGATCTGGCTTCAATGACTGATTTACGTTAAAAAAGCTAATAAGAGCACGAGTATTTTCAGTGCGAAAAAGACTCAATATTTTAGTTGTTTTCACCAAGGACGATCAGGCTCTTGCGCGTCACTTTACTTACACGACGGAGATTTGTGCGGCGCTGTTGGCCCTCTCAAATGTCGTGGGATTAGTCGGTGCTATTGAGTAGCGATTGGTAGCGTTCAGGGTCAGTGGCGCCTTCGGTACCGATGAGCAGAATGCGCGATTGATTATCAAGCCCCAGCTTTTGTGTCATTTCGCCTGACTGGCATGCCGCTATCAGTGCTGCCAGCCCTGCCACTGCCGACTCACCGGCAACAATTTTTGAATCACCATATGCGCCGCTGGCCAACAGCCGCATACAGGGGCCAACGGAGCCCTCATCCAACGTCAAAAAATCATTGATACCAACCGAAATTATTTGCCAAGCCAGTGGGGAGACTTCGCCACAGGCTAGCCCCGCCATCAGCGTTTCCAAGTCGCCCTCCACCGTTATTGGTGTGCCGGCTCGTGCACTTTGCTGTAGGCAGTTGGCGGTTTCGGGTTCGACAATAATTGTCCTCGGTCGCTTCTCTCGCCAGTGTTGCCACAGGTAGCCGCAGACTGCCGAAGCCAGCCCGCCGACACCGCCTTGAATAAATACATGGGTGGGAATCTCTCCGGCCAGCTGTTCAACAATTTCCTTCAGCATCACGGTGTATCCGCGCGCCACGAACTTCGGGGTTTCCATATAACCCCGGTAACTGGTATCCGATACAATAATGCGGTCAAAGGCTTTGGCATCGGCCGCTGCCTGTCGCACCGAGGCATCATAATTACCACAGGTTCTGATAACGTCAGCGCCGTAGACGGCGATGGCTTTCTCCCGAGCTGGTGAAACATCGCGGTGAATATAGATAACGCACCGGCAGCCAAACAATTGAGCGCCCCAGGCGACCGAACGACCATGGTTGCCATCTGTTGCGCAACTGACCACAACACCCGCGAGAAGCTCGGCATAGCGCTTGTCGATAAGGTCCTGAATTGAGACCGCTTCCAGGGTCTGTTTTTCAATGGCCCTTTTTAGCTCAATAAAAACCGCATAGGCACCGCCCAGCGCTTTGAAGCTGCCTAGACCAAAGCGCTGCGCCTCATCTTTATACCAGAGCTGTGCGATTCCTATCTGCTCTGCGATTGCGCTAAGTTGATGCAATTGAGTGGCCTCATAACCCGGCCAAGCGGATATCTCTGCGTAGGTTTCCTCTGCGTCGGCCATGCTCAATATTGCTTCAAGCGCTGTTGGGTATTCGGCTTCTTTGCTTACTCTTGGGTTGGCGAAGTGGTTAAGCCTTGAATGCCAAGCGATCATCATTGCGCTCTCGTAGTGACAGGTTATAAGGCGTCGTCGTCAATCGGTGCTAGTAGGGAACTTCAGCTGTCCGATGGCGGGGCCGTAGGGGCTTGTGAAAAATATTCTGTCGTCACCAAAAGCAAGGGCACCTGACGTCTTGTCGAATGACGCTTCGGGGTCATGCCACGTTTGAAGGACATTGCCTTCAATGTCCATTTGAAATACGAGGCCGTATGAACTTTTCTTTGTCGATGGTAGAAACTTTAGTATTCGAAGCGCGAGCTTACGCAGCCAAGGTTTTGTCGAGTATTCGTCTAGGAAGGCGGAGCGGGGATCGACCAAACCTACAAAGAATGTGCCGTTTGGCCCATTATTAATATTGTCGGGAAAGCCAGGCAGATTTTCGATAATGTTCTGACTTTCTCCCTTTTGGGGGCCATCAATCCAAATACGTTTAACCAAATACTCGCCAGTTTCCGCCACCAAAATGGAGTTACCATCGCCTGCTACGGCAATACCATTTGGAAAGCTCAATGACGAGTGCACAAGCGCGGTTTTTTGTGTGACGGGATCGTAGGAAAGAACACGGCCGCTGCGGCCGTGTTCCATGACTTCAAGCGTAGCGCCATCAATGCCTACAGCTTGAGGGCTAAAGCGGGTCGATGCATCGGTAAAGTAGATGACGCCGTTGGGCGCAACGTCTACGTCGTCAACGAATAGGATGGGCTCGCCGTCAATTTCATCGGCGAGCGTTGTTACCTTGCCATCAAGTGTGACCGACATAAGACCGAGGTGAGTATTGGCGACCAACAGTTCGCGCTCATTGCCAAACTCAATACCCAGCGGCTCTCCCCCTAGATCGGCGATTACCTTTATATCGTTGGTGACAGGGTTGATGCGGATGATCTTCGCTTCATCTGTCGAGGCATAAAGAAATTCGCCATCAGTGGCGATGTCTTCGGGGCCGTGAAACTCTCCCATTGAAAGTGTTTGCATTTGCGTAAGGGCATTGTTGGGTTCGAACACGCCAGCGTAGCCTTCCGATGTTGGTGCGTGCCACGCTTTTGCGTCAATCGGGACTGGCCAAAACATTAGGTAGGAAGCGGCGGTTAGAAAGGTCCCACCAATTGTTGTCAGAATCTTTTTTTTCATAAAGTTTTACTCCTATAGAGCGCAAAGTTGTTCTGCATCTGTCGATGATTTTACGCCGTTAATATGTTCAAAGTGGGTTGTTTGGCAGCGTTACGTTGGAGACAGCAGGCTTAAGCCAGGCTTTAGTAATAGGTTTCTATAGTAGCCACTCGGCACGAGAATTTGGCCGGAAGTTCCTGTTAAGAATTTGGTGTCGCTATCGCTGTGGCCGGTGATCTGGCACGCTGTTAAATAGCCGTTGTTGTGGGAGGGCATGATGCCAGAACCGTTGTAGGCGACGCTGACGTGAATGTTTCCATCACCAATCGGGCCTGCGATTTGCTTGCCCAGAAGCGTGTGCCCAGTAACGCCACTCCAGCCATGTTCGAGTCCGATATCGGAAATGCCGGGATAGCGCCTTTCGAAGAGTCGCGCGGCCAGTTTGCGGGCCGCCGCTAGGTCGGGCCAGGTTGAAGAGTCCAATCCGGCATAACCCAGTACGATACGTATAAAGAAGTGGCCGCTCGGTGTCATGGAGAAAGTCACCGGTAGCGTATGTTCCTCAAACCTGAGGTTCCATTTTTCCAAACCAAAGGTCGCAATCTCTTGATGGGTCAGTTTGCGTGTGGCCAAAGAGTATTGGTGTAAGGGATACATGGCTGACTTGAACATGCCCAGCCGTGGGGTGTAAGCGTTGGTCGCAATACAGACATGATCGGCGCGAATCTTACCGCCAGGAGTAGATATTTCAACGGGCTTGCCAGGCTTGATATCCAGCGCGGGTGAATATTCGAAGAGCTCAACGCCCACGTCGAGCGCGGCTTGCGCATGGCCGATCACCAGCTTCGCTGGGTGAACGGTGTAGTTGTCGTTTTTTTCGATGGCTCCTGCATAGAAGCCGGTACCAATATTCTCTTTTAGCGCCTCTGCTGAAATCCATTTTTGGTGATGAACAAGATCACTAGTTGCGGATTGTGCCGCGTCTCTGGATGTCAGTAATTCGAGCAAGGCAGTGGGGGCGAAATCGCAGTCGATTTCTTCGCGCTCAATAAACTGGCTGAGTCGATTAAACCCGCGCTGCGGCATTTCTGTGTCGGCAAGGCCTTGGTATTTCGCCGAAACGGCGCCGGAGTTTCGCGAGCTAGCGCCGGAGCCGATGGTGTGTGATTCCAACACAACCACCGACCAGTCCGGCCGAAATTTCTTCGCATAATAAGCGCAGGCCAAACCCGTGTAGCCACCGCCAACGATGACGAGATCCACCTTGCGCTCGTCTTCAAAACGCGGCAGCTGTGGCAGTGATGGCACTTGCGTGCTCCAGAGGCTGGTATTGCGAATGCTGTTGGCTTCAACGCCGCGCTCGCCCATGATGAGGCCAGCGATGCCGGGCGCGGTGACGACACCAGCCCCAGTGGTTAACAGAAATTTGCGGCGAGAAATTTTCATCTTCTTGGAGCTTCCAATTTGGGGTGATGCCGTATATTGGGCGTATTGCCATTGGCGGCACTGTACCGAGGCTTGGTATCGGTTTGTGGGTCTGCTGAAAATCAATATTTTGTTGATAGGGCACAGTTGGTTTATTTATCAACTCATGCAATGCTGACTTCACGAAGACATTTTATAGGGGAAGCTTAATCTCATACTTGGTAATCCGTGCCCAAAAACAGACAGTATGTGTCATGATCACGATTAGAGAGCCAAAGCTGACAGCCTTCAAGTCCATTCAGCACCAAAATTAATGTCGCATTGGTGGCAAAACACACAACAAGGCCGACACAGGAGCAACAGCACTACGCTTTGTTGTTTCTGCAGCGGCCTGAAAAGGTACCGAAATTCTATGGGTATATATCGATCTTTAAAAAATGCCTACGCAATGCATCGGCGACGAGAAATAGTAATACTGCTCACGGTTGTGCCGCCATTAGCACTGTTTCTATTTTACGAGAACAGAGCAGAGACCGCGCGAGGTACGGTAAAAACTGAGCGAATCACAGTGAACGTAGAAGAGGTGATGACATCAAATCACGATGGGACAAACGTTAAATTAATTCTAGACGGCAATGAAAAACAGCTATTTTTTCGGTGCAAACTTAATGAAGGCAGAGCCGTCACTGTCGCGAAGGACGTATATGAAAATGGAGATACAATTTATCACGCGACCGAGTGCCGATTCTAATATCACTGTGTTAGTTGGGGTGGCCTGAGTTAAGCGCTAAGCATTATTTATGGGCTTAGTGTTGTATCACGATATTTCTGCTCGACAGCAGAACAATCCCAGGCAGCCGCCATTTTTATCCTCGCCATGATCAATGTGACAAATGTCATATGAAATTGATGACACCTGTGTCTACACGCCCAGATCACCGTGACAGATACTCGTACTTCAAGTCATTGATCAATTTAGTTCGAGGTTATTTATGATTAAAAGCGTCGCTTTGGGGGCCGCCGCCCTACTTGTATTCAGTCTAGTGGGTGTCATGCTTTGGGTTCGAACAGCGCCTTCCTTATCACCAATAAACGAAGCTCTAATCCGCGAGGTTATTAACGCTCCACTTCCTGAGATGTTTCTCGGCAATGTTGGTTTTGCCCAATCCGGTACACTGCGTATCTGGTATCAAGTGCTGTCTCCTAAGCCTACCGAAGCGAAAGCCTCTAAGGGGGCAGTGTTACTCATCAATGGATTGGGAGCTTCAGCCGCTTTTTGGCCCGAAGAAGTGTACAAGCCGCTGCTGGACGCTGGTTATCAAGTTATTGTCACTGACCATCGAAGCTGCGGCGAATCGGATCGGGTCGAGAATTGGAGCAAAAGCAACAGCTATGATCTCGCGGATATGGTCAATGATAACCTGGCGGTATTGGACGTACTCGGCATAGACGAGGTTCATGTACTTGGCCTATCGCTTGGCGGTATGATTGGCCAAGAGATGGCGATTCGTCATCCCGACAGAGTCGTTAGTCTGAGTTCAGTAATGTCGACCGCTTATCTAGATGATCCAGAGATTCCGGCTTCGTCTGCTTTTCAAATGAATACGCTGAAACTTGTTCTTCGTTATGGTTTGGTGAACACAGAAGAGAATATGATCAAACTAATGGCCGGCATATACGACTTCCTCAAGGGTGATCAGGCTATCGATATCAAATATATTAGTCGGGCCACGCTCTATGAAATACGCAGTCGCAACGGCTTTAATCATAAGCTACCCGATCAACAATCCGAAGCTATGAGGCGCTCGGGTTCACGCTTGGCGTTGCTTCCTAGTTTAGCCGTACCCGTGCTGGTGGTGCACGGCGATGCCGATCCGCTATTAAACATCGCGCACGCCAAAAAATACGCCGCTCTTATTCCCAACAAGGAGACCCTGTGGGTGAAAGGAATGGGGCACGATTTGGCCCCGACTCATGTTCGCCGTTGGATGGCTAAGTCAGTGCAGTTTATGGATGCACAGCAGTGACAGATAGGGGCTGGGGCTTGCATCAGTTTTATTCGTTTCCGGCGTCACTGCGTGGGGCGCTGCAAGTGGTCCCCTATTTTCAGATCCTGATTTATCTGCCGTTTTTACTGCAGGACTTTAATGCCACTGCCTTCGCCATTACTGTTGCGGCTCACCTACTGTTATGTCCGTTGTTCTTTAAGGTTTTTTGGCTCAAGGGTTATTATGTCGTCCTCTGTGTTGCGGCTCTGACGATACTAGCGATCGCGACCTCTGCCGTTTCACTCAGTGGCATTGGCTTTTTTGCCTATGCAGCGGCTGCTTGCTCCGCCAGCCGAAAAAGGTCCGAGATATTTGCGCTCTTACTGGGTGTAAACAGTGCGTATTTTATCTCTGCTTATGTCTTTAATCACTCGCTCTACATCATGTTGCTAGGGTTGTTTTTTACGGCGCTCAATGGCGCAAATTTTGCGTTTCAAATTCGTAAATATCTATCCGATCGAGTTGTTAAGCAGAGCCAAGAGGAAGTATCCAAGCTCGCCAAAGTCTCGGAGCGCGAACGTATTGCCCGAGACTTACACGATCTGTTAGGGCACAGCCTAACCAGCATCACCCTCAAAGCTGAATTGGCGGAGCGCTTACTTGATGTCGATGTGCAGGTGGCTAGGCAGCATATGGCTGAAATTCAACAAATCTCTCGCCGCACGCTAACTCAGGTAAGGGATGCGGTGACTGAGTACAAAACCAATACCTTCGAAAATGAACTGGCCAGTGCGCGTATTGCTTTGGAGTCTGCACAGATCGAGTTGATTATGCGAATGAATAAGATCGAGGTTGATCCGCTGGTTGACGCAACACTCGCCATGACACTCAGAGAGGCCGTTACCAATGTGTTGCGCCATAGCAAAGCGACCCGCTGTATCGTAACTCTACAGTTGCAGGGCGAGCGCTTGATGCTCAAAGTCAGTGATAACGGCGAGGCAAAAGGAGAGCCGCTGATAGGTAACGGCTTAAGGGGAATGCGTGAGCGCTGCAATGCTCTAGCAGGTGATCTGAACATCGATTTCAGTTCGGGCTGCCAAATCACCATGCTGCTGCCATTAACCGACATGGCTAATGGTGACGGCCGATGATCAAAATTCTGATAGCAGAAGATCAATCAATGGTACTGGGCGCTCTCAGTGCGCTGGTGGATCTCGAGGTCGATATGCAGGTGGTTGCCACGGCAGTCAACGCAATAGAAGCCTTACAATATTGCGAGACAGAGGATATTGATGTCGTCATCACGGACATTGAAATGCCCAAGATGAATGGTCTCGAGTTGGCAAAACAGCTTCACGAGATACAGCACCCAGCTAAGGTTATTATGCTTACCACTTTTAGTCGGGGTGGCTACGTGCGACAAGCGATTGATGCCAAGGTAAGCGCTTATCTGCTCAAAGATGCCCCTGCCAGTGAACTCGCTCAGTCTATTCGCTTGGTTGTATCCGGAGGCACGATGATTGCACCCGAGTTAATGCGAGAGGCTTGGCAAAGCGGCGCTAATCCTCTTTCAGAAAAAGAACAAAAAATACTAATACGAGTCCTCAAGGGGATCAGTACCGATAACATTGCACAGCAATTGTGTCTATCAACCGGTACGGTACGTAACTATATTCACAGTAGTTGCCAAAAACTCGATGTCAAAAATAGAGTTGAGGCGGCGGTGCTGGCTCAAGAAAAAGGTTGGCTTTGAGCCGTTATAGGTACACGCTAGGGCATAATTGAGGTGAACATTTGATAAAGGCACCAAGAATTAGCGCGCTACAAAGGACAGGCTCTAATGAGGTTAACTTAAGAGCGCCGCTGAGGATGTCAGTTGGTTCTTCGTTTCAAAGCTGCACCCATCTTAACTCGATCGATCGTCTTTATGGGCGTTAGTGATACAGGGAGATAATATGTTTTTTACATTATTGATTGTTACATTTGCATTGTCGGTATCGGTATCATTTGGTGTTGTAATGCTCTTTAAAAAGCCAATAGGCGAAATATTCCACAGAATCATTAAAGACCCTATAAGTATCGCGTGGCAAAAGTACATCATCTTTGCTACTTATGTTGTCGGTATTTCTGGCGGCGTTCGGATATACCA
>Ga0209395_1008894_pt1 | contig 10118 bp, 6 predicted proteins | sample GOMGulsemesocosm_3_FD_184635 | JGI IMG/M metagenome (GOLD analysis project Ga0209395, IMG submission 184635) | Methane-oxidizing microbial communities from mesocosms in the Gulf of Mexico - GOM9D Gulf of Mexico (SPAdes) (version 2) | ecosystem: Environmental > Aquatic > Marine > Cold seeps... | reverse complement strand
TGGCCGACAAGTGGACTCGACTGGAAAAATACCATCATTCGACTCATGGAGTTGCCATCGACCATGGACAACTACTTTCGTGGTCCTGTTCGCGTCGTTGGAAAGGCGGGTCTTCCCCAACTGCGCCTGAAAACTTTCTCATCTGCGGTCTTCTTGCAAACATATTGCGTCTGTTTGGCTGCCGCGATCTGACCGGTGAGATTGGCGGAATTCAACTTCCATCAGGCAGTACGTCGACAAAGCCTATATACCCGATGTCTGACACACTTAGTTGGAGCTTTCGTTGGCAGGAAAACGAGAAATGCCAAAACAATGATAATACGCAAAATACCAATGGCCAAATCCCTGATTCCTCTGATGCTCCGATCGAGATAAAAAAACATCTGACAGGATTATTCAGTCAGGATGTTGGCCGTGTCTGGAAACTCGACGAGACAGCGAGCCGCATTGGCAGGTCATCACGGTCACTTCAACGCGACATCAAGAACAGTGGGCACACTTTCTCTAGTTTGGTCCGAGGAGCTCGGTGCCAAGAGGCTAGCCGCCTGCTGACCGACTCAAATATGAGCCTCTCCGAAATTGGCTATTGGTGTGGTTACTCCGACCAAGCGCATTTCCAGCGTGACTTTCGACGAGCCGTCAATATGACGCCCTCAACCTATCGTCAGGTTTCCTGCCAACAATAGCGGTTCATTTCTCAATCAAGGATAATGCAATGCAGAAAATTCTGTCAGTGTTAGTGGTTGCGCTCGGTCTAACAGCTTGCAGCGAAATACAAGTGCGGACCGAAGAGACAATCTACGCACCACGGTCCGAGGTTTGGGCTGCACTGGTCAACTTCAAACAATACCCTGAGTGGAACCCATATCATGTAACGGTTCGCGGGGAGCCTACGTTAGGTGCCAAGCTGGTTGTCAATATTCAGCGTCCAGATGGAAAATCGATTGAAATCCCTCCACACATAATCCGTTTTGAACCGGGGCGCGAGTTAACATGGGGAGGGGGTATCAAAGGTGTTTTCTACGGAGAACATGTGCTGCTGCTTGAGGATGTTGCTGGAGGAACACGACTTTCCCACAATGAGGATTTTACCGGCATGTTTGTAGGTTTCGCCGATCTGCCGCCTGATGTTCTCACCGAGGGTTACAACGCGATGAATAAAGCCCTCAAGGAATATGTCGAAGAGCAATCGAATAACGCGCTCAAACATTGAGGATGTAAGGAATGCTGCCGTTTCAGAAAGTTTAAGTGAGAATTAGCGGAATAAACGATGCCAGTTATTTCCACGGCCATACTGGCACGACTTCTAGCCACCAAGCCATGCAAAAGGCTGGTGGTCTTGCGCTATTTCTTACCGATGCAGAGAGGTCACTGCAGCGAGTCGTGCTAACTCGGCTTCTGCCTGCGGTAGAAAGTCTCTGAAGACTTTTGCACCACTATCCCAGCTTTCTGTTTGCGCTGCTTGGCTGGCCTCCAATTGAGCCTGTTCTTGTGCGACGATATAGGCGAAGAAGGGTTTATATTCGGGGTGGGCTAGCGATTCCATTTCCTGCAGTTTGGGCAGGTAGGGAATGATGACGTCGATCAGTTGTTGCGGGCTGATAAAGCGCCAGCCAAGGTAGGTCATCAGATTGAGTCCGCTGTGAACAAACCAGTTCGCGTCGTAGCCTACCCCAAGTTCACTTTTCATATGCCCGAGAATTTTCTGGTTGATAACCTCCAACTCGTAATAGGTTTGAAAGAATGTCTCACGGTCTGATCCGGCTGAGTACTTGGCAGCCTTGGCCATGCCAATGTAGGTTCGTCCTCGATTACCGTATTCGTACTGGAGGTGATTGGAAAAAATTTTATGTTGCTGTTCAGTTAATGGGTGTAGCTGCTGTTGAGATAGTTGGGAAAGTTCAGACATAGCTAGAGAAGACCACGTCAATAAGGTGGTTATGAATAGTGTTGTGAGTTGTTGTTTCATAGTGTGCTCAGTTGCTTATATTCAATCTTTTCGGCTTAGGATTGATTGCTCTTCTACGGCTCGCCATCCAGCATCGATGGCGGCGTCCATATAAGCACGCGCTTCAGAATCCGAGTTGGCAATGGAAATACGCCCAGATTGTTTTCTGGCAATCTCGTGCGGGGCCTCACCTTCAGGCCACTCTGGGTCTTCTAGGGCACGGTATTCATAGGCGTAACCGTGGGATATGCGATTAACCGTTATGGCTTGGATGTCGGTCTCGTGATTGAAGCCGTAGGGGCCTAACAGAGCCTGTAATTGATCGCGAATTTGTTTTTCATAGTTGGCGAAGGGGGTTGAGTAGATTTTGTGGCGCCCTAGCCGAAGCATATCGCGGCCTGACTCTTTAGCCGTCGGTGCAGGTGTAGGGTCTCCCATCATAAACACGGCCATAGGATCCTTTGGCCCTCGTGGTGGTTGGTAGCCGCCGTTGGTCATCGAGGGGGCAACGCTGACCAGCTGGAACGGATCCTGCGGGCACTGCACCATGGTGGCCCCAAGTTTGTCGAAAGCCAGGCCATTTTTGAGCAGTACATTGGCGTAAACGTGAGGTGTCTTGACGCCATACTTTAGCGCCTCTTTTTGTGGCTCGGGCAATTGCGGGCACAGGTGAGGTATCAGGCCGTTATAGCAGGCCAGCACGCAGTGATCGGCGGTGACGCGCAGCGGCTTACCTTGTTGTACATAGTCCACTTGCACCTGCTTGTTCTCGACTTCGCGCACACCCACTACGGTGCTGTTGAGCCTGATGCGGTTAGGTTGTTTGCTCTGGTTCTGGTTCTGGTTCTGGTTCTGGTTCTGGTCTGGGTCTAATGCTTCATAGTTAAAATGGGCGATGGCAACATCTTCCACGCCTTTCATGTTGGGCGCTACGCCGGGTACAAGCTTTTGTACAAGGAGCCTGGCGATGGAGGCATTACCGTCGGGGAACATCTGTGTCTCACCCAGACTATCGGCAAACTTTAAGGCCAGGGCACCGAGTTTATCTCCCAGCCAGCCAATGGCGCGAATGCCGGGAGCGCCACTGCCGAAAGCCTCCAGTGCCGTCAGGTTCCAGCCAGTAAGACCTTGCACAATGCGCAGCAGGTTATCGAGTATGGGGAGGGTTTCTTTGGCAAGGCCAACGCGCTCAGTCAGAAACTGGTTATAGGGCGTAGAATGTAAATAGTCGTACATTTCGCTGAGCGAGAACTCATCCAAAAAGTCGTGGTCGCCACTGAAAAAGGCAATTAATTTGTCCTGCTCTGCGCGGGGTATGGGGAGTTTACGAACTGCAGTCTCATAACCTTCGCCACCGTTCATTAGCGAAAACCAGCTACCAACCTGTGTCACATGGCCATTGGGCCCAGGCAGAGACATGGCAGTCTTGGCATTGACCTTACCTGCCATGAAGAAGTTATCCGGGGTGTTGGCCTCCAGTTGCTCGGTGTTATCCGAGCTGATACCGATTTCGGCAAACAGGCCGGCGGCTTGCTCGCTGTAATTGCTGAGGCTATCTATATTCTGGGCGCCTCCTAAGCCCAGCACCATTCTGCCTTCATAGTGAAATTCGTTACGTTTGGCGTGACCACCGAAATCGTCGTGGTTATCCATAATCAGAATACGCGCATTGCCACCCATCCTTTGCTGGTAAAAGCAGGCGGTGGCAAGGCCGCTGATGCCGGAGCCCACCACAACCAAGTCATAGTGTTCGTCTAGGGGTTGGTATTGGGCCGGTTTTTGACCCTGCCAGGCCAGCGTGTGGGCCACTTCGAAGGAGCCTTTATGACTGCCTCGCATGCCTGTAAGGGTAGGTGGGTAGTAGGTTGAACGGGTTGCCGGGCTAGCAAGTGGCGTAGTTAACGGTGTAGCCCCGGATGATGCGACCTGTCCGAGTAATTGCGACGGAGCCAGCAAGCCCGTCCCTACGCTTATCGCCATACCATTCAGAAAATCTCGGCGAGTAACTTTTTTCGTCTGGGCCATTTTTTGCTCCAATAACCACTTTACATGTCGTATGACATGGTCTAGCATATTGGCTTGCATGTCAATCGACATGTTGGGGCGTACTGAGAATTATAAAGAAACACAAACCTATAAAAATAAGTTTGGAGAAGCATATGAAATCAACAAAACACGCGAAGTCTTTGCTGGCACTGGCCATAGCCACTGCGCCGATGGCTTTCGTGGCCAACGCTGAAGAACAATCTTTTTTTCTTGAAGAAATCGTTGTAACCGCCCAGAAGCGAGAAGAATCTCTGGGTGATGTACCTATTGCGCTGTCGGCCTTTAGCGATAGCTTTATTAAAAAAACCAAGATTAACGATGTTAAGCAGTTAGTGCGTTTTACGCCGGGCCTGTCTGGCGAGTCCAAAGATAGTTTCCTCGACAGTTTGTCGGTACGCGGGATTTCCACCAACTCTTTTGGTATTGGCGGTGACAGTTCTGTAGGTATTTATAGGGATGGTGTTTACTACGGTCGCAATGGCGCTTCCATGAGCAGCTTCTATGATGTTGAACGTGTGGAAGTCTTAAAAGGGCCTCAAGGTTTACTTTTTGGTCGTAACGCGGCCTCGGGTGCTATTCACACTATCACCGCCAAACCCAATATGGATATTACAGAAGGTTATGTGCGTGCGGGCGCGGGTGAGCGCGGACGTGTGCAAACCGAGTTTGCTTATAATCAGCTTTTAGCTGAAGGTTGGGCGATGCGTGTTGCCGGTATCCATTCAGAAGAAGACGGCTTTGTTGAGAACCAGTATAACGGCGAAGACTTGATTGACCATAATCGTGATGCCCTGCGTGTGTCGATTAAAAATGAAGGGGACTGGGGTGATGTGACCCTCACAGCAGAATACGAAGACCGTGAGCAGTCGCCGACTGTTTATATTGGCCAGGATGATAATGGCAACCTTATTTCCGGAGATGATCGCAAAGCCAATTCCGATTGGGAAGGTAAGGATGAAGCCGAAGTCACAGGTATTACCCTAACCGCGAATATAGAGCTCAGTGATGATATGACACTGACTTCCATTACCGGTTACAACAAACATAAATGGAGCTACTCCGAAGATTGGGATGGTACTCCTTTTCATATTGCTGGCTATACTCAGGAGCAAAGTGGTGAATATTTTAGCCAGGAAGTACGCTTGAATATAGACTTTAATGAGGACCTGATCGGATACATCGGTGCCAGTGTTTATCAAGAAAATATTTCATCGTTGATAAGAAACCAAACCGGGGATGTGAGCTGGTTGTTCGCGATGCCTGGTCCCCTTGTTCTTGACGAGACTAATGATTCGGATGGCGATTACTCTGGTTGGGCTATCTACGGTGACATGACCTATCAGCTGACAGAGAAGATGGATATCAGTCTGGGTATGCGCTACACCTACGATGAAAAAGAAATCGAGGTAGCTACTCTGGGGAATGGATTCTTATGGGATTTTATAACCCCGACTGGGATAAAGTCTAAGCAAGATTGGAATGATCTGTCACCGCGTGCCACTCTGCGTTATTTCACTGAAAGCGACATGATGATATTTGCCTCTGTGACAGAAGGTTATAAGGCCGGTGGCTTTGGTACGGATGGGTTAACAGATTTCGATCCTTTGAGTCTAGGTGGTAGTGGGCTACCGGGTGCTGGCGCTGCCGTTCCTGATTATGAGCCTGAGTCCGTTCGCTCTTACGAAATCGGTGCCAAAGGCGATCTTGCCGAAGGGCGAGTGAAATTTGGACTCAGTGCCTACTACTACGACTATCAAGACATGCAACAAACCATTATAGAAACTGGCACCATTCGTGTTGAAAATATCGGTCAGGTCGACGGTTATGGCGTAGAGTTGGATTTGCGTGCCGCACTTAATGCCAACTGGGATGTATTCATGGGCGTTGCCTGGAGTGACACCGATGCCGATGATATTCCACTGGATGTGTGCGCTGAAACTTCCGGTAGCGTGTGTGAAGGCAACCGCCTGCCTTTCAACCCGGAATGGAGTGTCTCCGGTGGTGTCAATACTCATTATCCGATGAGTGGTGGCGAAGTATTCGCTGGCTTGGACTTTTCCTGGCAGTCTGGGACCTACAGTTCACTGGACAATGCCAAGCTCTCCCGTGTCGATAGTGCTGGTTTTGTTAATCTGCGCGCCGGTTGGAACAGTGATCAGGATTGGAGCGTGAGCTTCTATGTTGAGAATCTGTTTGATAAAGAATCGTTTGACGCAAGTTCTTACGACGGCGATTTGGGGCTGCATTATAAGGCTGGACCCTCTCTACCTCGTACTGCAGGCGTAGATTTTACTTATAACTTTTCCATGTAAATCTGTTGATTCATAGTTGACTCTCTACTTCGGAGGCGATTTATCGCCTCCTTTTTTTTTGGACTCGATATTCCAAACAGTGTTTTTGCGAAATTGACCTTTCAAGGAAGCCACCTAAAGAATCGATGTTTTAGCAAAAGTGTTGGGTAAGAGCTATTTACTATGGTTATTAACACTCAAGCGAAATTTACCAACGCAATACATTACCGGCTATTACAACCGCTACCGGCCGCACCAGCATAACGGCGGACTATCGCCATTAGCCGCCGAAGTAGAATACAAGCAAACTTATAACGGGTTGGCCAGTTTTAGTTGACCACTACAGTGAGCATTTCTGGCATTAACTTGATGAAGGAATAGATCTGATTTTGGGATTAAATTTATAGGTGTAGATTTTGTCACCGTATTTGAGTTCAAAGTATTCCAGCACGGTCTTATATACGGCTCTCTGGTCCGCTTCCCAAGGTCTGCCACTTCCTGTAAATATTGTTGAGCCTTCAATCATCGACATCAGACAAAGAGCTTCAGCTCGCGGGTTCTGACTTCCTAAGCCTTTGAGGGCTGTCTCTAATAGCTGAAGGTATTCTGTATATAACTCGTTTACTAAATCCTCCACAAGCGGTTCGGCTTGCATCATCGCCCAAAACTGTGGAAAAAGTTTGTCCTCTTGAAGAACTCCATCTGCGGGTTCCATTGCAATAACTTCAATAATATCTACTAACGAGACTGCGTTTTCACTACTTGTTATTGAATCGAGGGTTTTTTGGTATTCCTCAGCAACATAGGCAATAACGCCCCGCAACATATCTTCCCGGGTCTTAAAATGGTACTGCAGGGCTCCGAGCTTTAAATCACTGGCACGTGCCAGTGCTCGCATGGTTAAACTTCCATAGCCCTCAGTGGTAACAATCTCAATGGCTTTCTGGAGGACCTGTTGTTTACGTTCACTCATAATTGCACTTCGTTGGCTTTGGGCTGTCGGGCGACATGCTAGATTATGTTACTTGGCGTGTAAAGAGAGGAGCGGGGCGAAGCAATGCCGCATAATGACTATGCGGCATAGTAAGGATGATTAAGAGCAGGCAAGGTCACCTTTAGCAGGTTTCTTGCTTTCCGCATCGGGCCTCTTCATTTCCGCATAGCGAATAGCCAGTTCACCCATGACAAGCGCCACCACAGATCCTAGAAGCACAGGCCACTGAATACCTTCATTTGGAATATAGATAAAGAGAGCGATGCTAAGCGCCAACACAGATATACAAATCAGAGCAAGCGTGAAGGCGATGGCATTCCCGCCTTTTATTGTGTAAGGGCGATGCTGGTTCGGGTCGACGACTCTTAATTTGATAAACGCTAGCAGCATACCTATATAAGGGATGAGAAAGATTACACCGCTAAATGAGAATAGCGCCCAGAACAGGTCCTCATTGGAGTCTGCTATAAAACCATAGAATACCAGTACGACAGTACTGACTATGCCCATGATAATAGCTGCCCCAACCGGGGTTTGTTTTTTACTTTCTATAGCAAAGATGCTTGGCAGTTCACCTTCGATCGCGGCTTCTGCTGCCGCTCGGTTACTGCCCATGGCCCAGGTAACGCCATTAGAGAAAAACGTATACAGGGTCATCCCGCCTAGAGATATCACAATGGCATTGCCCAGTGGGGAACCGCCAAAGAAAAGTTTTAAGGTATCAACCAAACCTTCAAGCAGATCAATTTCACCTGCAGGGAGTGCGGCCAGTATGGCGGTGGTTCCCAAAATATAGAGCGCTAAAATAATAACCCCAGACAGTAAGGTGGCTTGCGGAATATCACGCCCCGGGTTTTTCATATTATTAGCGCTGGCGCTCATCAGTTCAAAACCCAGCATGCCGTAAATGATAGCGGGTATAAACTGTAAGCTGGCCTTCCAATCTGGCGATATGGTTTCAAAATTGATCGGGTTAGCCATGCCGTGATCATTGACATAGATAAATGCACCGTAAGATATCGCAATAAATATAATAACTTTAAAAACTGCTCCAATATTTGGCACCCACTTGCCAATATCCAGGGCCACAATATTAACTATAACCGACACCCAGGCTAGCCCGATACCGATCAGGATCTGATCCATCGCTTGCATATCTGGGAAGAAAAGTTGTTTGAAGACACCGGCAAATAAAATATAAATAGCAGGCATCCAAACGGCAGTGTTTACCCAGTAGCACCAACTCACCCGTGATCCCCAGCGTCCGCCAAAAGCACGCCTAACCCATGCATAAATACCTCCATGTTCAGGGTAGGCACAACCAATCTCTGTACAGATCATTCCCATAGGTAAATAGAAAATTACCCCTAAGAATAGCCACCAGAAAATACTCGAAGGGCCGAGTGAGGCGGTTGCGGTGAGCGTATCCAATAAAAGAATGGCAGACACACAGTAAAGTACCATGTCACTTTTGCCGATGATTTTTTTTTCCTGTTCCATATTGCTGGTTCTTTAGTGCAGTGGGTGAATGATTTTTTCAGCGTTATTTAGCCTGCTTGAGTTCCATAACCGCACGCTCTGCAGCATCTATAGCCGCATGAAGGTAAGCTTGACCTTCTGAGTCGGAGTTGGCGATGCTAATACGGCCTATGGGTTTTCGGCCCAATTCGTGAGGGGCTTGTCCCTCTTCCCAGTCGGGGTCAAACAGTGTGCTGTAAGCGTAGGTGTAACCATGGGACCAGCGATTAACGGTGATGGCTTCGATATCACGATCAGCATCGAATCCGTTTGTTCCGAACATGGCGGTCAGCTGTTGTTTAACCTCTTGTTCATAGGTGGCGAAGGGGGTCTGGTAAAGGCTGTAACGCCCCAAACGATAAAGGTCGCGGGTGTTTTGTTCGCCGTTGTTACGAGGGGCTGGTGCGTGGCACATCCAGAGCACCAGGGGATTGTCGCCGTCGCTGTTATCCTGGTAATTGCCAAGGCTCACTGGGGGCGCCTTGGTGATGACAGAGTAGTAACTACCGGGGCAGTGATACTGAGCTGGGCCCGATGCGTTGATCGCAGCGCCACTGCGAAGCAAAACATTGGTCATGACCAGAGGTACTTTTACGCCGTATTTTAGGTTTTCTTTTTGCTGCTCTGGCAGCTCCGGGCACAAGTGTGGGATTAAGCCGTTATAGCAGGCGAGGATGCTGTGTTTGGCTTTTAGTTGGTAAGGTTTATCATTTTGTACGTAGGCAACCTCAACACCGTTATCAATGTTCTTAACATTGACCGCCGTGCTATTTAAACGAATGCGGATGGGATTGTTGCTTTGATCGAGCTGGCTGTAGTCAAAGCGGGCATCAACGATATCCTCCATGCTATTACCAGAAGCGACCTTGGGGATAAGGTTTCGAACCATCAAGCGGGCAATTGAGGCATTGCCGTCGGGAAAAATCGGAAAGCGGATTTGATCTTTGGCGGCATTTAGCAGCTTGTTGATCAGCTTACCGGCGTATCCGACGCTATTGGCGCCGGGGTAGCCGAGTAATAGTGCCTCTTGAACGGAAACCGACTCGCTGCTGACACCGTTAAAAATTTTATGAAACGGATCGAACAACATAATCGTTTCTGCTGAGAGACCCACCCGTTTAACCAGAAACTCCTCGTAAGAAGTTGCGGCGACGTAATCTTTGGTTTCGAATAGAGACAGCTCATCGAGCAGGTCTTTTTCCCCAGTGACGAGATCGTGTAAGCGTCGCTGTTGCTCGAGGGGTAGGCCCAGCTTGCTTATCAATTTGAGGGCGTCCTCGTCGCCACTCCAGGCTTTAGACCAGTTACCCTGAATGATCTT
>Ga0209395_1008893_pt1 | contig 10120 bp, 10 predicted proteins | sample GOMGulsemesocosm_3_FD_184635 | JGI IMG/M metagenome (GOLD analysis project Ga0209395, IMG submission 184635) | Methane-oxidizing microbial communities from mesocosms in the Gulf of Mexico - GOM9D Gulf of Mexico (SPAdes) (version 2) | ecosystem: Environmental > Aquatic > Marine > Cold seeps... | reverse complement strand
AAAACGCGGTGCGTGCCAGCAAATAGACATAGGGATAGAGTACCAACGTTAGCATCGCGATTGCGCCACCAACGGTCCTCACATCAAAAAAGTAGTAATCGGCCGCAGACTGCCAACCAAATAGATCGCGCAACGCCCCCTGAACAGGGCCAGCATATTCCAACAAATCGGTATAGACAAAGGCGACCACATAAGATGGCATCGCTAATGGTAATAACATCGCCCAGACAAAGAAACGTCGCATTGGAAAATTGCACATCGCGATAAACCAAGCCATCGGCACGCCAATTAAGATAGAGCAAAAAGCAACGCCAACAACAACCAGCACGGTGTTTAAGACATAATCTGGTAGTACCGTTTCAAGGAGATGGGAAAAGACATCTTGATCATCGCCAAAAGCTTGCCACACGATAGCCAGCAAAGGCAGAAAGATTAAAAGGGACAAAAGCCAGCTTGCTGCTGGCCATTTATAATTTAGCTTAATAAACATCTGTGAATTATGGCACCTAAAGAATTCAGCTAGCGCTTTGTGGCGCTAGCTTAGTGCACTAATCATACGTGATTATAGGTCAAACTTCACTTCATCTAACAACTTAAGTGCCAATTTACGATTTTTAGCAATATCAGTCATCGGTAAAATATCAGCCGTAAACTCCCCCCACGAAGCAACCAATGCAGATGGTTTAACGGCCTTATTCACTGGGTATTCCATGTTCACTTGCGCGTAAATTGTTTGCGCATTTTCACCGGTTAAATATTCCATCAGTTTAATCGCAGACTCTTTATTATGACTGAATTTCGTTAATGCCATGCCACTCACATTGACGTGTGCGCCACGGTTTTTCTGATTTGGGAATACGATATTCACAGCATCGGCAGCCACTTTTTGTTTAGGATCGCTAACCATCTTGCCAAAGTAATAGCTATTACCAAGTGCTACGTCACATTGGCCTTCTTTAACCGCTTTAATTTGAGCGCGGTCATTACCTTGTGGCTTACGGGCTAAGTTATCTTTAACACCACTTAACCATGTTTTCGCATCGGCGTAACCATGATGTGAAATCATCGAAGACACAAGTGCAACGTTATAGGCATGCTTACCACTACGGGTACATATTTTTCCTTTGAATGCTGGTGTCGCTAAGTCTTCATAACTAATGTTAGTATTTGCGATACGCTCTTTTGAGGCGAAAACATTACGAACTCGAGTCGTTAATGCGAACCACTCATTGTCAGTATCACGAAGGTGAGCAGGAATATTTGTCTTAATAATATCGCTATCAACCGCTTGTACTAAGCCTTTGTCTTCTAGCTCCATCAAGCGACTAATATCTGTTGTTAATACGATATCCGCTTTAGTGTGCTTTCCTTCACGTGCTAAACGCTCAGCGAGACCTTTTTTAGCAAATACAACATTCACTTCAATACCGGTGTCTTCGCTAAATTTCTTAACCACTGGCTCAATCAAAAATGGTTGACGGTAAGAATAGATATTAACTTGCTCGCTACTAACAGCAGCAAACGAGGTAGCCAAAGTCATGGCGCCAGCTAAAACAGCAATAATTGATTTCATAGGTCTCTCTATACGTTGGAATTGTATTTGGTTAAAGTAGTCAGCACCAAATAGTAACGATTATCATTTAGAGGCTATTATAAGGAAGTTTAGGGCGCTGGCAAGCATTCAATAGTAAAGATTGGGTAAATTCTAATACTAGCCTAATCCGGATAAAGGGATTAGGCGCCTCATCAGTTCAGCGCCTAAAGTAAATGACTAGATTAGTGGCATGTATAACCGTTCTGCTCTTGGTAAATAGCTGGCATCATAATCGAACGATATTAAGACCTTGCCAGCTCGGCCGATAATTTCATCGCGTGGTATAAAACCGTGCACCCGAGAGTCGGCGCTGTTTTGACGATTATCCCCTAACACCAAGTAACTGTCAGATGGCACTACCACCTCTGAGAATGAATCAAGTTCGGTACCGTACGGTTGGGATAACTGAATAGCATGTGTCCGTTGTGGTAACAACTCTTGCATAACGCGCGATTGATTATCCGTTAACTGATAAGACAACGGCACACCATTAATGACCACGTGATTATCAACCATCGCTATGCGATCGCCAGGTAAACCAACAACCCGTTTAACCATCCGCATATCTGCGGCTTGTGATTCAAACACCACAATATCACCGCGCTTAGGCTCATCGAGACGAACAAGAGAATGATTAATGAAAGGGACTTTCAGATCGTAGGCGAGTTTATCAATAGTGATTTGGTCACCAGGGACAATCGTTGGCAACATAGAGCCCGTTGGTACACTATTATAATCTGCTACGGCGCTACGAAAGACACTCATTAGCAATATGAACAATATAAAGCCGCGGTTTTCTTTGAATAACTTCTTAATCTTAATCATCGATATTCCTTTAATTTATTTCCGTCTACTGGAAATGATTAGGCGGGGAATACCGTGATTAGTTCAATTATTTTTCGGCAGGTTTAAAGCCTTTCGCTTTATCGATACGTGCTTGGGTATCAGGATGGGATGACAAATACTTTAATAACTTGATATCAGGTTCGCCCTCGCTAAGCGCTAAAAAACTTTCCATCGCTTGAGCGAATGCATCTGCTGGCTTACCTAACGCGTCCAATTGATTAAGCGCAAAATCATCAGCTTCTTGCTCCATATTACGGGAAAACTTACTTTGCACTAACGTCGAACCGGTACCAAGCAAGATCTCACCAACACCTTCAATATCACCAAAAATCATCGCGAACGCGACGGCTGTACTCACTGATTGTGCGACCATAGATAGGCTATGCTGATGCTCAACATGGCCTATTTCGTGTAATAGCACCGCTAGAATAGCATCAGGTTTATCAGCCAAACGTTTGAGCAAGTCATCGGTAATAACCACCGTGCCATCAGGAAGTGCAAATGCATTGGGCCCTAAGAATTCACTGCCGTAAACATGTAACCGGTACTTCTCAGGAGAAAGCTCTAACGCCACTAACGTGTCACGCCATTGTTGCTTTACCTGATTTTGTATCTCGACATCGGTTTCACTAGGCTCGAGCATGGTGCGTTCAATAATCGCAAACGCCTGCTTGCCCATTTGTTGTGAAACAACATCAGGTAAATAAGACACCGATGCCTGTGCAATCCGAGGCATCACCACCATGATCATAAACCACATCAATACTGGTACTAAGATCATCGATGCCACGATTAATGTCTTATTTTTTTCCAATGATTCCATCGTTGCGCCATCACGTTCTAAACGAACATCGGACTCTTGAGCGCTAAACTTAGCACTATCAGGAAAACTTAATTCGATAGGTACACCGGGTATAGTGATGTGTTGAGTTAATGCGCTTAACTCAAACACTTCTCGGCATTGACCATCATAATGCAAGCTCACCATGTCGCCATTAACATGTAACTCAGCTTCTAAGGCTTCACTACTCTTTGGTAAGTAATAAATTCCTTTAATTAATTGCGACATCGTAATTGCTACCCTAACGATACATCAACATCGAAGATTTCAGCGGCTTCTTCAGCAAAGGATGCTTTCTGCTCTTCCATCGTGTCAATCACCGCGTCAGCGTTGTTATCAATCTCGAGCTGTGTAGCATCAGCCATAAACTTAGCTTGACGGACTTTAGCCCATGGAATCGCCAAGCCAGCACTAAAGATAATAGCGAGGGTATTGGTTAGCATCAGCACCGCAAATGGCATCACTTCAACGTTTGATTTAAATGACGTTAATTGCTCAAACTCACTGTTATTAAGAATATGGTTACGAATTCGTGCACGGTATAGCGCACTAATAATGCATATCAAAAGGATATAGCCAATGAAAAATACTAGGCCGCCGATATTCATCAATGCCGCAAATTCTTCCATACCAGGCCCAAAATCAGGTGATACGGCTGCCGACGTTGCCGCTAAGCCACCGACAACAATAGCCAGTAATGTAAACCCAACCATCATTACCACCACCACTAAAATACAAGTCACGTAATACTCACCAGTTTGAAGCTTAACGTTCAACTGCTTATCACCGTAACGAACATTACTGTGGATATATTCATCCATTTTTGACATCACCCACGGCATCGCAAGATACAAGGTTAACGCCCCTACAAACGGTAATATAATGAAACACATAAAGGCTTCACCATAACTGCCGGCAAAGCTAAAACGGACATTACGGTAGCTGCTCATTCTTAAATTAAAACGTAGTCCTTGATTGATTAACCAAGGAAACAAAAAAAGCATGCCAAAGACAAAGAACAGTCCCAGCAACGGGAAAAACTGAACCGATAGCGTATAAGCAGCAAACAATGCAACGGCGAGCAGTCGCCCTTTTAAAATTTGCATCGGATTGGCTAGATAGGAAAAACGATGCCCTTCGATGGCGGTATTACCATAGAAATATTGATTGGTTCGAACCTTAGCCCAGGCTGAATAAATACCTAAAGTAACGATAGTTAATAAGACATTAACTATCCAAATACCGAAAAACTCGCCGCCTTTGCCGCTAAATTCGACAGGCGCGAGACGAGTAGATCGTACAGCAGGCTGCTGCACATTATTAATAGAGTCAGTGACATCCATGTTTATAGTTCCTTTATTTTAACAAGTTATTAACCTAGCGTTTATTCTAGTCCATTATAAATAAAAAATAATATAATGCTACCAAGTACTTAACGCTGGCAAACTAAACTGGCGCTGTTGTAACTGAATAATGACTTGCTGCGGCTCTATTTTCACAATTCGCATTCTGTCATTAATTAATTCACCCTCTTTAACCACTTGATTATTGACTCGTACTCGACTTTCATTCGGTTTACTCGAGTAAATATGCTCGCTAAATTCCATCGGTGGGACGAGGCTCTGATACCATTGAGGGTAACGCGTTAAAGGTTGAGGGTGCAGTACTTCCGTCGGTTTATTCTGCTCCTCTTGCATATCCGCCAGCACTTGGTTAAATCGCTGCGCTAATTGTGAATCGCTGTCGATGTTCGCTGCTTGAGGTTCCTGATCTGACTGTACCGCGGATGACGCTTCGATAGGTGACTGTACTGCGGGTGTAGACTGTTTAGTCACTACCACTTTATTGTTAACCAATGAGGCGCTCAATTGCGGTTGATATTCTATTGGTGCTGGCGGTAATGCCACATTAACCACCCTTAACGGCTCATGGTGTGTTTCAAGCACCAATGAGGGCTGTTCAAGAGTTGTCTCAGTTACATCCTTACTAAACACGCCATAACCAATACCAAGCCCTAGCAACAATGTACCGATAGGGAGCGTCCACCAAATATTCATATTGTGGCTCATGATTGCTTCCCTCTTAACGTCTTACCTTGTTGTTGAGTAAGCACTTGCAGCTTCAATAACGTTTTAGCCCCAGCAATACCGTCCACCATTAATTGATTATCTTGCTGAAAACGTTTCACTAACGTATTCAACGCTTGATCGAAGTGAGTGCTAACTGGTGCCGATATTTTATAATAATGATTAAGTTGTTGCGATAATGTTGTTACCGCAAAGCCGCTACTGCCTAATTTTAAATGTTTGTTAAATCCTTCGGGCGCCTGCCACAACAAGGTGAAATTGCCGCTGAGATGCTCCAACAACCACTGTTTGGGTACTGAAAATTGTTTATCATTAAATTGCATTAATAACTGTTCGTTGTCCTCAATTGACAACACAACGCCATGATATATTGCACCTTCAACACGAACCGATATCATCGCCGGATGATTATAAGCAACTAACTCGCCCCAACCTTGCCCAGAAAAGCAGCGTAAGCCATATTGAGTAACCGATTGACACGGTATTGCACCAGCCCCGTGGGTAGTGCCCCAAACGCCCATTAACCCAGAGAACGCCGTCTTACTTAACGAAGCACCTTGCAGGAGTGGTTCTATTTGTTGCGTAATATCAGGTGATGTAATTGATTTATCAGTAGCAACAGCCTGAACCGCTGGCTGGCTATTAATAGTGGCTTGCCAGTACATCAAGCCTAAGCCTATAGCGAAAGTAAATAGACTCGCTATCGCCGGTGCCAACCACGGGCGAGCCGTCGCAATTTTAATATCATCGATAACTAAAATTTCACTGACAATGTCACTCACTGTTTTGCGGTCAATCAAGGTCAATTGCGTACCATAAGCTTGTAACAATGATTTGTCACAAATAAGGTTGATTATTCGCGGTATACCACCGCTGAGGCGATGAATTAGTCCACAAGCTGCTTTTGAAAATAATGCACTATCACGGCCCGCTATATGTAGTCGATGAGCGATGTAAGCACTAACATCCTGCGCACTTAGCGGTGTTAAATGATAGCGTGCGGTGATCCGCTGCGCTAATTGCCGTAAATGCTGCTGCTTTAATAATTGCTGTAATTCAGGTTGACCAATAAGCACCACTTGTAGCAACTTTTTATGGTCAGTCTCAAGGTTAGTAAGCAAGCGTAATTGTTCTAACACTTCACTACGTAAATGCTGCGCTTCGTCGATAACTAGTAAAGTACTGCGGCCTTGACGATGGCTTTCGAGTAAATACTGACTGATGACATCCGTTAACTGCTTAAGTGTTGGTTGCGGCGAATAAGGTATCGCAAGTTCATCACACAACGTAGCAAGTAGTTCGAGCTCACTTAAGGTCGGATTTAAAATCGATGCAATATTAGTATCTGTGGGTAATTGAGCTAACAACGAACGCGCTAAGGTGGTTTTTCCAGTACCAACTTCACCGGTAAGCAACACAAAACCGCCTCCTTCTTTAAGGCAATATTGTAAGTGACTGATCGCTTGTTGATGTTGTGAACTTAAGAATAAATATTTAGGATTAGGTGCAATCGAAAAAGGGGCTTCATTAAGGCCATAAAAAGCCTGATACATATTTTTTCTGTCCTTAAGAATAATGTCTGTGTTTAAAATAGAGACTAGATCGCCGAAAGTCAAAGAACCTAGTCCTTTAATGATGATATAATGCTAACAATTAAATGTTTTAAGGGTTTTCAGTGGAAATATATCTTGTCGGTGGCGCCGTACGCGATCAGCTATTAAATATCGGGATTAAAGACCGTGACTTTGTGGTGGTTGGCACAACGCCGCAACAGATGTTAGCGCAAGATTATCAGCAAGTTGGTAAGGACTTCCCTGTCTTTCTTCATCCCAAAACGAAAGAAGAATATGCTCTTGCCCGCACCGAACGGAAATCAGGTCATGGTTATACCGGTTTCTCCGTCTATAGCGCGCCTGACGTCACGTTGGAGCAAGATCTTATTCGCCGTGATTTAACGATTAATGCTATCGCCCAATCAACGAGTGGCGAGCTGATTGATCCATTTAATGGTCAACAAGACATTAACGACAAGGTGCTACGCCATATATCACCAGCGTTTAGCGAAGATCCTCTACGAGTACTTCGCGTCGCGCGATTTGCGGCACGTTTTGCGCATTTAGGCTTTAGCGTTGCCCCCGAAACAATGACATTGATGCGTCAATTGACCGATGAGGGCGAGCTTGCTCATTTAACCCCAGAGCGCGTATGGCAGGAAATGAGTAATGCGCTAAATGCTCAGCAGCCACAAGTGTTCTTTGAAGTGCTACGCGAATGCGGCGCGTTAAAAGTGTTGCTGCCGGAAATTGACAACTTGTTCGGCGTGCCAAATCCACAGAAATGGCATCCTGAAATTGACACCGGTATTCATACACTAATGGTGATTGAGCAAGCGGCTAAATTAACCACCGATCCGGTGATACGTTTTGCGGCATTGGTCCATGATTTAGGCAAGGCATTAACGCCGGCTGAGAAATGGCCCTCACATCATGGCCATGGTCAATTAGGCCTAAAGCTCATCGAGCAACTCTCATTGCGCCTGCGCGTTCCCAATGCACACAAAGAGCTCGCTTTATTAGTGAGCGATCACCATTGCAAAATCCATCGCTGCGATGAACTACGTAAAGATACGATCATAAAATTGTTTGATAAACTCGATGCTTGGCGCAAGCCGCAACGCTTTGAGCAATTTTTATTGGCCTGTGAAGCCGATGCGCGCGGACGATTAAATTTTGAGACTTCGCCCTACCCGCAACGGGATATTATGCTCGAGTATTTTCAGCAAGCAAACGCGGTCAATGTTCAGGACATAATAAAACAAGGGATCAAAGGGGCAGAAATAAAACACGCGCTGTTTAAAGCGCGCGTTGCGGTGATTAGTTAGCCGATATGGCGTCAAGCACGGCTTTTACCACAGTAAGAAGGTAATAAGCCCAGCGCCTAACAGTAAACGGTAAATCACAAACGGGAGCATACCCATTTTGCTAATAACGTTTAGGAAAAACGTGATGCAGATATAGGCGCTAATAAATGATAATACAATGCCATACCCCAACTCACTCCAGTTAACCACCACACCGTCATCGAGAAAGCCTAACGCGGTATAGCCGCCACTCATGATAATCACCGGGATAGATAGTAGGAATGAGAAACGCGCCGCACTTTCACGCGTAAGGCCCAACATCAAGCCAGCCGTCATGGTGATACCAGAACGAGACGTGCCAGGAATTAAGGCGATGGCTTGCGCTAGGCCGATGAAAATCGCGTTCGATAGCGTTAATTCATATTCACTTTTCACCTGCTTGGCCTTGGCATCTGCCCACCAAAGCGCCAAACCAAACACAATGGTTGTGCCGGCAATCACCCACGCGCTGCGTAAGTATAGTTCGATTAAATCTTTAGCCAATAAACCGAATAAACCAGCCGGAATGGTACCAATGATGATCCACCAAGCAAGACGGCTTTCGCCATTGTGTGTACCGGCCAAGGAGCCAAACCAGGCTCTCAATAGGCTCACCACTTCGGTGCGAAAATAAATCACTACCGCGAGTAAGGTGCCTAAATGCACGGCGACATCAAACGCTAGGCCCTGATCACGCCAGCCTAATATCTGAGAAGGTAAAATAAGATGTGCCGAGCTCGAGATCGGTAAAAACTCAGTAAAACCCTGGATCAGGGCTAAAAAAATAATTTCAAAAATAGACACTAATAACTTCCTTGCCAATCAAATTTAACAATCCATAACTTTTGGCGATCTTTATCAAAGTTATCCCATAACATTTGATAACGTTGATTTAATACTGGATGCACGCCATTAGGTGTAACTTCGGCCAGTGGCCAAAGCACAAAGGCATTCTTATCTATTTCGTCCCGCGGCAGCTGCGCAGGTTCATTGATAATGAGCTCATCAAACGTCAATAAGTCTAAATCTAACGTCCGTGAACTAAACTTCTTGGCACTGCGATCACGGCCATTATCCACTTCAATCGTGCGTAATAGTTCTGTTATTTGCTCAACGCTAAGAGTCGTTGTACCGCCACAAACTAAATTATAAAAATTACTGCCTTCAAAGCCAACGGATTCACTCTCAAACACACTTGAAACTACAAAGTGGTCAAGTATGGTCGCCAACGCCGCTATTCCTTGACGAATATGATGCGCTTTATTGATATTGCTACCGATACTAATGAAAATCTGCGCCATTAGCGCTTGCTCCCACGCTCAATCATCACCCCAACACCACTGGCATTGGCCACAGCATCGGGCTTGTGGATAGTAAGCTTAAGCCATTGAATTGAAAATTCAGTTAATAATATTGTGGCAACACGCTCTGCAGCGGTTTCGATTAGCTCTATTTTTTGCTCGCTAAACCAACTCGTTAAACGTTGTGACACCGTGGCATAATCCAACGCTAAGGCTAAATCATCATTTTCAGCTGGCGCGCTATTATCCCACGCCATCTCAATATCGAGTTTTAATGTTTGCTTGATGGTTTTTTCCCATTCATAAGCGCCAATTGTTGTCTCGACAACCAATTGATTAATAAAAACTAGATCCATAATTTTTGTCTCAATCCAAAAATGCGGGCAATCCACACTATAATTACGAAAAGGTCGGATACCTTTTTACTGTTACAAAGCGTATGATAAAACTTGATTTATATTATGCACATAAATCGTTAAATAAACGCGGCGCTAATATAACCCATTTCAGGCAGGAAAACAGCTAACAAATGAGCACAATAAACTAACATGA
>Ga0209395_1008892_pt1 | contig 10120 bp, 10 predicted proteins | sample GOMGulsemesocosm_3_FD_184635 | JGI IMG/M metagenome (GOLD analysis project Ga0209395, IMG submission 184635) | Methane-oxidizing microbial communities from mesocosms in the Gulf of Mexico - GOM9D Gulf of Mexico (SPAdes) (version 2) | ecosystem: Environmental > Aquatic > Marine > Cold seeps... | reverse complement strand
CCGCCTCACAAAACATCTCGAATGGCCTTACCCACCAGCCATAATCGCCATACAAACACCGGTAAGACACCAAAACCTCTTCAGTTTCGCTGTGCCTTGCGATCTCGAATACTTGGTAATCAAGCCCCTTATAATGACGATAAACCCCAGCTTGAATCTCAGCCATAACACACCCTTTTAAATAGCATTTACATCTGAACCCAACAAAAGTGCTCTCGACGCGCGATTTGCGCACGAGCCACAGCAACACAGCTCACTAAGCCAAGCCGTCAGGCAAAAACGCGATTTTAGCATCAATATTCAGTAAATGAGTCAATTTGTCACCTAGGTTACGGTTGAATCAGAGAACAAGGACTACACTAAGCTCCGCAGAATAAAAACTGGCTCCAAATTCTCAGTGCAGATGCCCTCTCCTGTGAGCTTAGAGAGCCTGAATAGAACACAACACAATAACGACACAAAGCCAATTCAGGAGAACGACATGAGCGAAGCGACAAACAGTATCGTAATGAACCAGGACGGCAGCGGAATTCCGACCATGGGCGAAGGCGACACTCCCGCCGAGCAGCGTGAACATCGCAAACGTATGCTCACCGCAGCCTTTCGCCTATTTGGTAAGTTCGGCTTCGACGAAGGTGTTGCCGGCCACATCACCGTACGTGACCCGGAGCACCTAGATCACTTTTGGGTGAACCCAATGGGCGTCTCGTTCAAGCAGATAAAGATGTCAGACTTGTTACTGGTCAATCACGACGGTGAAGTTGTCGAAGGCAACGGTCTGCTCAATGGCGCTGCGTTTACCATTCACTCCCATATCCACAAAACCCGCCCAGATGTAACCGCTGCCGCTCACGCCCATTCAGTCTACGGCAAGAGTTGGTCGAGCCTGGGTAGACCACTAGATCCAATCACTCAAGATGCCTGTGCGTTTTATGAAGATCACGGTGTTTTTGAAGATTTTACTGGCGTTGTGCTGGATATGAGCGAAGGTGAGCGGATTTCTAGCGCACTGGGCAATAACAAGGCCGCCATCCTTCAAAACCACGGCTTGGTTACCGTTGGCGAGAGCGTTGAATCTGCCGCTTGGTGGTTCATCACAATGGAGCGCAGCTGTCAGGCACAACTTATGGCTGAAGCCGCAGGAACTCCTAAACTGATCTCTCCCGAGAGCGCAAAGCTGACCCATGAAACTGTAGGCAGTGAGCTTGCGGGCTGGTTTAGCTTCCAACCACTACTGAGCGTTATCAGCGCAGAACAACCAGAAATGTTCGAATAGCAAAGTCAATGAGTTGACGCTAACGGCGTCAACTCATTTAAGAAAACACCCTACCCACCACCCTGTCCTCTCTGACCTATTTTCTGCAATATTCGACACACGTGACCCTTTTAGACCTATATTGTGCATCCTGCTTCGAGCTAGAATCCGCCAACCCGAATTTTTGGCCCAGCTGTATTTATAAATAGGCCCCATATGCCCAGTATCGCCATAGCCGTTCATGACGGCTGTCGACTATCCAGCTTTTCTAACGTTCTTGATATGCTCGACATCGCGAATCTTCAATGGAAAAAACGCTACGACACTGCCGACACTCTTTTCCGTTGGCAGCTGGTCTCCCGTGACGGCAGGCCCATTCGTACCGCAACCAGCGTCCGTATTGCGGTCGACACCACCTTCCAAGATGCAGAGCCTGCCGACGTCGTACTTGTTGCCGCGTCGCCCTACTCCAACAAACAAGAGTTCCCTGAGTTTCTCAACAAACAGCGGCCGTTAATTAACTGGCTAAAAAGCCAAGCGCAGAACGGCAAAACTATCATTTCGTCCTGCACCGCCACGTTCCTTCTCGCCGAGACGGGCCTGTTGCACGGCAAACCCGCAACAACGACCTGGTGGCTAGCGGACTTATTTCGGTCGCGTTACCCAAGTATCGCACTTGACGTCGAGCAGTTAATTGTCAAAGCCGACAACATGATTACTGGTGGCGCCGGAAATACCGATTCACTGATAGCCCTGCGGTTAATCGAAAAGTACATGGGGCAACAAATTGCTTCACTGACGTCCAAATTGATGCTGGTTGACAGCAATCACGTAGAGCAGACACCCTATCTGACGTTGCAACAGCAACTCAACCACAACGACTCGTTGGTCGCTGACGCGCAAACCTGGCTGCAGATACACATGAAAGAGCCGGGTGCCCTCGAAAAGCTGGCAGCTCATTTGGGGGTGAGTTCGAGAACCCTCATTCGCCGCTTTAAACAAGTGATCTCAGTAACCCCTAATCGCTACCTTCAAAACTTACGTATCGATACCGCCAAGCGACTATTAGAAACGAGCGGAGGCAGTATCGAGTCGATTATGCTGCAGGTGGGTTACAACGATTTGAGCTCGTTTAGCCGGCTATTTCAGAAGAAGACTGGGCTTACCCCTCGCGCCTACCGCGCAAGATTTCAAAGCTCCCCCGACAACAACACCGAACCCAACAACTTGGCGGCGCAGAGATTATAAGAAAAAGTTACACTGCGCGGCAAAATTTGAGGCCTTCGATCATCGCGATCGACAAACTCAACAAAATTAATACAACGACTCACTAAGACATACAATTTATAACGAGGTTAGCTATGCCATTGATCAATTACATCGAAGCCAACGGTACTCACTATGAAGCCGAGGTCGCCGTGGGCGAAAGTATCATGCAAGGGGCCGTCGACAATATGATCGACAGTGTTTTGGCCGAGTGTGGCGGCGCCTGTGCTTGCGCAACTTGCCATTGCTATATCGATAACGCTTGGATCGAAAAAGTACCCGCCGCTGAAAGCGCCGAAAAAGATTTACTCGAGGCAGTCGTTGACCCCAAAGATAATAGCCGCTTGAGTTGTCAGGTATTTGTCACTGAAGAGATGGAAGGTTTCACTGTCCACTTGCCAGAAACTCAGTACTAAGCGATTTACACTCACAGTGTCATGGCGCTGTGAGTGTTAGCCAGTCGCGATCAGTCACCCTCCGAAACAACAAGCCTAGGCTTTCTCGCCAACCTCACTGGCACATCATTTCACACGATCACTACCAGCAACAGGCAAAGACTTGTCCCCAAAAAGTAATGCAATTTGCGATTTATCGCTGCCCCACTATCCGACACCTAATCTAGCCCAACCCACCCGAAGACGAAACACAAAAAATGCGGCTAACGATAGCAGCCATCAATTGCAGGAGAGATTTAGTCGTATTAACGCAAGCATCTCAGTAGACGTTACAAACGGCCTCATCCCAACTCTAACTTCATGTAAACCGCTAGAGCTGAAAGTGAGCTGCAGACTACCAATGAGTGATCGGGCTTACACCATAGTGGACGCTGTTCATGCGCTCGGCGACTCTACGCCCGCACTCAGCCCAACGAAGACGCTGTTGATTGAGCGCAAAATCCCGCCTGCGACGGCCTGAAAGCTCTCTAGGCTGATGAAGTGATGCAATAACTGAGTGAGATTTCATGAATATAGTGTTCGACATACTAGAGCCCTTCAAAGTTTTGACACCAAATTCGACAAAACGAGTAAAGCAAAGGTCCGGCCAATGCCGTCACTAATCTGCCTTTTTCCCTGTCAATTGCTGCCAAAACATCTGCGCTGCGCTTTCGCACATGGGCTCCACAGCGGCATCATCCATATAGATACCGTCAATCACCAACCGGCTCATACCGTGCAACGTACTCCAACTCACCTGAGCGAAACGCAGAGGATCGACGTCTGGCAATATGCGCCCGTCCTCCTTCCATTGTCGCAACCGGTCAACATAGAGACGGAATGTCGAGTGAGCCTCCCGGGTTAAAGAATCGGTTAGCTGTTGAGACTTCCACAAGTGCCCACCAAACATCAAATCGTAGTACTGGGAGTTCTGACGCGCAAATTTAAGGTAGTTGCGGACGAACTTCAGCTGAACCGACACAGAAAGAAGGCCGTCGTCATCGATCTCGTGCGCATCGCCTATTAAGCTGAAACGCCGGAACCCTTCTTCCGCGATACCGCACAATAACGTCTGCTTATCCGAAAAGTGATGATAGGGAGCGGTTCTCGACACGCCTACACGGGCGGCAAGCTTGCGCATAGACAGAGCCTGTTCGCCCTCCTCTTTAATCATCAACGCGGCCTCATCCATCAACACCTGACGAAGATCACCGTGGTGGTAACTTGAGCGAGCCACCGATTCTGGGTTTTGTGCTTTTTCATTCATGGACGGCAATCTACCGAGTTATCTTGACACTGTCAAAATACATCGTTAACTTAGGCACCACTAAACTTGACAGTGTCTAGTTGGCGACAAATTAATAACAAACAACTGCACAATGCCCAGCCTACAAAAGAGAGAAGAGACAATGACCTACAAAGCCTTGAAGGTAGAGATCGCTGACAAGATCGCTCACATCCAGCTCAATCGCCCCGAAGCCTACAATTCAATGAATTTGGACTTCTGGCAGGAGCTCCCGGGTGTCGTTCAAGAGATTAGCGATGCGGCCTCCGCCCGAGTCATTGTTTTATCTTCCACCGGCAAGCATTTTTGCGCAGGCATGGATCTATCAGTCTTTACCGACGGCAGTAACATCAAGGATGATCTCGAGCCCGGCCGCCGCCACTTAGATTTACGCAATATGGTATTGCAGCTGCAAGACGTCTTTAATCGCTTCGAAAATGCCCGTATGCCAGTGCTCGCTGCTGTTCAAGGCGGATGCATCGGCGGCGCCGTAGACATGGTCAGCGCGTGCGACAGCCGCTACTGCACCGAGGAGTCTTTTTTCAGTATCGAAGAGACAAAGTTGGGAATGACCGCAGATCTCGGCACCATGCAACGTCTGCCTCACCTGATCCCGCAAGGGCTTATGCGTGAGCTGGCCTACACCGGCCGCCGTATGTACGCCGCTGAAGCCAAAGAGTTCGGGCTGGTGAACAAGGTTTACAGCGATCAAAACGCCATGCTTGAAGGCGTGATGGAGATTGCCGGACAAATAGCCGCTCGATCACCGCTGGCCGTTACCGGCGCCAAAGAGATGATCAATTACACGCGTGATCACACCGTGGCCGACAGTCTAAATGCCATGTCACTCTGGCAGAGCGGTATGTATCAGCCCCAAGTCGACATGATGGAAACCTTTGCCGCGAAGATGGAAAAGCGCGACCCCAACTTCGAAGAGCTGTGCCCTATCAAGCCATTGTTCAAATAATTCAGCTCAAGTGATTCAGCCCTAGCGCTGAATCACCTCACACAAATTCCTAGGATACGACCATGAACCAAGAAAAACTCGATATATGGCACAAAATTATTTTCGAAAAAGACTTCGACCTTCTCAATGATTTATTGGCCGAAGATGTGGAATTCCACTCTCCTACCGTTTGGGCACCAAAAAAAGGCCGTGAAGTGACCGCCTACATTCTTCAAATGGTTAGCGGTATTTTTGAGGATTTCAAATACCATCGCGAATGGATTGACGGCGACAGCTTCGCTTTGGAATTCTCTGCAATGGTTGGCGACAAGAGCATCAAGGGAATCGATCTAATTCGTTTCAACGACGAAGGCAAGATCATTCACTTTGAAGTCATGATGCGTCCCATTAACGGATTGCAACTGATGTTCGAAAAAATGACACAACACCTGAAAGACGCCGGATTTATTCCTGCGTAGAGCTGAACCCATTTGCCTTAGAGCAAAGCGTCAGACAGAAACAAAATATTGATTGCGCTTAGCGCTATCAAACACAAAGAGACAAACGACTAGCCTCGTAAAGATTGGAGTTTTTCATGAGCACACATCCTTTTCCAAAATTGTTCGAACCCCTCGACCTTGGTTTTACCACATTAAAAAACCGCGTTCTGATGGGCTCAATGCACACCGGACTCGAAGAAGCACCTAACGGCCACGAGCGTATGGCGGCATTTTTTGCCGAGCGTGCCCGCGGTGGCGTTGGCCTAATCATCACTGGCGGCTTTGGCCCCAACAAGCGTGCCGCAACCCACGAACACACCAAAATGTTGTGGTCAGACGAAGATTGCGAAGACCACAAAATAATCACCCAAGCGGTTCACGAAGCTGACGGTAAGATTTGCATGCAAATCCTACATACTGGCCGTTACGCTTTTAACGAAAACCCCATTGCCCCCTCTTCTATTCAAGCCCCCATCAACCCCTTTCTACCTAAAGCGGCGACTGAAGATGAAATCGAACAACAGATCGCAGATTTTGTTCGCACCTCAGTACTGGCTCAAAAAAGCGGATATGACGGCGTTGAGATCATGGGTTCCGAGGGCTACTTTCTCAACCAGTTTTTGGCAGCTCGCACCAACAAGCGCGACGATGAATGGGGCGGAAGTTACGAAAACCGTATGCGTCTTCCAGTAGAAGTCGTACGTCGCGTGCGTGAAGCCGTAGGCGAGCACTTTATCATTATTTATCGTCTTTCCATGCTCGACCTCGTTGACGGCGGCAGCTCTTATGACGAAATCGTCACTTTAGGAAAAGCAGTTGAGAAGGCAGGCGCCACAATCATTAACACCGGTATCGGTTGGCACGAAGCTCGTATCCCGACCATCGCCACCAAAGTTCCTCGCGCTGCCTTCACTTGGGTTACCGAGAAATTTCGTGACGAATTCGATATCCCTGTTGTCACGTCTAACCGTATCAACACACCAGAAAAAGCCGAAGAAGTACTCCAGGCCGGTCACGCCGACATGATTTCCATGGCGCGTCCATTCTTGGCTGACTCTGACTTTATGAACAAGGCAGAAGAAAACCGCAGTCTAGACATCAACACCTGCATCGGTTGTAACCAAGCCTGCTTAGATCACATCTTCAGCGGAAAAATGACCAGCTGCTTGGTAAATCCGCGCGCTTGTTTCGAAACAGAATTGAATCTCGTGCCAACCACTAACGTGAAGAAGCTCGCCGTCATCGGCGCCGGCCCTGCCGGTCTTGCCTTTGCGACCTCAGCAGCCGAACGCGGTCATGAAGTCACCTTATTTGATGCCGCCGATGAAGTGGGCGGTCAGTTCAATGTTGCCAAGCAAGTGCCCGGCAAAGAAGAGTTCTACGAGACGATTCGCTACTTCAGCCGTCGTATTGAGCAGACCGGTGTTAATCTTCAACTAAACACCAAGGTTGATGTAGCCCAGCTCAATGACGGCGACTATGATGAAGTTGTTTTGGCAACCGGCATTAGCCCACGTGTGCCACCAATCCCTGGTATCGAGAGCGATAAAGTTCTCGGTTATCTCGATGTACTGACCGCCAAAAAGCCGGTCGGTAAAAAAGTTGCCGTGATCGGCGCTGGCGGTATTGGTTTTGACGTATCTGAATACTTGAGCCACGAAGGTGAAGCCACCAGTCAGAACATCGAGGCCTTTATGAAAGAATGGGGCGTTGATATGACGTTACAGGCTCGCGGCGGCATCGAAGGCGTAGAAGCACAAGTGCCGGATTCACCTCGCGAAGTTTTCCTACTGCAGCGTAAAGAATCAAAAGTTGGCGGCGGATTGGGTAAAACCACCGGCTGGATCCATCGCACCGGTCTCATCAACAAAGGCGTCAAGATGATTCCAGGTTGTGAGTACTTAAAAATCGATACTGATGGCTTGCATATTCGTGTCGGCGATCACACCCGCGTATTGGATGTCGACAACATCATCCTGTGTGCCGGTCAAGAATCAAAACGTGATTTGGTTGACGGCTTGAAGAAACCACACCACCTTATTGGCGGCGCAGACCTAGCATCAGAGCTCGATGCTAAACGTGCGATCGATCAAGGTACACGTTTGGCCGCAGAGATCTAAGACAGATCAGGCGACGTAAAAAGGCCAGCTATGCTGGCCTTTTTTTGTACTGCTCTTTTTACGCCTTGTCGATACCAGTAATCGCTATTGCGCTGCCAGCTTCTTCGCAATCATATAGACCTTTTGAATAAACAATGCATCGGTGCTCGCCCTATGGCGAGGCTCATGGAAGCTTTGCTGTACTAGTGTCTTTGCCTGCTCCCAATGCTCCATCATAGACTCTGACAACACCATTTCGAGCGGTGAAACCCAAAAACTCATGGGTACGCGAGCGCGATCAAACAGCTTGATCAACCAAGGTTTGTCGAGCACCCAACCATCGGTATAAACCGTTTGGGATGAAAGCCACTGATTCAACTCCTCTGCCACTACATGGCCTTCCCTGCCGTACTCAAGCAATTCAGATCGCGCAATACCGTGCACCGACTGCGCATCGGCACTCCAATGAGTCCAATCGGGATAGGGTTTTATCAGCCGCGAAAAGCGCTTGCCTTCAGCCGTCACAAAACCAACCTCTATGGGATAGCTATGGGGATCAAAGCCTGAGGCCTCCACATCGAGCACAATCGGCGCCAAAGGCTGGTCTTCGGCCTGTGAGTCAACATCGTAATTCAAGCGCTTATCCTATTCATTATTGTATTCTTGTCAGACACCAAGAGATAAATCCTTCATCTCACCTGCCCTATGACTAAGCTTACAATAAAGCAGCTTCGTTACAACTTAAACACCTTCTACTTGAGTCGGCAAAAAATACATATTTTTTGCAATCAAATCTCCAGTCTAGGCGTCTACTACCCAGAGAGCTGCAGTATCAACAACCTTAGGTTCAGTAATTGGCAGCCTCTCTCACGATTCTTTAGCCACTCAAATCAACCATCAGGATATCTTTATGAACAAATCAGCACTTCTTTCTGCCGCCATTCTCAGTGCTTCTGCGCTCTCGATTCCTGCCCAAGCTGTACCGGACAATCCCTCTCAGTGGGAGAAATGCGCGGGTATCACCAAAGCAGGCATGAACGATTGCGGCGCTCTTGACGGCTCACACGGCTGCGCCGGACAATCCAAAGGCGACAATCTGGACGCTGAATGGGTTTACGTTCCCGCCGGCACCTGCGAAAAAATCACGGGCGGCACCGTCGCCGCAGTAAAACCGGCCAAATAAATGCCGCTTAGGTCACTGCTGGGAAGCCCCTTAGAACCAACGGCTTCGCAGCAGTAACTAAACTCTTTGCTATCTTCAAATGACGATTAGAACTTAACGATGACAACTGACGGAAACCTCTGTTCGCGCAGCCACGATACAAACGCAGTCACGAGCCTCTATGGTGTAGGAATTGGCTTGCGCATGCCCCATATCCATCAGGTCATTGAACAACAGCCAGATGTCGATTGGCTCGAAATACACAGCTGTAACTTTATCGATTCTCCAACAAATTTAGCGCTGTTGGATAACGTCGCTGAAAGATACCGTTTGAGCTTTCACGGAGTCAGTCTGAATCTCGGCGGCACCGACAAGATCAACGCCAATTACTTGAATTTATTAAGGCGCGCCATTGATCAATACCAGCCAGCCCTAATCTCTGATCACGCTTGCTTTACTGCATTCGAATCAAAAAACTATCACGACTTGCTACCGATTCCTTACACTGCTGAGGCGGTTAATCACTTAGCGACACGAATAACCCAAGTCCAAGACTTGTTAGGCCGCCAAATACTGCTTGAAAATGTATCGCGGTATTTCACCTACCCCGATCAAGAGCTAACTGAAGCGCAATTCCTAAATGCGGTAGCAACGCAATCAGGGTGTGGATTACTGCTCGATCTTAACAATGCATTTGTTAACCAAGTCAATCATCAAGAAGACGCTAAGGCCTTCATCGAGCAGCTCTCATTGAAACACATCGCAGAACTTCATCTCGCCGGCCATCATCGCGAGAAAGATCAACTTATCGATAGCCACTGCGCTCCTATCTGTGCGGAGGTCTGGGAGCTATTTCAATCGTTCATCGATCATTACCGCGCTACATTTGATACTGACGAATTGCCACCAACACTGATTGAATGGGACAATCAACTGCCCGAATTACAAACGCTAGTCGACGAGCAGAAATTCGCCTCCGACCTGATTCAGCGCACTCTACCGCAGTCTTCAGACTTGAGGATAAAAGCCCGCATCGAAACACAGAAAACCGCCAAGACAAGCGGATGGAACTAACGTGAGCGAGGCAAACTATAAACAGCAAATCGCCGTATTTTTGGAGCAAAGCTGGCCTCATTCCACTTATGAAAACAACTACGCCGAGGGTCACCGCCT
>Ga0209395_1008890_pt1 | contig 10122 bp, 10 predicted proteins | sample GOMGulsemesocosm_3_FD_184635 | JGI IMG/M metagenome (GOLD analysis project Ga0209395, IMG submission 184635) | Methane-oxidizing microbial communities from mesocosms in the Gulf of Mexico - GOM9D Gulf of Mexico (SPAdes) (version 2) | ecosystem: Environmental > Aquatic > Marine > Cold seeps... | reverse complement strand
CTGATCATAAAATAACAGATGCAGAAACAGAAGAATTACTTTCTCTTGCAGCATTATCCCCCACTGCATTCAACATTCAAAACTGGCGATTTGTTGTAGTAAAAGACACCGAATTAAGACAACAAATCCGTCAAGCAGCTTGGGATCAAGCCCAAGTTACTGATAGTTCATTATTAATCATTCTTTGTGCTGATTTAAAAGCTTGGGAAAAATCACCTAATCGATATTGGGAAAATGCCCCCAAAGAAGTGCAAGAGTTTATACTCCCCGCTATTGATGGTTATTACCGCGATAAAGACCAGGTTCAACGAGATGAAGCCATGCGCTCTTGTGGCATAGTTGCTCAAACACTTATGCTATCAGCAAAATCTATGGGCTATGATTCCTGTCCTATGGATGGCTTTGATTTTTCTGCTGTAGCCAAGTTAATAAACTTACCTTCTGACCATGTCATTTCCATGTTTATTGCGATTGGCAAAGCAACAGAAGAAGCTGCCCCTCGTGCAGGACAATTATCATTAGATGACGTTATTATTGAAAACACCTTTCAATAAATTTATACAAGGATGAATTATGAATAAGTTTCAGCGCCGTAAATTAAACTCATTGTTTACAAGGAATAAAGCTTGGGCTGAAAAAATGACTCAGGAAGACCCTGGTTTTTTTGCACATTTATCAAAACAACAAACCCCTGAGTATCTTTGGATTGGCTGCTCTGATAGTCGAGTACCTGCAAACCAGGTAGTTGACTTAAAACCAGGTGAAGTCTTTGTTCATCGCAATATTGCCAATGTAGTAGTACATTCTGACTTAAATTGCTTATCGGTTATTCAATACGCAGTGAATGTACTTGAAGTAAAGCATATTATTGTCTGTGGCCATTATGGCTGTGGTGGGGTCAAAGCTGCTTTTGAAGGTAGCGGACAAGGTTTAATTGATAACTGGTTACACCATATTAAAGATGTTTATCGCTGGCATAAAGAAGAGATTGATGCCTTGCCAACAGAGCAAGAACGCATCGACTTATTATGTGAAAAGAATGTTATTGAACAAGTCGCCAATGTTTGTCATAGCACTATTGTTCAACGTGCATGGCAGATGAATAAAGACCTTACCGTCCATGGTTGGATTTATTCAATTGAAAATGGACTTTTGAAAGCACTTGACGCTGAAGTAAGTGAAATAGACCAGCTCAAAAACACATGTATTAAAGGATAATCAAGCCCTCCCGCATTCAATCACTCGACTCATGTATAATTACCGCTATATTCCAGAATTAGTATTCTGGCACAGCGATTAATACATGAGTCAAAATGAACAACATTCCTTCACATTCTTCTAATTTTGAGCACCTTTCTAAATTAAGGACTGCTCTTGCAATTTCACAAGGAATAAAGCTTCTTTCTACCCTTAGAAAGGAATCTGAAGCGACAGTTTCACATGACCAAGTTAAACGTGTCACCTATTTAACAGAGTTATTTTCGCGTATTCATCGTGAAATATTTCATGACTGGAAAAAACAAGCGACAGCTAATCACCGTCCAGGAGTCATGACTGATGGACAAAAACGTATTCAGTTTCGCTTAACTATTGAACAGCTTGTTTTAGATGCTGACTTAAATAATGATACCGCCATTTTTGATAGTAATGGTTTTATTATTAATACAGCTAATATTGCTGAAAGATTAGCTAATTTTTATCAGAAAATGCGTGAGATCAGGCCTTTTTCTTATGGAAATAGAATCACACTAGATTTCTTTTTAACGGCATTAGGTAAATTACCCGCCTTTAAAAGTGTTTATGAACAAGGCATTGATTTTAGACGACTAGATACACTTGATACCAATGCGCTACATGATCTAGATAGCAACCTTCAATATATAACAATAGCTTTTGAAAATGCACTTAATCCCTCGCGCTGTAGAAGCCTTAGGAATAAAGCCAATGATTATGGTAAATGGCCTGAAAATAAAGTTTTTATTTCAGGTGTTCCTTTTCTTTCTCACACTACAGAACAAGGTATTGTCTGCCTAGTTTTAGTTAATGGCGGCCTAGTCCCTCTTGAAGCTATTGAAGATAAAATCTTTGAAGCAGGCAAACAATTTGCAGACAATCCCGTCAAAGCATCCACACAAATTATTGGTTACTTACCTGGAACTGAGTATCTAAGGGTTAGCGATAAAACTGATATTGATGGTATCAGCATTAGCCCTGATGAAACACCACCATTATTTTGTTTAGATATTAATATGCTCACCAGTTTGCGATCACCTAGTCATACTGAGCTTTTAGAATTGATCAAACAATGTGAGAGTGATGATAAATATGCTATTTTTGAACTTGCTAATAATCTAGAATTAAAAAATAAACTGTTAAATGCTGCTAAAGGTGATGAACGTTTAATCCGCACGGTTGAAATTGCTTACACGCGTTTAAGTATCATCAGCCAAAAACTAGATGATGCCTTAGAATCTATTTTCAAAGGCAAAAAAACAGCCACACATCCCAAGTTATTTATGAGTATGGGAGGAGCTGGTGCAGGAAAAACAGCCGTTGAAGAAATTGCAGAAGCTTGTTGTGGCGATAATTTTGTCATAGCTTCTCTAGATGAGTTTAGAAAAATAAGTGATTTATATACCGTACTAACAGCAGCTGATCATCATAGTGATGATTATGTTTATGTTGAGCCCTTTGCTAATCGTTTACGTCATATGGTCGCTCAGCATGCTAAAAAAACACGGACCAATATATTATATGATGGCACTTCCATCCCCTATTCTCCTCGCTACTCAAATATTGTTAAGCAATTTAAAGCCTCAGGATTTCAAACCCAAATTACAGCCGTAGATGCTTTCATCGTAAAACCAGAAGGACGTGAAGATGAGTTACTTCGTTCAGCTGTTATTTGTAGCGTTAAATCTCGTTATGAACAAACAGGAAGAGCTTTACCTTGGGTTGTAACCGTTGATAAGCATATTAGAGCACCCCAAGAATTTCTTGCTGCTGTTGAAGACCAAAATTTAGAAAAAATTTCGCTGTTTGCAAATGATGGTGAGAAAGATCGACATTACTTGGTTGCAGAAAGCTTTCTATTTACAGAGTTTGATATCCAAAAGCTACATCAAAATCAACTATCAGGAACATTAGCAGATCATTTAAGCAATATAATAAAAAACCATGATTATTCTGTATTAAGAAAGCTAGCAACAAGCACAAAAACTGATATCGATTTATTAATTGAAAGAAACCCAGACTTTTCAGAAAGTAACGTTGCTTATCAAGTGTATAACAGCCGCTTTGGGAATCGCGTACTGGTTATTTATAATACTCGTAGATTGATTGATTTTGTTGAGAAAAGGCAGTTAAACCCTAATGCCTCAGGTGAATCAGGCTTACTTCATAAACCTGAATCTTTAGCGTTTGATGTTGACCCTTTAGCCCCAAGGCCTTGGATAAAGAAATTACAAGGATCTTCAACTAGCGGTTAACTAGTTAATTGTAGGGTGGGAATACCCACCCTACCTCTTACTTATCCCCGAGGCCTCATTTGAGGGAACAATAACACATCCTTAATTGAAGGCGCATCGGTAAACAGCATTACCAAACGATCAATACCAATACCCTCACCTGCTGTTGGTGGCATTCCATGCTCTAATGCAACGATATAATCTGCATCAAAGTGCATCGCTTCATCATCACCCGCTTCTTTTTCTTCTACTTGTTTTTGGAAACGTTCAGCTTGGTCTTCCGCATCATTTAACTCGGTAAAACCATTTGCAATTTCACGTCCGCCTACAAAGAATTCAAAACGATCGGTAACATGTGGGTCATTATCATTACGTCTTGCTAAAGGAGAAACTTCAACAGGATAAGCTGTGATAAACGTTGGATTCATCAACTTGCTTTCTACTGTTTTTTCAAATATTTCTATTTGAACTTTGCCTAAACCATAGCCATCTTTAAGTGGGATATGCAATTCTTCTGCAACTTTAACCGCTGCTTCACGCGTATTCAGGTTTTCAAGCGTTAAATCAGGATTAAAATGTAAAATTGATTCAACCACTGTCATTCTGTCAAATGGCTTACCAAAATCATATTCATCATCTTGATATTTAACCACTGAACTACCCGTTACTTCTTCGGCAATACCTTTTAACATCGCTTCAGTTAAATCCATTAAATCACCATATTCTGCATAAGCCTGATAAAACTCTAACATGGTAAATTCTGGATTATGGCGTGTTGATAAGCCTTCATTACGGAAGTTACGGTTAATTTCAAACACACGCTCGAAACCACCGACAACTAAACGCTTTAAATATAATTCAGGCGCAATCCGTAAATATAAGCCCATATCTAAAGCATTATGATGTGTTTCAAATGGACGCGCTGTTGCGCCACCCGGAATTGCTTGCATCATAGGGGTTTCAACTTCTAAGAAGTCTTTATCACCTAGGAATTTACGAATATAAGCTACAATTTGCGAACGAATTAAGAAAGTTTTACGCGAGTCATCACTCATAATTAAATCCAGATAACGCTGTCTGTATTTAATTTCTTGATCTGCTATACCATGAAATTTCTCTGGTAATGGACGTAATGCTTTAGTTAATAAACGAATATCATCAACTCTGACACTCAATTCACCCACTTTAGTTTTAAACAACTCACCTTCAGCACCAATAATATCGCCAATATCCCACTTTTTGAATTGCTCGTTATAAAACCCTTCAGGCAAGGTATCACGTGTTACATAAAGCTGTAATTTACCTGACATATCTTGAATATGACAGAAACTAGCTTTACCCATAATCCTACGAGTCATAATACGGCCAGCAACCTTAACTCTAATAGGCTGCTCGTCTAATTCTTCTTTAGTCTTTTCGCCATATTCAGCTAATAATTCACCACTAATTACATTACGGCGAAAATCTGTTGGGAATGCGATTCCATTATTTTCACGTAATGCGGCTAATTTTGCGCGGCGTTGTACAATTTGTTCTTGTTCGTCTTGTTGGTTTTCTGACATGTTGTATTTTTAACTTTATGTATATTGGATTATCTAGTATTTAACCTAAGATAATCGGCTTTGTATTCTAGGGTTAAAGATTAGAGCCTAGCTTTAGAATTATCACTAATGCCAGATTACGTTATTGCTAGTTTGTACTTAAAGTAATTTAGCTAGAATTTTTTGTTGCGCTATTATTCCACGAAATATCAACTTTTCTATGATGTAAAACACAATCACGTAAATAAAGGTTAATCAGGCTTTGGTAAGGTACATCAGATTCGATAGCCATTTCTTTAAAATAACCAATAATATCTTCACTTAATCTGATAGTAACGGGTTTCTTTAATTTACTAGCATATGGGTTCTTTCGTGATTGTAATTTTGACAAGTCATATTCTTTTTTCATAACTAATTACCCATGATAAAATTTTCTTTCATTTTTTGTAGCTTTTCTAGCAGAGATAATTCTAAGCATATTTCCTGATTTTTTTTCACAATGACAAATCATAAGTATTCTAGATTTATTGCTAACGCCTAAAAGAAGAAATCGATCCTCTTCTAATTCAGAATGCTCAGTATCATAAAATTGCACTGCAAATTCATCATAAAAGACAGATGATGCCTCTTCAAAAGAAACTTTGTGTTTTTCTAAATTTTTTAATGCCTTATTGTTATCCCACTCAAACTTTATCATAAATACATTGTATGTAAAAAATAAAAATTGTTAGTGCTAACAGTATTTTTACAAACCACTTTTCAAACTAGCTTCAATAAACTGATCTAAGTCACCATCTAAAACAGCTTGAGTGTTGCCTGTTTCTACATTGGTTCTTAAATCTTTAATTCTGGATTGATCTAATACATAAGATCGGATTTGGCTGCCCCAGCCAATATCTGATTTTGTATCTTCCAAAGCTTGTGCAGATTCTGCACGTTTAGATAACTCCAGCTCATACAATTTACCTTTCAACTGCTTCATCGCAGTATCACGGTTTTTATGCTGAGATCTATCGTTCTGACATTGCACTACAATACCTGATGGCTCATGAGTGATACGAATAGCTGATTCTGTTTTATTAACATGCTGACCACCCGCGCCACTGGCTCTATAGGTATCAACTCTTAAATCAGCAGGATTAATGTCTATATCAATATCATCATCAATTTCTGGATTTACAAAAACCGAGGCAAATGAAGTATGCCTTCTACTTCCCGAATCAAAGGGTGATTTCCTGACTAAACGATGTACACCTGTTTCAGTTCTTAGCCAACCGTAGGCATATTCACCTTCAAATTTGATTGTTGCACTTTTAATCCCTGCAACCTCGCCTTGAGATTCTTCAAGCAATTCAACTTTAAAGCCTTTTGCCTCTCCCCAACGCAAATACATCCGTTCAATCATTGAAGCCCAGTCTTGCGCTTCTGTACCGCCTGAACCTGATTGAATATCTAAGAAAGCGTTATTAGCATCCATTTCACCAGAGAACATGCGTCTAAACTCAAGCTCGGCTACTTGTTTTTCAAAACGTGCTACATCTTCAACAACGGTATCAACTGTTTCTTCATCATCTTCTTCAACAGCCATTTCCAACAACTCTTCAGCATCGGTAAGACCGCTTTCCAAATCATTAATGGTATTAACTATTGTTTCTAGTTGACCCCGTTCCTTACCTAAAGCTTGAGCTCTTGCTTGATCACTCCAAACTTCGGGATCTTCTAATTCTCTTAAAACCTCAACTAGACGCTCATCTTTAATATCAAAGTCTAGATAATCTCTAAGCGCAACACCTCTTTTACTTAAATCAAGAATAGCGTTTTTTATGGGATTAATTTCTTGCATAAATAATTATAGTGAACGAATAAATAGTAACCGTTAATTATAACAGAGCAACAATCAGTTTTTCTTAAATAGTGGTAAAACAAGGTAAATTAAACCTGCCAAGACAAATGGAACACTCAACATTTGCCCTGTAGACAGACCTAAAATATCTTCATAAGAAGATTGCTTAGTTTTAACAAATTCTAGAAAAAATCGTGCCGTAAAAACAGTGACTAAAAAGGTAGTAAAGAAAACCCCCGCTCTATCTTTCACATCTCTTTTTATATACATAAACAAGAGTAACAAAAACACACAAAAATATGATATTGCTTCATATAGTTGAACTGGGTGTCTCGGCAACAAATCTACTTTTTGAAAAATTACAGCCCAAGGTACCGTTGTCACTTCACCAAAAATTTCTGAATTAAAAAAGTTGCCCGTTCTAATAAAGGCAGCTCCTAATGCAGAGACTATTGAAACTCTATCTATAAACCAGACATACGATTGCGCTACTTTTCGTTGATAGAAATACAGGGAAATTAATATCCCAAGAATAGCGCCATGACTCGCTAACCCCCCTTCCCATATTGCTAATATTTTAAAAGGGTTATTTAAATAGTATGAAGGGTCATAAAATAAACAATGACCTAAGCGAGCACCAACTATTGTGCCTATCGCAGTGTAAGTCAGTAAGTCATCAATTTCTTCGGTATTTTTACCTTCACGGTTATACATCCAGGTCATTAACATATAACTGGAAATAAAAGCTGAGGCAAACATTAAGCCGTACCAACGAATTTTTGCAAAACCTACAGAAATAGCGAAAGGGTCAGCATTCCAAATAAAATAATCCATATTAATCCCAGCGTTGATCTCTGACCTGAACACGGCCATCAGTAATTTGAATAGGAAATGTTTCTACATTTTCATAGGCAGGGGCGCATTTAACTTCACCTGTTTTTACACAAAATCGAGCGCCATGTCTTGGGCAAATGATCTCATCACCTTCTAGCACTCCACTGGCTATTTCAGCACCATCATGGGTACAAACATCTTCAATCGCATAAAACTTGCTATCTAATTTAAAAATCGCAACGTCTGTTCCATCAACATCAACGATTATATTTTCATTTTCTGCCAATGCATTCTCTGCACAGACATCAATCCAATCTGTCATTTTTTACCTTGGTATATTTATTTAGCATCTTTGGGATAGTGTTAATTAGGTTAAATTAACATGGGGCGCAGAGCTTTAGCTCTGCTCAATTTAACACAGAAAGCAGACTAAAGAGACTGTGAAAGTATTCTGCTTTTGGCCTCCCCCTTTGGAAAAGGGGGATTGAGGGGGATTTTACAAAACAATAACTCATTGATACTAAATGAATTATTTTTGTAATAAAATCTCCCCCAGCCCCTCTTTTCCAAAGAGGGGAGTAAAAAGCCAATACTTTCACAGTCTCTAAAGATCTGCACCCCAACATATTGTTTTTTATCACTTAAGATAAACATCATAGCGGAGCAGTTTACCACTAAAACTTTCATTGGGCTTTCCTGCAATGGGTTCTGCATAATCAGGGCTTTTCACTACCACTCTTTTAGTAGCAGTTTGAAAGGCCATTTCAAATAACTGCTCTCTATCTTTATCATCACCCAATAAACCCCTCAATATAGTCATCGACTTTTTAGGTAGAGCAGATTTTTTACGTTTAGGAGGGAACATCGGGTCAATATAAATACATTCAGGCTTTTTTTCTAGATTTGATAATACCTCAATCGCATTACCAGAAATTAATTCAGGAACTTGAACATCTAAACTCACCACCCAATCTACTTCTGATAATCGCTTAAAACCATCTGCTAATAATTCGACCATAATGGGCGAACGTTCAATACAACGCAATTCATATCCCATTCGGAACATATGTAGGCTATCTTGCCCCCAGCCAGTCGTTGCATCTACAATAGTTTTAGTTTTTCTGCCTAAAGCTTGGGCTAAAGCGCCTTTTTTTGGAGCAGGCCATGATCGTTGTTCGCCGGGACGAGGCTCTATATCAACGGATAAGCCACCTTTTTTTAGTAACTCTTTATCCAATAATTTTAAACGGCCATCACGCCAAGTTAAGAAAAAGTCTTCAGGGGTGTTTTTATCAACCGATTGATAAATAGATACATGAAGTCTTTCTGCCAACTGAAAAGATGTAAGTTCTTCATCAAGCCCTTGGTAAAGTACGGCTAACTTTCCCGCATAGAGTGCTGTTTTAATCAAAATTAATGCTGTTTAGCATGTAGGTTTTGACCTGTAGACATTCCCCAGTGATGTACCTGATGATGTTTTCCATAAGCCATTAAACCAATATAATTTAATGCAACAATTTTTTGTACTTGCTCAGGCTTTTCTGTTGTTGTAGTCACAATAAATTGCTTACCATACCTTTCAACCTTCATATCCCAGCCTGTCTCGCGTTTTAAATATATTGGATGCGCTTTAAAAACTCGGACCAAGGTCTTTTCTGCCCTCGCCGTAGTACCTTGAATAGCTAATCTTAAGCCATTTATCAATGTCTTTTGTTTAAGAACTTCAACATTGACTGCCATATCATTCATATCTAATAAATGCTGTCTCAATGCTTCTATATCAACCTTTGCCCAGTCAGTATCAGGATTGTTATTTAACCTTACAATAACTTCTTGAATGGTCGCAAAAACATCATTTCCAGCTTGGGTAAGATTATTTTCAGTTGATTTAATCATTTGCTGGTGATGCATTGCTGAGTGTTCATTTTCAGCAACTACATGCGTTGAATATATTAAAAATAATATAAAAACTTTAACTGTCCTACTGATAAGTTTCTCCAATAAATTTTCAACAATAATGCAATTTGAATATGAGTTACTCAGTAGAAATAGAGTTCTCTTCATTCTTTAAAGCCGCATCTAAAGTATGCCAAGCTAATGTTGCACATTTTACTCGTGCCGGATATTCCCTAACACCCGCCAATACAGCAAGTTTTCCAATTGCTTCTAAATCAACATCGTCTTCTTTACCTGTCGTCATTTCATGAAATTGCTTAAACAGTGCTTCTGCTTCTGCTTCTGTTTTACCTTTTACAATTTCAGTCATTAATGACACAGAGGCTGTAGAAATAGCACAACCAGAACCTTGAAAACTGGCATCAATAATTTTATCTCCGTCCATTTTCAGAAACAAAGTTAATCTATCACCACATAATGGGTTAAAGCCTTCTACTTGTCTATCCGCATTTTCCATCACTCTGAAATTACGTGGATTTCT
>Ga0209395_1008886_pt1 | contig 10124 bp, 3 predicted proteins | sample GOMGulsemesocosm_3_FD_184635 | JGI IMG/M metagenome (GOLD analysis project Ga0209395, IMG submission 184635) | Methane-oxidizing microbial communities from mesocosms in the Gulf of Mexico - GOM9D Gulf of Mexico (SPAdes) (version 2) | ecosystem: Environmental > Aquatic > Marine > Cold seeps... | reverse complement strand
TATTTATAGCTGCTTTTGGCATAAAATCAACTTCTGCAGTACTTGGATCTTGCACTACAGTTAATCCACCATACTCCTTAATTGTTTTAAGACCATCACTGCCATCACTATTAGCACCCGTGAGTATCACACCTATTAATTTTTCTTGATAACATATTGCAGCTGATTGAAATAAAACATCAATTGAAGGAATGGAATAACAAACTGGGGGGTCAACACTGAAACTAAATTTTTTATTCCTTTCGATTAATAAATGGTAACCAGCAGGAGCGACATATATGTGACTAGGCAAAACTGATTCTAACGATTGAGGTTCTTTTACTTCAAGTTCAGATAATTTATTTAAATACTCCGCAAGAAAATCATTATGATCATTTAACCTATGTTGCACTATGATAATAGCTAACGGATAGTCCTTCTCAAACTCAGGCACAATCTGAGACAATGCATGCAACCCACCAGCAGAAACACCTATTACAATAGCCTCATACATAAGTACTTCGCCTATAAATTCGCTCTGGATACTGATATTTATCAAATGAATCATTCACTATTGAAAAGTCCAAAGACTCTTTGTCTCCTAAAATCAAAAATCCCCGATGAATTAAGCTTTGTTTAAATAAATCTAATACCCTATTTTGTAAGTTTTGATCAAAATAAATCAAAACATTGCGACACATAACCAAATGCATTTGTGCAAATACCTGATCTTTTATTAAATTATGATTTGCAAATGTAATATGTTCTTTTAATGATTCTGTTAGTTTGGCACATTCATATTTAGCTTGATAATAATCAGCAAATGAATTTTTTCCTCCTGAGTTTAAATAGTTTTCTGTGAATAGTTTCATTTTTGCCGCAGGATAAATGCCTTTAGCAGCAATTTCTAAAGAGTGGTTATTAAAATCGGTAGCGTATATTTGGGTTCTTTTTAATAGTCCCTCCTCTTTTAGCATAATGGCCATCGAATATACCTCTTCACCCGTAGCACAACCTGCATGCCAAATATTTACACGAGAATACGTTTTTAACTGGGTAAAAACTGAATCTCTAATTTGTTTAAAAACAAAGGGATCACGGAACATTTCTGTTACAGTGATAGACATATCTTTTAAAAACAAGTTAAAGAAATTTGGGTCGTGCATTATGAGAGGGATCATCTCAGAGATATTATCTAAGCCTGATAATTGAACGCGATTTAATACTCTACGCTCTAAAGAAGCACGTGCATAATGCCTAAAGTCATAACCATAACGAAATAAAATAGCTTCTAACAACATATTGACTTCAAACTCTAAAGTTTCAACCTTATTCAATATTATCTCCCTGATAAATATCAGTTAACTTTTTTAAATTTCCAAGTTGTAGTCGTCTAAAAATATATTAATTAGATTTAAATAACCAAATTCGCATAATCGACAACAGTTTATCGAAGTCTATTGGCTTAGTTATATATTCAGATGCCCCAGCCTTTAAACATCTCTCTCTGTCCTCAGGCATTGTTTTAGCGGTCAAAGCGATTATAGGTAAGTTTTTAAATTGGGGGATCTTTCTAATATGCTCAGTTGCTTCATTACCATCCATAACTGGCATCATAATATCCATAAGTACCAACTCAAAATTCCCCCCTTTTTCAAGGAACTCTATCGCATCTTTACCGTTATTGGCCATTTCAACATCAAAACCAACTTCTATTAACTTTTTAGATAGTGCATAGCTGTTTCTCATATCATCATCAACTAACAATAACTTTCTACCTTTAAGCATGGCATCTTCATCGTGTAATAACCTGATTTTTTCTTCACTATCTATCAGCTGTGACTCAATGTTATGCATAAATAAAGAAACATCATCGAGTAACCTCTCAGCAGATCCCACCCCCTTAATGACGATTGTCGATGAATATTTTTGTAACTCTTTTTGTTCATCATCACTAATTTCCTTACCTGTATAAATAATAAAGGGAGGTAGGATCAATTCAGAATCTTCACTGACCTTTTTGAGTACATCAAATCCGCTCATATCAGGTAAACCTAAATCTAAAATCACACAATCATATTTATTGGATAATATTTCGGTGCAACCCGTTTGACCGCTATCAACACTGGTAATTTCTATACCACTATTTTCTAACAAGTTTGTGGTTGCTTTTCGGTTTCCCTGATCATCCTCAATGATTAGTATCGTTTTAACTTCAGAACGACTGATATCCGAAATTTTAGCAAGCACATCTTGTAATTGATTTTCTGATACAGGCTTTATCAATAAACCAATAGCACCTTTCTGTAAGATTTGTGTTTTGTCTTTGCTGTGTCCAGATATAATTTCCACTGGAATATGACGAGTCCGTAAGCTGAATTTAAGTTGCTCTAATACCTGTATACCACCTATATCAGGGAGCTTTAAATCTAAAATAATGCCCTTTGGTTGATATTGTTGTGCTAAATAAACGCCACTTCGACCATCCCCTGCAACTAAGCACTTATAACCATGCTCCATTGCATAATCACGTAAAATTTTAGCAAAAATTTCGTCATCATCGATAATCAAAATGGACTTATCTTCTGGTTGGATATTATCTCTATCATCACTAATAAATTGCGCTGAATATTGCGCTACAGATTTTTCATCTGTTTTCAAAATAACGTCTTGCATTTTATTTTCTTTAACTGGGATAATCTTTTCGGCTTCACTAGCGCTGGCACTTTCATTATAATTTTCATCGAGTGAGCTTTGAGTTAACTCATAGGGTAAATATAAGGTGAAACAGCTTCCCTCACCTTGTTTACTTTGCAATTGAATCTCACCACCAAGTAAACGTGTTAACTCTCTTGCAATGGTTAACCCAAGGCCTGTACCACCAAATTTTCGGCTTGTAGAACCATCTTCTTGTTGAAATGCCTCAAATATCTCTTGTATTTTATAGCTCGGAATACCTATTCCCGTATCGATAATTGAAAGCCCTATTGCACGTTCGACACTTAAATCGCTGTGTACAAAACGTGTATCTGCTTTAGCTAAAGCAATAGAGAGTGTAACCGAGCCTTGCTCTGTGAATTTCATTGCATTTGATAATAAGTTTCGTAATATTTGCTCTACTCTTTGTCTATCGCTAATGATTGTTTTTGGCACACCGTCAGCCAGTTCTATATTAAATTCTAATAATCGATTACTTGCTACCGGATTAAACATTTTTTGCAGATTATTTACCAAGGTATTGATATTTAACTCTTCTATATGGACACTTAGCTTACCCGCTTCAACTTTTGATAAGTCCAAAATGTCATTAATTAAAGACAACAAACTATGACCACCATCATGAATTATTTTGGCATCCTCCATCTCTGATTCGTTTAAATTCCCCTTTCGATTATCAGCTAGCCCTTTAGATAACAGTAATAAACTATTAAGTGGCGTTCTAAGTTCATGACTCATATTCGCTAAGAACTCAGATTTATATTTACTCGCTAAAGTTAATTCTTTTGCTTTAACGGTTAACTCTTTTTGTGACGTTTCAATTTCATCTTTTTGTTTTTGGAGTGATACTTGTTTTTGCGCTAATTCATCATTTGATACTCTAAGTTCTTCACTTTGTTGCTTTAACTCTTCTTCTGACACTTTGAGTAATTGAGTTTGCTCAATTAAGTTTTCGTTAGTACTTTTAAGTTCCTCTTGTTGGGTTTGTAACTCTTGAGCTTGCTCTTGAGTTTCACGCAATAAGTTTTGAGTCATTTCTTGATTTTGAATACTATTAATAACAACACCTAAAGTCAGCATGACTTCATGTATCATTTCTTGATGTAATGCGGTGTATTCATTAAATGAAGCAAGTTCCACCACTCCCATTAATTTATCTTCAAATACAATCGGCTCAACTAATATATTAAGTGGCGGTTTCTCACCTAAAGCTGAATTTATTTGAATATAATCACTCGGCGCTTGCGTTAATAAAATGGGCTTTTTCTCTTTAGCGCATTGACCCACTAACCCTTCACCAATGGCTATTTTTGAAGTAATATTTTTACGTTGTTTAAAAGCATAACTTCCTAAAAGTACAAGGGATTGCCTTTGTGAATCTACGTCAGCTTCTTTATATACATCTCGAATTAGCTCACTGATATAAAAAACACCATGCCCAGAACCTGTCATGGAGGCCAATGTGGAGATTATCTTATCTGCTAAAGGGCCTAATTGCGTTGCACCTTGAGTTAGTTCAGCAATGTCTGCTATTTGTGCTTTTAATTTACTTTGATGTGTCAAATCCGCATTGGTTTTTTGTAAGCTTGCTTCATATTTTTTTTCTTTTGTAATATCTCGAATAAATCCTGTAAAGACAGAAAAGTCGTCTTGCTTTACTTCACCTACTCTCAAGAAAATAGGAAACTCTAAACCATCTTTTTTTAACCCTATTAACTCTTGACCAGAGCCAATCACCTTTTTAACTCCTGTTGTTAAATAGTTTTTCAAATAACTATCATGCTCTGCATTAAAGGGTGCTGGCATCAGCATATTAATATTTTTACCTATCAATTGCGCTTTAGCATATTGAAATAACTTCTCAGTTGCAGGGTTACAAGATAAAATTTCACCAGATTCATTAATGGATAAAATACAATCTTCAGATGTATCTAAAATGCCCGCTGTAAGTGAATTACTGCGTTTAAGTGACGCTTGAGATGAAAATATTTGTTCTTTCATCTCTTTTAAAGAGTTGCCTAACCGGTCAGAATCGCTCAGAGGCTTAATTTCTACATTTTCATCGCCTAAGGTAATCGCATTTGCCTGATCTGCAGTTTGATTAAGTGTCAGTATTAATTGGTTAATAGAACTCGCTAACGACCCTATTTCATCTGAACCTATATTTTCTATTTTTTTATCTATTTTGCCCTGTGTTATTTCTTTTGTTAGATGTGTTAACTCTAAAATGGGTCTACTAATAACCTTAGCAATAAGGTAGGAAATAATTAACCCCAAAACAATCACAATTATGCTCAGTATTATCAAGTTTTGTAATGCTATTTTTTCATGCTCTTCAGCTTTTAATAATGACGTTGCCGTAAAGTTTGATATTTCGGTTAATAAGTTTTTCACTTCTTTATCAAGTTGATCTTCCTCATCTTCGATTGAACTTATTCGTTCATATACCTGTGCGTAATCTAATTCACCCGTTTTAATTATTTCGATTAGCTGTATTGCATGTTTTTCATAACTTTTATGTGCAATTTTTATATTCTTTAATGATTTAAGTACAAGCTTAAACTCTTTTATATCTTCAGAAAAATGTGCGATATCAATATTTTCTTCTACTTTTTCAGTCGTATCTATGATCTCTTGATTTACTGTACTTGTTAGTTTATTAAATTTTTTCATCACTAAATCAAAGTCTGATTTAATATCTTTATTGGTATTTGCATTAAAGTTAATTTCTTGAACGATTCTAAGCGCTCGCTCGAAGTTTATTGCTTGCTCTAATTGGTGAGTTTCGATTTTGGTAATTGCTGTAACTAAGGGCATATCTAACTGTGAAATTTCTTCAATTTCTTCACTTATAAGGCTAATTTGGTTGATCGCATATAGACTGATCAGACACATGAAGATTATATTAATAATTGCTGAGCCAATTAACTTATGTAAAATTGATAACTTCACAACCCCATTATTTTTACTATTCATTTCAAAGCCTCGAAATCATTACTCGCTAATAACAACTGAAAATAGACTTGGATAGATATATAGAAAACATATATATAATAATCACTTAAACCAAATGATAATTTGGTGTCATAAAAGCATAGTTAATAAAATCAAAACTGTGTATTTTTGTACTTTTATTAAGCTGTATTTCAACATTTCACGAGGATCTCAATTCAAACTTGAAGCCATACATTTACATCCTATACTTTAGTCAGTTCAGCTTATTTAAAAGTAACCGGTTTAGGGGTGCTATGCGTAAATTACAATTTTATTACGTTCTAATAGATGGTGAATTCCTGTGACTGATAACTTACCTAAAATTCTAATTGTTGATGACGAGCCGAGTAATCATAGGGTATACGAAAGAACATTAGAGTCTTTAAATTTAGAGTTTGTTCACGTACTTAGTGGTCCTCAAGCTTTAGCTATGGCGCATAAACATACTTTTTTTTTAATTTTAATGGATGTACAAATGCCAGGAATGGATGGCTTTGAAACCGCGACCTTAATTTTAGACCATCCTAAAACCAATCATATACCAATTATTTTCATTACAGCCTATGCTCGAGACGAAGTCTTTGAGTTCAAAGGGTATGCTAGTGGTGCTGTCGATTATTTAGTTAAACCGATCAATGACGAAATAGTATTAGGTAAAGTTAAGGTTTTCCTGGACTTACATAAAGATAAAAATAATTTAAATAAAGAATGCCAATTTAGAAAAAAAATAGAAAAAGAACTTCGAGTCGATAAATCTCAACTAGAAGATATCGTCTCTAAAAGGTCTGTTGAATTACAAAACTCGATACAAAATTTAGTTCAAGCTCAAACACAGCTAGTTGAATCTGAAAAAATGGCATCGTTAGGAAGATTAGTCGCAGGCGTTGCTCATGAATTAAATACCCCCATTGGTGTATGTATAACAGCCTCTTCTTTTTTGCATGAGTCTATGGATACATTAATTGCTGCATATAAAAATGGTCAAATGAAGAAAACTGATTTAAATAACTTTATTTCTAAAGCGCCTCAGTCTACTGATATTATTTTATCTAATTTAAATCGCGCCTCAGATCTGATCACTAATTTCAAACTTGTTGCTGTAGATATTTCCAGTGATATGGTTCGCCAATTTAATTTACATGAATATATTTCAAAAGTAGTGCACAGCTTACACCCTGAAACACGTCAAGGAAATCATGCTATTACAATAGAAGGCCATCATGCCCTTATGGTTGAAACTTATCCAGGTACAATTTCTCAGATTATTACTAACTTAGTAATGAACTCATTGATCCATGGTTTTAATGAAGAAAAAAGTGGCAATATAACTATAAAGTTAAGCTGCTTCGAAGACAGAATTGGTCTGAATTATAGTGATAATGGTAGCGGTATGAATGAAGAAGTAAAAAGCAAAATATTTGAACCTTTTTATACAACCCGTAGAGGCTCTGGAGGTAGTGGTTTAGGCATGTTTATCCTGCATAATTTAGTGACTCAAACATTATCTGGTGAAATATCCTGCCAAAGTAAACAAGGTGAAGGCACTCACTTTAATATTTCATTTCCAAAAAAAATGACCATTAATACAAAAAATGAAGTTCATTAATTTTACAAGTACTCAAACGATTGCATTTAACTATCATTTATCACTGCAGTAATAATCCGATTCTAATTTCACAATATACCTATTTAGTACCTTAAAATTATTGTTTATGTTGAAATAGCCAAATACGCATAATTGACATTAAATCATCAAAATCAACTGGTTTTGTTACATATTCCGATGCCCCTGATTTTAAACATTTCTCCCGATCTTCAGGCATGGTTTTAGCCGTTAAAGCAATGATGGGGATATTTTGATATTTTGGCATTTTACGGATTAATTTAGTGGCTTCATTGCCATCCATTACAGGCATCATGGTATCCATTAAAACAAGTTCAAAAGTATTATCAATTTCTAATATATCAACAGCCTCTTGACCATTTGTGGCCATTTCTACATCAACACCCACTTCAAATAAACTCTTTGATAAAGCGTAAGAATTTCTCATATCATCATCCACTAATAATACTCTTCGCCCTTTTATGAGCTCATCTTCATCATGAAGTATATTTACCGCTTCATTGTCATTTATATGATGTAAAAATAAAGAGACATCATCTAATAGCCTTTCTGCTGAACCTACACCTTTAATGACGATTGATGAAGAGTAATTATCTAACTGTTTTTGCTCTAGCTCGCTGATCTCTCGACCTGTATATATAATGATAGGTGGTAAGCTTTTAATATCAGATTGATTTATTTTTTCCAGCACTTCAAACCCAGACATATCAGGCAGCCCTAAATCTAAAATAATGCAGTCATATTTATTTTTTTGTATTTCTTCACAGCCAGAAGCGCCGGTATCTACACTCTTTATTTTTATATTTTTACTTTTTAATAACTGAGAAGTCGCTTTTTGATTTGCCTCATCATCATCAATAATTAAAATATCGCTTATATTTCTATTTACTAGCTGAGTAATATCTTCTAATACATCAACTAATTGTTGCTCCTCTACTGGCTTAGATAAAAAGCCTATCGCACCTTGTTGTAATGTTTTTTGTTTTGCTTCACTGTGACCTGAAATAATTTCAACCGGTATATGTCTGGTTTTCAAACTAAACTTTAGTTGTTCTAGTACTTTATAGCCATCTATATCGGGTAGTGTAATATCTAAAATAATGCCTTTGGGCTGATATTCTTTGGCTAAATATATGCCCGCTCTACCATCTCCTGCAACAAGACATTTATAACCTTTACTTTGCGCTAAATCTCTTAGTATTTTGGCAAAGTTTTCATCATCATCAATCACTAATAAAACATTATCTGATTCATGGATATTTCGTCTATCATCATCAACAAAAACTGACTCTGTTTTTGTACCACTAGACTCTTTTGCTACATGTGATATTGCACTATCATATTCAGAGGTTGTTATCTGTTCATTACTTTTTGCTGGAATACAATCTAGCGGTAAATAGAGTGTAAAAGTGCTACCACTGCCAAGGTCGCTTTTTAGTTGTATTTCACCAGCTAATAAACGGGTTAGTTCTCGGGCAATGGTTAAACCTAAGCCTGTACCTCCATATTTTCGACTCGTTGTACCATCTTCTTGTTGAAATGCTTCAAATATAGCTTGCTGCTTATCGAGTGGAATACCAATTCCTGAATCTGCTACAGAAAATGAAATCGCAGTATCGTGGGTTAATTTACTATGGGAAAATACGATATCATCATTTGGTTTTCCAATTGATAAATCTACTTTTCCTTGAGGAGTAAATTTCATTGCATTTGATAATAAATTTCTAAGAATTTGTTCTAGCCTTAAACCATCTGATATAAAGTTTTCACCGATCTCACTTGCAATAATAATATTAAATTCAAGTCCTCTGTCGACAGCTATTGGTTCAAACATTTTTGATAAGTTACGCTTAATCACTTTCAAGGAAATATTTTCATTATGTATTGTTAATTTACCTGCTTCTACTTTAGATAAATCCATAATGTCATTTATTAGTGAGAGTAAATTATTCCCGCCTTCATAGATAACTTGTGCATCCTCAACTTGTACGGGATCTAAATTTCCCTTTTTATTGTTCGATAAGCCTTTTGCTAATAACAATAAACTGTTAAGTGGGGTTCTTAATTCATGTGACATATTGGCTAAAAATTCAGATTTATATTTACTTGCAATAGCAAGTTCTTGTGCTTTGAGCTCAATTTCTTCATTTTTAATTTCAATGTCTTTTTGTTTTGTTTCTAAAATTTCACTTTTGTCTTCTAAATCTTTATTCGCTAGTTGTAATTCTTTAGATTGAATGTTTAATACTTTGGCTTTTTCTTTTAACTCTTCATTTGCTGAGCGTAATTCTTCAGATTGACTTTGAAGCTCTTCTGTTTGACTTTGAGATTGCTGTAATAGGTTTTCTATTCGTTTTCGACCTATCAAACTGCTAATGGCAATACCTAGGTTAGACATGGCTTGTTTGAGAAACTCCACTTCATGTTCAGTAAATTTATTAAAGCTTGCTACCTCAATAACACCAATACATTTACTTTCAAACGAAATAGGTAAAACAATAATATTTTCAGGTTTTTGTTCCCCTAGTCCCGATGATATTTGAATATAATCCTTCGGTACATTAGTTAATATAATCACTTGCTGTTCAAGCGCACATTGACCTACTAATCCCTCACCGAGTGAAAATGCATTAGAGATATTTTTGCGTTCTGTATATGCGTAACTTGCTTGTAAAGTATATTTTTCCGTATTGGTTTCGGCGTCCCTATCCAATAAATAAAATACGCCATACCCTGCTTTTAATATATGTGAAATTTCATTAATAATAACCTGAGCCATTTGTTGCTTTTCTTTTGCTTCTTGAGACAA
>Ga0209395_1008883_pt1 | contig 10125 bp, 9 predicted proteins | sample GOMGulsemesocosm_3_FD_184635 | JGI IMG/M metagenome (GOLD analysis project Ga0209395, IMG submission 184635) | Methane-oxidizing microbial communities from mesocosms in the Gulf of Mexico - GOM9D Gulf of Mexico (SPAdes) (version 2) | ecosystem: Environmental > Aquatic > Marine > Cold seeps... | reverse complement strand
CCCATGCCCACCACCCAATCACCCAATTCATCTTGGTGAGAATCACTAACTGCCGAGATATATCCAGCCCTGCTCTATATCGGACTCATGCGCGGTAATTCCGGCGCCCACCACCACCGCATCAAACCCAGCCACTACTCGCCGGGTAGCAGTATCATCCATTCGTCGTTCCAGCGGTTTACTTGAGCAAGTGATAACAAAGATTAATCCAGCAGCAAGCTAACCATAGACCTTAACCATTACAACCATTTGCCATGGCTAGCTGCGCTTAAACACACATGGACGGCCTCAAGCCGGTTTTACAGGCCGCACTGACGGCCAGGATTGCACCTTCCAGTAAAAATGTCGCCCTGCTTACCAACTCCATCGCGGCGGTCTAACAAAGTCGCAGGGCACCAAAGAGAACATTGAAGGCACTGCGGGTCCATGACTTCGAGCATAAATCACCACTAAAACCTTTAACCACCCCCCTCCGAGGCAGGAAAATTTGATCTAGATCATCCCAATGCAGATTAAAAACAATCAGAGCTGACTTTTTTATACAAAAAAGAGATGATCCGTCCAACACCCCCAAAAATAGAATAATAAGTATCGAGCCTAATCTAATACTACCGGAGAAATCTATGGATCTTAGCCGCTTCCCCTATCTACAAGGTAACTATGCCCCAATTGATGAAGAGAGAGATTTCGACAGCACTGAATTAACCATAGAAGGCGAAATCCCCGAGGACCTGATTGGTGCCTTTATGCGCAACGGTGCCAATACGGCTTATCAACCTAACCATTATGTCTACCCACTAGACGGCGACGGCATGATCCACTCAATATACCTCAAAGACGGTAAAGCTCATTACCGCAATCGCTGGGTACAAACCAGCCATCTGAAAACAGAGCGCGAATTTGATCGCACTATTTATGGCAGCTGTGGAAAATTGATGCCCGTCCCACAAGAAGTGTTAGATGCCGGAGGAGAACGCAACCCACTGCGAAATACATCCAACACCAATGTAATCCAGCACGGCGGCAAGGTGATTTCCATGTGGGAAGGAGGCTTCCCACACCTTATGACAGCCGGCCTTGAGACTGTCGAACTGTACGATTATGAGGGTGCTTTAAAACCTGGAGACGCATTTTTTGCTCACCCCAAAATCTGCCCCGACAGCGGTGAAATGGTGTCTTGCATTCAACGCTGGGAAGCACCATTTTTTACGGTAAAAATTGTTGATAAGCACGGAAAAATCGTTAACTCAATTCCAGTCGATTTACCTGCCAAAGCGATTATTCACGACCTGCAAATCACCGAAAACTACATTGTTATCTTTAATTCACCAGGTTTTCACGATATGGAGAAAGCCAAACGAGGGGAGGACCCTTTCACTTGGGAGCCAGAAAAAGGCGCTCAGGTCATAGCCATTCCACGTCAAGGTGGCGATCCCATCTGGTTTGAAACCGAGGCATTTTTTAGTTGGCACTTTTGTAATGGCTTTGAACGCGATGGCAAGATCGTACTCGATTATGTCTGGATGAAACAAATCCCCTTTGCTCAAAATATGACGTCTGGCCTAGAGAAACAAACCCGCAACATGCACCGCATGACATTGGATTTATCAAGCAAAGTTGTGGTCGATAAAAAAATTGGTGATATCTACTGCGAATTCTCGCGCTGCGCCGACAGTATTTGTGGAAAAGAGTATCGCTACGGATTTGCTACCGCTTCCAACCGTGCTTGGGCTGACGCTCATGGCTATAACTGCACCCTGCGCTACGACATGGAAACCGGTGAGCATCAACTGTGGGAGTATGGTGCAGAAGCCAATGCTGGTGAACCCGTACATGTGGCCAACCCTAACAGTGACAAAGAAGAAGACGGCTATGTCATGTGCTATGTATTCAATCCAGGTGAAGACCCATTCTTGTCGATATTAAGTGCAGGCAATATAGCTGCAGGTCCTATCGCAAAAATTCATATTCCCGCTCGTGTACCCAATGGCTTCCATGCCAATTGGATGCAAGATCTTGAGTTAAGCGAATAGATCACATCGCCTTCGTCCAAAGCATCCACTTCTGCCCAAGTGCGATGCTGGCCCGCAAAGCAATAAATATCGCCTTTCAAGCACGGTTATCACGAATGACGAATTTCCAAATCGTTGAAGATAAGTCAGACCTGAGCTATTGGCCCAATATTGTTTTGCGAGGTATAAAATTACTGCATACCACCTTTGAAAAAATAATACATTAAACGAGAGGCTATACCATGGCAGAGCCACTACCCAAAGATAACCCATTTTTAAATGGTCCCTTCGCACCGATACGCATGGAATGCGACGCCGACAACCTATTTATAGAGGGGGAAATCCCCAAGCAGCTCAATGGCAGCTTCTACCGGGCTGGTCCAAACCAACGCTTCGCCCCACTAGGTGACTACCACCTGTTCAGCGGTGACGGTATGGTCCATGCTTTTCATATAAGCGATGGAAAGGTCAGCTATAAAAACCGCTGGGTTCGCACAGCCAAATGGAATATTGAAGATAAAGAACAACGGGCCGTTATAAATGCGATGAACCCTTTTGACTGTGACCCGGATTATTCTGATTTTGTCTTTACTGATAAAGAAGGATTGGCCAACACCGCCGTTATCTGGCATGGCGGCCGTTTATTGGTCATGGAAGAAGGCCACTTCCCTTTTGAAATTGACCCCATCAGCCTGAAGTCGATTGGCTCATGGAATTTTGCCGGTAAGCTGTCGACCGCAATGACAGCCCATCCCAAAATAGACCCAAAAACCGGCGAGATGCTGTTCTTTGCCTATATGGCATCGGGGCCATTCTCGGCAGATCTGGGCCTCTACAAAGTGAACAAGCAGGGTAAAATTACCGAATCACATATAATTCCAACACCCTACTCTTCGATGGTTCATGATTTTATCGTCACTGAGAACTATATCGTATTTCCGATACAACCGATTACCGGCGATATGGATCGGGCCATGGTCGGAGGTCCACCTTTTGCCTGGGAACCTGAAAAAGGCGTACACATTGCGGTAATGCCTCGCCACGGTAGCGTTGAAGATATTCGTTGGTTTGAGATGGATGTGTCATTTACTTTCCATTTTATGAACGGCTTTGATAAAGACGGCGTGATCACCATTGACGCCTGTCAGTTTAAACAAGCACCATTATTTCCGAAGACCGACGGCAGCTCTACGGGCACAGCGGAGCCTCACCTGCACCGCTGGACGCTTGATGTTAACGATGTCAACGCCCGAGTTAAAACGCTGCGAATTGACGAGGCAGAGTCTGAGTTCCCTCAGTGCGATCCACGATACGCCATGAGTGAATATCGCCATGGCTGGTATACATCCCCCGATGGCATCGCCAAAAGCGGCTTGGAGGCGAATGACGCCTTCTATAATAACGTTGCTCACTTCGACCACCAGACCAGAGAAACCCAACGCTACTCTTTTGGTAATGGTGTTACCTCCGAGGCTATATTTGTGGCCAAGTCAGAAGACTCCGCTGAAGGCGTAGGTTACCTACTGTCGGTGGTAACGGATCTCGATACCAATACCAGTGGGCTCTACGTATTTGATGCGCAGTCTTTAGTCGATGGGCCGCTGGCGATCGCACAACTCAACCACCGCGTGCCGGTCGGTTTTCACGGTGGCTGGAGGCCCAACGACTGAGTGATTCAACAGATATCTGACGGCGCAAGGATGCGCCGTACCAGTATGGCAACCAGAGAGAATAGGCGATGCCATTCTCTCACTCTCAATACCATATTAAGAAACGGTATATCAATTCATTGTATTTATACTGCATTTTTATAGTTACCCGTTTAATGCCAAGCGCCAGAAAAACCGAACTACAATTAACGCAAGCAGCCCTATTTTTCGGCCACTGATTGATGGCTTTTCATACCTATAGAGGTTTATGGAAAACCTTAGAGTTCAGCTTCTAGGTAATGATACACATCACGTTTTCAAATAAGCATGGGAAAATCAAAAGAAATATTCCGTTGCTTTCCGATTCGGTTACCCACCCCCAAAAGTGGGTTTTGTTCGTTGCTACATTCTCCATGCTGGGCTGGCTGCCCCTCACTTATGCAACCAAGTAATTAGTGGTAGATGACTTATTCAATCTCTCACTTAATGAGCTGTTACAAGTCAGCGTCACAGGGTCCACGTTAACCGAGGAATCACTGCTCAGCGTGCCTGCATAGGTCACCGTAATGACACAGTCACAGATACGCCAGCTAGGGGCGAATACCCTGGAAGCGTTAATGAACCATGTGCCGGGATACCAGAGTTACCGCTCCGACCACACCAATACGACCTTTAGCAGCCGCAGCCGACACCTAGCGAATGCCACACATGAAGTGTTACTGCTGCTGGATGGCCAGCGCCTGAATCACGACTTTGCCGGTGGCAGGTTTAATTCTGGCTTGCCACTGGAAGGTGGCTACACATTGTTCGATGCCCATGTGCACTATCAAGTCACCCGGCAGTGGCAGGTCTATGGCAAGCTGCGCAATCTCACCGACAAAAGCTACGATCAGCCTGCATTGATTAATGCTAACAATATTCAGGGTGTCTTGGGGTTGGAACGAGAGATTGAAGTGGGTATACGCTGGAATTTTGATCAATAAGTCTTAATCAAGGGAATGAAGGCTTGAGCGGAGGAATGAAAGAGAAAAACAAGCGGCACTATTAACAACCCAGACTCATATTTAAATACAATGAAAGTTGCTCTGCCCAGTCCACTGCCAATGCCCGCGGCTTGCTAAAATAACAGTAGCTAGGACAGAAGGGGCAAAAACATGATGATTTATGAGCACTTAAAAACACCCGGCGGCGCACCTTTTGCCTCCAAGCATTTGGCCTATATGCAGCCAGAAGAACTTGCGGAGAGCATCGAGCAATTTTTTAACTGCGACGACCATATACCGCAGGACATGTTTGCTAAATCGGCACTGACCCAGGCCCTGGCGCTAAGCCATAAACCAACCCAGCACTGAATGCCAGGTCCCGTCGCCCAACACTCGAGGGCGCGGGTTTAAAGTATTCCTAGGGGGGTGTTCAGGCAGATAAAAATCATCGAGATCATCGCCTTGGCGCTGCGCTCGACGGCCCCCCTCGGCTGTTATCCTAGCTCGCTATATACACTGGGACTCCAATCAAAGCGCCTGAAACCAAAGGGACAGTGCCACTTGCCGCGACCTCCGACCTGCCATAACGACACATATGACCAAACCTCAGCAGCTAACAGCGCCTAGCAGCTTTATTCAAAAGGCTGCCAAGCCCTCAAGCTTGGCGTATCATAGCGACCTGTTAAAAAACGCCCTGATAAACAAGCGCTCGGACAAACAGCGCCATGATCACCAGACCCGTACAAAGACGAGCCCCACTGAGGTAAGCAGCACATGAGCAAAACATCCCCCCTAAGCCAAACCCTGACCCGCGACGGCAAGACCGTCAAGATTGAGATCACCCAGGATGGTAAAAAAGAAAACGGCTGGACCCTCAAGATCGTTGATGAGTACAACAACAACATCACTTGGGAAGACAACTTCAGCTGCGCACAAATGGCCCTAGACGAAGCCCTAGCCTGCGCCGACGAAGAGGGTATCGATTGCCTGATCGGCCCAGACCCCAAGCTGTTTCAATAACACGCCCTAGGCCTGCTGTGCCACGTTCACGCCCTCCTGAGCACAGCCGCTTACCACGCCCCTTTACCACAAGTTAAAGGGGCGTAGTGTCGATCAAGGCAACGATTCTGTCTCCACAGCAGGGGCCTGCGTCCCACCTGTACACCCCTGTCGGTCGAGATCATCCAGAATAAAGCTGGCCGCTCGGTAGGCGATCATCATGCTCGGCGCGTTGATGGCTGAGACGGGTATATTGGGAATAACCGAGGCATCGGCCACTCGCACATTGTCAAAGCCCTTCAATTTCAAGTAACTGTCCACCGGCGCGTCCTGCTCTGGCCCCATCTTGCAAGTGCCGGCGTAATGAAATGTGGTCATGGTCGCGGCCTTCGCCCAGCGCTCAAGGGCGGCCGGGTCAGTCGTTTCATAGCCTGCCGCCAAGCCCTCATTACCCCACTCAGACAAACCCTCGTGCCCCGCAATCCCCCTGGCAATGGCCACGGACTTTAACAGCGTCTGCATATCTTCAGGGTCGCGATAATAGCCCGGGTCTACCACCGCCTGATCACGGGCGCTGCGCGACACCAGCCGCAATTCACCCCGTGATTTTGGTTTGCCCAGAATCACCACTAGGGCGTAAACACGATCGACAAAGTTGGATACGAATGGCAAATAGAAAGCACCGTCAATCAAGCCGCGAAGCAGCTTGCGCAACCAGCGGCTATAAAATAAGCGACCGGGCAGCAGCATGGCGGGCACCATGCGGTGCATGGATTTCTGAATCGTGATGGGAGCTGCCATAAAGGTATAGCAGGTATCTGGCTGCCCCTTGGCCAGGTCACTGTCGGTGTTACTGCGGCCAAATCCATAGAGTTGAGGGTAGCCAAAATCGATTTTCTTTTTGCCCTTAAAGCTCATTAATACATTGGGGTGGTCGTGCAGGTTTTTACCTATATAAGGCTGCTCTTGTACCACGGGGATGGACAGTGACTGCAACTGGTCGCGTGGCCCTACTCCGGACAACATCAGCAGTTTTGGGGTTTCTAAGGCCCCTGCTGTCAGTATTAATTCGCGCTTGATACACACGCGCTGAGTGACACCGGCGATGTCCACTTGCAGTTCGACGGCACGCTGCTGATCATTAAACACGATACGCTCAACAAGGCTCGAGGTTTTGATTGTTAAGTTGGTGCGGGGTTGCCCGTGAATATAGGCCATGTATGAGCTGCGGCGACGATCGCCGTCGAAGTTCATGTCGTTATAACCCATGACATCGCCGAGCTCGCCGTCGTTCATGCCGTGTTTACGGGTAAAACCCATACGCTCGGCAGCCACCAATGCCCGCTCAAGGAAATCCGTACCTGGGCGATTGTGGATACGCAGGCGTTGTTCAAGCGCCTCAAAACTGGGGCTGATATCACCCCATTGCCAACCCGCAGGCCATTGATCAAAGTCGCGTTTATCACCACGGGTATAGACCATGCCATTAACCGCACCACTGCCGCCCATGCCAGTACCTGTGCCCACATAGATAGAGCGCCCGTCGCAATCGGCTTGTTTAGTCGACATACGGTCCCACATGACCGCATCATTGGCAAAGGCGTACTTAAAGCCATCATCGCTCATGGTTTCCGGGTTATTTTCAGCAGGCTCACCCGCCTCTAGCAACAACACCGAAGCGGCGGTTTCTTCAGCTAAACGTGCGGCCACCACACAGCCCGCCGAGCCAGCGCCAACGACGACATAATCAAATGTGAGTTCAGTGTCTTTTTTCATTATTTTATACGCTCGTGTAAATTCGAATACCAACCCTAATGAGCGCAACCAACGACATCAAGTCACGACCCCGCGCTTTACAAAGGTTTTCACTCCGCCGCCTAAGCGCGTGACAGGGGCTTGTCAGCAGACACAATCCAGATCAAACAAAGCTCAATCTCGCCTTGTCGGGTAATTAGCCTGCCCCTAGAATAATGAACTCACTAAACACAATCAGCGTTGACTATGGATTCAGCCCCGCAGTTTTTATTAACCCTTGGCGGCATACTGCTGCTTGGGCTTATCACCTCCACCATTGGGCGCAGGACGCCACTGCCACGCGTCACGCTGCTGCTGGTCTTTGGCGTGCTCATCGGCCAGCAAGGTCTCAACGTTATCCCTCCACTATTTACCGATAACTTTGAGCTTATCGCCGACATGGCACTGCTGATGGTGGGTTTCCTACTAGGTGGCAAGCTTACTCGAAACTCGCTGCGTCACTCAGTCAAGCAGGTACTATGGATTTCACTCAGTGCCGCACTGCTGACCACTCTGGTGGTGAGCAGTGGATTAATGTTATTGGGCGCCCCCAAGGAGGTCGCCATACTGCTCGGTTGCCTCGCTTCAGCCACAGACCCAGCCGCCATTTTTGATGTTATCAGTGAAGGTAAGCACCGTGGGCGCTTTAAGAATTTACTCTTGTCGGTGGTCGCTATTGACGATGCTTGGGCACTGCTGCTGTTTGCTGTCGGTGTCTCTCTCGTCTCTCACCTAAAGGGTCAGACTGGCGACATATCATCACTCTTGCTGGCCGCTCACGACATAGTTGGAGCGCTTGCACTTGGTGCAGTGCTGGGCTTACCCGCGGCGTTTTTAACCGGACGCATAAAAGCAGGCCAACCCATCCTTTCAGAAGCACTGGGCTTGGTCTTTATCTGTGGAGGTCTGGCGCTCTGGCTCGAGGTCTCTTTTTTAATCGCCGCCATGACTCTCGGCGCGGTCATCGCCAATATCGCGCAACATCACGAATCACCTTTCCACGCCATCGAAGGTGTTGAGTGGCCTTTCATGCTGACATTCTTTGTTCTGGCTGGCGCCACTCTCGACCTAAACGCCGCCGCCAGCGTTGGTTTTATCGGTGTGGCTTATATCCTGCTGCGCACCCTTGGCAAACTGCTCGGTGGTTACGTCGGTGCACTCGGCTGCCACGCCGATCACACCACCCGACATTGGATGGGCCTCGCCTTGCTTCCTCAGGCCGGCGTGGCCATCGGCATGGCACTGGTGGCCAGCAGCTATTTTCCCGAGCAGCGCCAAGTTCTGCTGTCGGTTGCCATTGGCAGCACCGTATTGTTTGAAATCATCGGCCCTGTTTTCACACAGCTGGCGCTGAAGAAGGCCGGCCTCGTGGCCACTCAGGAAAACAAAGAAGCCACTGGCGAGTCTTAATTAAGCGCGTACAATGCGCGCATTGATTATCTCGATAACCACTGAGTGTGCGCATGGCAAAGAAGTTTTACGTAGTTTGGGCGGGGCGCGAGACCGGCGTGTTCGACAATTGGGCTTACACCAAAAGCCTTGTGGATAAGTTCCCCCAGGCGCGCTACAAATCCTTCCCCAGTAAAGCCGAAGCCGAGGCCGCCTTTACCTCTGGTAAGCCTGCCGGCGCTGCGCCTAAAAATCGCACGACCAAGGCCACATCCAAGCCCGCGAGCAATAAAGCGACGGGTGTTCTCGACACCGACTTTGACGTGCATATCTTCTGCGACGGCGGCTGTGATCCAAACCCGGGCAGAGCCGGTTCCGGTGTGGCCGTATACCGCGACGGTAAGTTGTGTGAGCTTTGGTACGGATTGTACAACCCCATGGGCACCAACAACTCAGCCGAGCTGAACGCCCTGCATCAAGCCTTGCTGCTGGCCGAGCAGGCCATTAAAGATGGAAAACACCCACAGATAAAATGTGACTCCAAGTATTCAATTGATTGCGTCACCAACTGGGCCTTCAGCTGGAAAACCAAAGGTTGGAAACGCAAGGTGGCCGGGGATATTAAAAACCTGGAAATAATTCAACAGGCCCACGAACTGTTCGTCACCCTGCAAGCCGACGTCGAAGTGTCCCACGTGAAAGCGCATATAGGCATTGAGGGCAACGAACTGGCCGACCGTATGACCATGGTGGCCGTCAGCGAGCGTGAAGTAGAATTCGCCCAGTATCGCGACCTTAATGTGACGGCCATTCTGGCCCTGCGTGCCGGGTAAGCGCGTTGCGCCCGTTAAACGTAATGCCTATTAATATGAACGCAACGGTCATACCCACCCCAGTAAGAGTCGTGGACAATAGCGACTGTCTACGACCATTGGAGAACACTCTTGGCGATTCTAAAACGCTTTCAGCATCGGGACGTCGAAGGCTTCCGCGTTGGGCGCTTCGACTTCGGTATCAATACCAGCTTCATCATTTACCGGTTTGGTGGCACGGTGTTCGATACAGGTTCGAGCAATCAGTGGAAATACGTCAAGCCGTTTATTGAAGAAAAGCCGCTTAAGCAGCTAATCCTCACCCACCACCACGAAGACCACAGCGGTAACGCAGGCCACATCCAACGCCTCACCGGTGTGACGCCTTTTGCACCAGCCATCACCACCGACATCCTCAAACGGGGGTTTAAGATCCCGCCGGTGCAGCGAATTCTATGGGGCGCCGCAAGCAAAGCCAACGCCCAAC
>Ga0209395_1008882_pt1 | contig 10126 bp, 8 predicted proteins | sample GOMGulsemesocosm_3_FD_184635 | JGI IMG/M metagenome (GOLD analysis project Ga0209395, IMG submission 184635) | Methane-oxidizing microbial communities from mesocosms in the Gulf of Mexico - GOM9D Gulf of Mexico (SPAdes) (version 2) | ecosystem: Environmental > Aquatic > Marine > Cold seeps... | reverse complement strand
TATAGCTTAAGTAACGTTATTTATACCAAATTTTAATAATATCAAAGACCCGTTCACCCTCTGGTGTTTGCACAACCACTTCGTCATCAACGCGTTTACCAATTAATGCTCTCGCCATGGGTGAATCGAGGCTTATTTCACCTTTTTTAACATCCCATTCATCAGGTCCAACAACACGATACGTAACCTCAATATCGTCTTCATTGACTAGCGTTACCCACGCTCCAAAGAACACTTTGCCTTCTTGTTTGGGATCATAATAAACAATCGTCAGGTCTTCAGTTCGCTTAACTAAAAAACGAACTCGACGGTCGATTTCACGCAAACGTCTCTTACCGTATATGTATTCTGCATTCTCACTTCGATCTCCTTGTGCTGCAGCCTCAGAGACTGATTTTGTGATAAGTGGTCGCTCTTCCTTCCACAGATATTTGAGCTCTTTATCTAAGCGATCCCAGCCTTCGCGGGTTATGTAATTACTTCGTTTCATATTATTAAACACAGTGTAAGAAGATCATTTATTGTGAAAGGATAACACTGAACTGCCTACAATAGATGACCTCAGTTAAAATCTGTTTATTTGCGGGTAAAACGATAAATAAAGAACATTAAAAACCATCCTGAAATAAATGACATAATACCAAGTAGAGAAATCACATCATTTGATTTTGGATATATCCTGTTACTGAACCTATCACCTTCTAATTCAAAATAACGTCTCTGGCTACCACTATATTCAATAAAACTCTCTCCTCGATACCAACTTTCTTTCAATTGCACTTCGTTTAAACGTTTACGATTCTCCTTAATACGAATAGCAAGTTCCTCGATATTTTCATTAATAATGCTAATGCGAGATGTCTTGTACCGTTCTAAAGGTTCTCCTATATATATCTCACCGGCAGAAGAATATTCATAGAGTTTGTTAGAAATAAATATCCCGCGGGTACCAATGAAATATAAGGCAACTCCAAAGACAATTAACAAGACTCCTTGTAAATACCACCTTTTAATTTTTTCTTCTTTTAGCCGAATTTTCTCTGCTGCTTGAACCGCTATTTCTGGAATATGAGTAAGCTGTTGTTGTACATAACTGATGTCTAAACTCTCAATAAAATTCATACCCGTGAGATCAAAAGCATTGGCAATTTTTTCAATTACCTCGAAGGAAGGCGTACCTTTTTCATTTTCAAGTTTTGACAAATACGACTGCTCTATCTGTGCTTTTTCCGCTAACTCTGGTTGAGTTAACCCTGCATCATTTCGCAATTGTTTTATTTTATCGCCAAGTTTCATTTTTGCTTCCTTTAATTCTTTGTAAAATAAACATTCACTTAAGTTGTGAACTTCACAACGAATTCTTGGCTATCATATCAGGAATAGAAAGATGAATATGCTGAGATATTGAAGAATATAGTGAATACACCTCCCTATTTAGTTGGACGTTGTAGTATTCCTTCTACACTATTTATTGAAACAAAGCTCATGCATCCTTGCAGCCACATCATCGCGTCATTGTTTACATGGATAATGCTACTTATGATTTCTTTGGAACAAAATAACGTGCATGGAAGCACTAATGCAGTGAAGGCATGAATGCCTAATAGCTATCATGACCGTTCATCCTCGGCTCTGGCATCCATGCTTCACTCTACCTCCTGCATCCTGCAGTCGTGAACATTCGCCGCTCTTTGCCATCCATGGCACCGCGTCATACCGTTCATCCTCGGCTCTGGCATCCTTGCTTCGCTCTACCTCCTACCTCCTGCATCCTGCAGTCGTGAACATTCGCCACTCTTTGCCATCCATGGCACCGCGTCATACCGTTCATCCTCGGCTCTGGCATCCTTGCTTCGCTCTACCTCCTGCATCCTGCAGTCGTGAACATTCGCCGCTCTTTGCCATCCATGGCACCGCGTCATACCGTTCATCCTGAACATAAAAAAGCCTTAACTTTTTCGAAAGTTAAGGCTTTTATTATTTTTAGATTAAGACAACGTGAAATTAGATCTCGTAATCAACCACTTCGTAACCGAGTGCTTCAAGTTGTGGTTTCAATGTTTTCGCATCACCAACAACAACCATTAACATTTCGGCTAAGTTTAAGTGCTTTTTCGCGAGCTTATTAATTTCGTCTGCACTAATCGTTTCAACTATTTTAGAACGCTCTTTAACAAAACTTGGCTTTAAATCATGCTCTAATATTTGTGCTAAGAAGCCTAATTTTGCACGCGGTGTTTCATATTTCAATGCATCTCTTTGATTAATCGAATTACGCATAAAACTTAATTCTTCAGCCGTAATACCTTTATCATGATAACCGTTTATTTCGTTAACAAACTCAATAATCGACTTATCGGTAACATCAGCACGAACTTCAGCTGAAGCCGTAAAAGTACCAGAGAACTTGTCTGCACTAAAACCTGTACGCGCACCGTAGGTATATCCTTTATCTTCACGAAGATTTAGGTTAATACGGCTGTTAAATGCTCCACCTAAGGTGAAGTTCATTAAGTATGACTTGTAGTATTCACCGGTAATATCTTGGGTGATAGAACGCTTACCAATTCGTATTGCCGATTGTGCTGCACCATCTTTATTAACTAAATATATAACGCCTGCTTTTGCATCTGCTTTTGCAAGTGATAACACTAAATTTTTGCCTTTACCTTGCCATGCAGAAAATACGTTTAGTGATTTAACTAATGCTTCTTCTTTAAGGTCTGATACTACAATTAACTGACTATTTGCCGGCTTAACTTGCTGTTGATAGAAGGCTTTCACATCATCAAGGGTAATGTTTTTCAAACTTTCTTCTGTACCTTGGCTTGAAATAGCAGCAATGTTGTCAGCTTGCAATAATTGACGATAAGCAGTTCTTGCTAAGTACCCTGCATCTTTCTTATTGTTAATTGCTCCCTGAATTGCATTACTTTTATTACGTGCAAATTCTGAGTCCATAAATGCAGGCTGCATTAGCTTTTCATTTACTAGCGCCATTGTTGCATCAAGATTTTTCGTTAACGTGCTGACATTAATATTTAAGTATTGAGTACCAGCATAGATAGATATTGAACTACCTAATTTTTGAAGTTCATTACTCATGTCTTCGGCACTACGCTTAAGAGTAGATTCGTTCAATGTGCTTGCAAGTAGAGAAACAACACCGGCTTTTTCTTTGTCAGAATAGTAATGACCCGCTGGAATTTTCAATAGTAATGAAGTTGTTGGTGTTTCAATACTTTGCGTGCCTAAAATCTTAATACCATTAGCTAAAGTTTCTTGCCACATTTGCGGAACAGCTACGGCTTTATTTGCACCAGAAGTTGGCATCTTACTACGGTCAAAATTATCTTTAGCTTTACGAACAACTAAGCTGTCAGCTGAAGTGTTAGATGCTTCTCCTTTACTACGTGGTGCAGGGGTAAAGTTATCTTTCGCGGCAATTAAATCAAGCTTGCCTTTAGGTACGATACTCATGATCACGCCATGTTGACCTTTAATATACTTTTTAAAGACACGCATAACATCAGCTTTAGTTACATTGGCATAACGAGCAATATCTTTTTCAATGTAGTTTGGGTCGCCTTTAAATGTTTGGTTAGCAGCAAGCGTACTTACTTTACCCGAAACACTCTGCAGACCAAAAATGAAGCTTGCTTCCATACTTGCTTTCACTTTCGCTAAATCATCATCCTGAACACCACGCTCTTCAAATTCAACCAAACTGTCGCGAATAACCTTTTCAATGTCTGCTAACGTTTTTCCTGAAGCTGGGTGTGGTAAAGCTAATAAAGTAAATGTACAAGCTAGTTCTGCACATGGGTGGCCTACTGAAGCTTGAACAGCTAATTGATTTTTCACTAAGTTCTTATAAAGCAGTGAGGTTTTGCCGCCACCTAAAATACTTGATAACACGTCAAGTGGTGCTTCGTCTTCGTGACGACCAGAAACGGTTGGGTAAGACATATAAACTAATGGCAGATGTACATTGTCTTCCATTGATATATAACGATCTTCTTCTAAAGTGAAGCTTGGTTTTTCTGGCATGCCAATTTCAGGGCCGCGCGGAATCGAACCAAAGTACTGCTCGACTAACGCTAATGTTGCGGTCGCGTCAATATCACCACCAATAGTTAGCGTAGCATTATTTGGACCATACCATTTTAAGAAAAAAGCTTTTAAGTCATTCACATTTACGCGATCTAAGTCTTCTAAATAACCAATGGTTTGCCATGAATAAGGATGGCCTGCTGGATATAATGCTTCAGAAACTCTTTCTCTTAATAAACCATAAGGACGATTGTCATAACTTTGTCCACGTTCATTTTTTACCGTTTCGCGCTGAACTTCAAATTTCTCTTGAGTAACCGCATCAACCAAAAATCCCATGCGGTCTGACTCTAACCACAACATTTTTTCTAGTTGGTTAGCAGGAACTGTTTCGAAGTAATTAGTGCGATCGCTATTAGTAGTACCATTTAAAGTACCACCCGCTTCGGTAATTATTTTAAAATGTTGTTCGTCACCTACATTATCCGAACCTTGGAACATCATGTGTTCGAAAAAATGGGCAAAACCTGATTTGCCTAATTCTTCGCGACCAGAACCAACATGGTATGTCATATCTACATGAACTAATGGATCAGAAGCATCTTGATGAAGGATCACTGTTAAACCATTGCTTAGCGTGTATTTTTGATAAGGAATAACAGTTTTACCCGCTTCCGCCTTTACTTGCTCGACAAAACTAACACCTGCTGGTAATGCTGTCTCAGCCATAGTTGTTGTTGGCGTGGTTTGTTCACAAGCTGCTAAACAAGTTAATAGCAGTGGGATGCTCCATTTTTTCAATTTATGCTCCTTATCGGATTTTATTATTTATATGAGTAATACCAATTTACCTAGCACTAAAGGTTATCACCAGGGTTCAACCTCTTAATATATTATTTGATCACTCTTTTTGCCAATAATATTTCTCTTTAGTCATATTTTGTTACTTAATTGTTAACACTTAAATTTAAAACAAAAAAAAAGACAACCAAATGTTGTCTCAATTATTATAAACAGTCTCTAAACTACTCTTCTTCAGTTTGTTTTTGAGCTTGCTCTTGTTGTTCTTGTGTTTCAGTTTTAACTGGCTCATGACCTTCGCCACCACAGCCTCCACAACATCCCATCGTATTCTCCTATTAAATAATAATGACAATATTATAACCAAGCTATTACTCGACTGAATTGATCAATATCATTAAAGGGTCAATGCGATCTGCCGCTTTTCTAATCTATATGACTTCTAATAACCTTCAACTTACTTCCAATAAATCGAGCTCCACTACTTAAAAACTTGCAAAAAACGCATTGTGATATCATAATGATATCACATTCGATTTTACTTGAGAGTAATATGATTACAGAAAAAGAAATTAAAGCCCCTAATGGCATCATGTTTATTATTGTTTTACTGGTAGTCCAGATTGGCTCTATCGCTTTCCTTCTTTACAACATGATAAATAGAAATGTCACCCTTTCAATCATTACCTTGATTATCGCTATTGCTATCTTTATTTGTTGGTTTGGTTTTTTTATGGTGAATCCAAAAGAAGCTAGAGTTATGCAGTTATTTGGTAAGTACGCGGGCACAGTTCATGAATCCGGCTTGCGTTGGGCTAACCCATTTTTTACTAAAATGCGAGTTTCTTTACGCGTTAGAAATTTTGAGAGCAGCAAGCTTAAAGTTAATGACAAAAATGGTAACCCTATTGAAATTGCCGCGGTTATTGTTTGGGAAGTCACCGATACCGCCGAAGCGGTATTCCAAGTTGACGATTATGAAGATTTTGTTTCTATTCAAAGTGAGTCTGCGTTACGCAATTTAGCCACAAGTTATGCTTATGATCACCACGAAGATGACGATATTTCATTGCGAAGTGATCCAGCTAAAATTTCTGAAGCACTGAAAATGGAGGTTCAAGAAAGATTAGAAAAAGCAGGGGTAACCGTTATAGAGTCTCGTATTAGTCATTTGGCTTATGCTCCAGAAATAGCAAATGCGATGCTAAGACGTCAACAAGCAATGGCAATTATTGCCGCACGTAGAACTATCGTTGAAGGTGCTGTTGGCATGGTTGAAATGGCCTTAACAAAGTTAGAGGAACGTGAGATTGTTGAACTTGATGCAGAAAGAAAAGCTGCAATGGTCAGTAACTTATTAGTCGTTCTATGTAGTGACGAAGCAGCCCAACCCGTGGTAAATACCGGTAGCTTGTATTAAGTGAGGGAGTAATATTTTGGCAAAAAAAGCATACCCTCTTCGCATTAATGAAGACATTCTGTCTGCCATGCAACGCTGGTCTGATGATGAGCTACGCAGTTTAAACGCACAAATAGAGTACGTGCTGCGTGATGCCTTGAGAAAATCTGGCCGAAGTAAGCCTAAACCGATAGAAGTTATTATTGATCCAGAAGATTAGTGTTATTTTACTAACATTATGAAATATAATTACATAAACTATATTTCAGTATTTTAGGCAAAAAAAAACCGATGACAAAGTCATCGGTGTATTAGCTATGAGGAAAGCTAGAATATACAAATTATTACAACAAGCGTTCACTAGGAACAACGATATTATAGAGTAATTGAGTTACTTTTGTAAAGCATGTTATGTAATTAAATTACATAAATGTAGTTATCGTACGTTTTATCCCTGTTATCTCTGTAATTTAACGATTAGTCATTATCAAAATGTCTTTTAACTTACGCTATACTTATTGCAAGCTTTAGTTAGGACGTTAATATGAGACTTTTTTTTTTGTATTTTTTTCTTACTTTTTGTTTTTAATGCCGCAGCAGGCACATTAGACACCATTAGGATGAGAGCCCCGCAGTCAGCATTTGATGCGAGTCACAGTTATTTTGTCGGTTTAATAAAACTCGCTTATCAAAAAAACAATCGAGAAGTTAATCTTGTATTTACGCCTTACATGTCACAAAAAAGAGCACTACAAGAGTTAAAGTCTGGAAGGCAGATAGATATTGACTGGGCAGGTGTAGATGCTGTTAGGGCAAGTAAATTAACGATGGTGAATGTTCCTTTAATTAAAGGACTACTTGGTTTTCGTGTGTTTATGACCCATCAAGACAATTTAAGTAAGCTTGAAAATGTATCGACATTATCAGATTTAAAAAAATTAATTTTGTGTCAAGGTAGTCACTGGCCCGATACTAATATAATGCTTGCCTCTGGCCTTACTGTATTGCCTAATCCTATTTATGAAAATATGTTTGCTCAAACTTACATTAAACGTTGTGATGCTTTTCCTAGAGGTATCAATGAAGCAATGTCAGAATATCAATCACGTAAAGCGGTCATGCCTGAGCTAGCACTCTATCAAGATTTAATTCTATATTACCCTTTCCCGATGTATTTTTTTACTGCAAATGAAAATAACCAGTTAGCGACTTTTCTTCAAATCGGTCTTGAGAAAGCAATAGATGACGGTAGTTTTGAAGATTACATTAAATCTCATCCAACAACTGAGCATTTATTCCCAATAGATAAATGGAATAAAGCCCGGCTCATTAAATTAAAGAATCCATTCTTACCTGAAAATTTTGATACTAAAAACCCTCGCTATTGGATTTCAGTTAATTAATACCAATTTGATATATCCATGTTGAAATAAATTGACTACTTCAACAGGAATATTTAAGCCGTATTTACTGCAAAAATAAATCAATATTAATGCGCTTGCTCCCAATTATCACCAATACCCGCTTCGGCAATAAGCGGTACTTTTAATTCCACAGCACCATTCATTATTTCAACAAGCTTCGCTGTTGTTTCTTCAACAATGTCCTGATGAATTTCAAATACTAATTCATCGTGTACCTGCATAGTCATTTGAATGCGCGGGTCATTATTAGCTTGTATCCATTCATCTACTGCCAACATCGCTTTCTTGATGATATCTGCCGCGGTGCCTTGCATAGGCGCATTAATTGCAGCACGTTCAGCACCTTTGCGGCGCATTGCATTTTTCGCTTTGATGTCGGGTAAATATAAACGACGGCCAAAACATGTTTCAACAAAACCTTGTTCTGCGGCTTGCTGGCGAGTGTCTTCCATGTAGGCCATTACATTAGGGTAGCGTTCAAAATATTTATCCATGTACTCTTGCGCGCGATGGCGAGGTACATCAAGTTGCTTTGCTAAACCAAAAGCAGACATACCATAAATCAAACCAAAGTTTACTGCTTTTGCACTTCGACGTTGCTCAACCGTAACATCCGTCAAATCTACGCCAAATATTTCAGCTGCTGTCGCCTTATGCACATCTCGTCCTTCTGAGAAAGCAGAGACAAGCCCTGGGTCATCCGATAAATGCGCCATAATACGTAATTCAATTTGAGAATAATCTATCGCGACGATTTTATGCTCTTTAGGTGCAATAAAAGCCAAACGAATTTTTCGGCCTTCTTCACTACGGATCGGGATATTTTGCAAATTTGGATCGGTCGACGATAAACGCCCGGTTGCCGCAACGGCTTGTTGATAAGAAGTATGCACACGACCTGACTTACACACTAATAACGGTAATTTGTCAGTATAAGTGGACTTTAGTTTACTCAACCCCCTATTTTCTAATATCACTTTAGGTAATGGGTAATCTAGAGCGAGTTCTTGTAACACTTCTTCAGCAGTTGAAGGAGCACCTTTTGGCGTTTTCTTAATAACTGGAATTTTTAATTCTTCAAACAATATTTTTTGTAGCTGCTTAGGCGAAGCTAAATTAAAGACCTGCCCAGCAATGTCGTGTGCTTGAATTTCTAGTTCTTGTAAACGCATGCCAATAGAGTGGCTTTGTTCATTCAATAAATCAGTGTCTATCAATACACCATGCTGTTCCATACGTGCTAAAACAGGTAATAGCGGCATTTCAATATCTGTGAAAACTGATAACTGATCTTTATGATTTTCTAATTTAGAAAAAATTGCTTGGTGTAAGCGTAAGGTAATATCGGCATCTTCTGCGGCATAATGCCCTGCTTTTTCAATTTCAATTTGATTGAAGGTTAATTTTTTAGCACCTTTACCAGCAATATCTTCAAAACTTACTGTCTTGTAGCTTAAATATTTAGTCGCTAACGCGTCCATATTATGACGTGTGGCAACACTATTTAGACAGTAAGACTCGATCATGGTATCAAAAGTCATGCCTTGCATTTCAATGTCGTAATGAGAAAGTACATTGGCATCATATTTTAAATTTTGCCCAACTTTTGCTTGTGCTTTATCTTCTAACAAAGGTTTTAATTGAGCTAGTACCCAATCACGGTCAAGTTGCTGTGGTGCATCTTCATAATCATGCATCAACGGCACATAAGCTGCCGTTCCAGCTTCAATTGAAAATGACAAGCCAACCAATTCAGCTTTCATATAATCAACACTGGTAGTTTCAGTATCAAAAGCAAAAAGCTCAGCGCTTTTTAACTTAGCAAGCCATGTAGTAAAGTCAGCTTCATTGAGAATAATTTGATAGTCAGTTTCAATATCATCTTCTTTTGGAATATCTTCTTCGATAGCTTCGTTACTGGCACCTTCTTGTGTAGATGAACTAGCAGTGGCTGAACCACCCTTTTGTAAATCAGCTAATAACCGACGAAGTTCATATTTAGTATAAAGTTCGGTAAGTTTTTCAACATTAGCTTCGCTAGGTTGAAGTTGATCTGCAGTTTGTTCAAGCTCTACATCAAGCTTGATGGTCGCTAACTCATAAGAGAGTGGTAAAAACTCGAGTGCTTCACGAAGATTTTCACCAATCTTGCCTTTGACTTTATCTGCATTGGCCATTACATTTTCTAAATTCTCATGTTCAAGCAGCCATTTCACTGCCGTTTTAGGGCCACACTTATTTACACCAGGAATGTTATCAACTTTGTCACCCATCAACGCTAAGTAATCAATAATTTGATCAGGTCGAACACCAAATTTCTCAACAACGCCTGCTTCGTCCATTCTCACATCAGTCATGGTATTAATTAATGTAACGTGTTTATCAACTAGCTGCGCCATGTCTTTATCGCCAGTAGATATAACCGTATCGATACCCGCTTTGCTGGCTT
>Ga0209395_1008881_pt1 | contig 10127 bp, 10 predicted proteins | sample GOMGulsemesocosm_3_FD_184635 | JGI IMG/M metagenome (GOLD analysis project Ga0209395, IMG submission 184635) | Methane-oxidizing microbial communities from mesocosms in the Gulf of Mexico - GOM9D Gulf of Mexico (SPAdes) (version 2) | ecosystem: Environmental > Aquatic > Marine > Cold seeps... | reverse complement strand
GTTGCCATCAAACCCATTTTGTGGCAGGGTACTATTTCTCGTTTTCGCCAACGTTATGGTTAAATTATTGGCATACGAAGGTATTCCTTGCTCATGAAATCCATTCAGTCCTCCCAAGCAATCTTTATGAAAATGGTTTACTACTACCCCACTTACAATTGCTTTCTTATTTACTGTAATCCAATCAATCAACTCCTTAGAAACAGCATCGTTTGTAGGGGTATCAAATACCAATGCTTGATTGTCTGTAATATAAATCATTCCATTGCAGCCAACATTTCCAAAGTCTTGGGTTTGCAAATAGGTTTTGTGTTTAAAAACAGTTGGTGTTATCTGTTCAATTACCAAGGTTTCGGTTTTGTAAACAATGTTGTTTTTCTTTTCTTGTGTGCAGCTTTGTACTGCAATTAGTACAAAGACTACAAGTGTTTTAATCGCAATTTTCACGTAGTATACTTAATTATTAATAGTGTCTAAATACAAATTTTCTACTTTGGTTCTGGCCCAAGGTGTTCTTCTTAGAAATTTCAAACTCGATTTCATTGTTGGATTGTTCTTAAAACAGTTGACATTGATAATTTCTCCCATTTCTTCCCAACCATATTCTTTGTGTAAATATTCTAAAATATCTACCAATTTTATACCGTGTAATGGACTGTTTGGTTGCTCTTGGCTCATCTTACTTTTCGTCTAAATTAGGTAATGTAAAATGAGAGAAAACACTTGTTTTTTTCATCATTTCTTCAATTTCACTTGATTTTCTTGGAGCATCTGCAGATAAATTTACGGGACCTTTTTTAGTCACTAAAATATCATCTTCTATTCGAACAGCAATTCCCCACCACTTTTTATCACAGTCACTTCCTTTTGGAATGTAAATCCCTGGCTCCATACTCAAGACCATATTTTCTTCAAAGGTTGTATAGTTCCCTGGATCATGCACATCTAAACCAATATGATGTGAGGTACCATGCGCCCAATACATATGTCTTTCGTTTACAGACTTAAGGATTCCTAATTTTACCAAACCTTCATTCACAATTTTACGAGCGGTTTGACCTGGTGTTCTAATTTGACCACCAATAATATATTGCGCAATTCCTGCTTCTTGTGCTTTATATACTAAATCGTAGATTTCTTTTTGTTCTTTGGTAAAGGTTCCATTGGCAGGAATTGTACGTGTAACATCCGCAGTATAACCACGATACTCAGCTCCTAGATCCATCAACACCAACTCATTGCCAAGTTTTGTTTTGTTGTTTTCTATATAATGTAAAATACAGCCATTATTTCCACCACCAACAATCGATGGATATCCTTCATATTCTGCACCATACTTTTTATACACAAACTCATGTACTCCTTGTACTTCAGTTTCTGACATTCCAGGGTGCATCGCTTTCATAATTTCTACTTGCCCAATTGCAGAAATACGTACCGCCTTTTTTAATAACTTTAATTCTTCTTTGGTTTTTACTTCACGTAAAGAAGCCATATATCTACGAATGCTTATTACATCAATATTGCTTGCTAGTTTTATGTTTTTGTCAGATGCCGGAATTTTAGCTGTTGTCGTTTTGTAAGAAACTTTTTCTTTAAACTGGGCTATTAAATCAAACAAGTCTGCCTTCTCACTTTTATTGTCTCTAACATCGTTTTGAAAATCTGTAAAAATTACCTTGTCAAATTTTGTAAAATCTAGAGCAAGGTTTACAAATTCCTCTCCATTAAAGGCATTTTTTATCCCTAGTTCTTTTTGTACTCCAGCTACTCCAAGGCGGTATCCATTCCACATTTCTGCTCTGGCATCTCTTTTTTGAACATAAAACAACTCATTGTAATTTCCTTTCTTAGCCTTTTGCTTATCAGAAAATATCAAAATCACCGCATTCGGTTCCTTATACCCTGTTAAATAGTAAAAATTCGGATCTTGATGGTATACATAGTCTACATCATTTGCCCTGTTTCTTGCGGCATTTGCAAAAAATACTGCCACAGAATTGGCTGGTAATTTAGCACGTAAAGCGGCTCTTCTTTCTTTATGGAATTCTTTTGACAAAAAATCCGATGGAAGCGATTTTCCTTGAGAATACCCCATGGCAATAGCCAAAAAGGATAGTGTTAAAAATAGACTTTTAAAATTCATGAGATGCTGTATTTGTTTTGAATCGTCCAAATGTACTATTATTAATACGTATACATTTTGTTAAAAGTGTTAATATTCACAAAATATTCGCTAATAAATGAGAATGCTAATGTATATTAATGGGTGTATAATTGTTCAAATTTCAATACATTAGCAAAAAATTATATAGAACAACTAAATAGATAAATTATACAATGAAAAATACTGCATTAACACACGTACACGAAGCCCTAGGTGCTAAGATTGTTCCTTTTGCGGGTTATAACATGCCTGTTTCTTATGAAGGAATTAATGCTGAACATGAAACAGTAAGAAAAGCTGTTGGAGTTTTTGATGTGAGTCATATGGGAGAATTTTTAGTAGAAGGAGATCAGGCCTTGGCTTTAATTCAGAAAGTAACCTCTAATGATGCTTCTAAATTGGCTATTGGAGATGCACAATATAGCTGTTTCCCTAATGAAAATAACGGAATTGTAGATGATTTAATTTGTTACAGAATTAAAGAAAACACCTATATGTTAGTGGTAAATGCTTCTAATATTGATAAAGATTGGAACTGGATTTCTAAACACAATGAAGAATTTGGAGCAGCGTTAAGAAACATTTCTGATGACTATTCTTTGTTAGCTATTCAAGGACCTAAAGCTGTTGAAGCAATGCAGTCATTGACTTCTGTAGATTTAGCTACTATTAAGTTTTACACGTTTCAAGTAGCTGATTTTGCAGGAATGGACAATGTAATTGTTTCTGCAACTGGATATACCGGCTCTGGTGGATTTGAAGTGTATGTAAAAAACGAAGATGTAGAAGCACTTTGGAACAAGGTTTTTGAAGCTGGTGAAGCCTTCGGAATTAAACCAATTGGATTGGCAGCAAGAGATACCTTACGTTTAGAAATGGGATACTGTTTGTATGGGAATGATATTAATGATACCACCTCTCCTATTGAAGCTGGATTGGGTTGGATTACCAAGTTTACAAAAGAATTTGTGAACTCTGATAACTTATTGGCTCAAAAAGAAAACGGAATTACACGTAGATTGGTGGCTTTTGAATTAACAGAAAGAGGAATTCCGAGACAAGGCTATGATATTGTTGATGCAGAAGGAAATGTTATTGGAGCTGTTACTTCTGGTACTATGAGTCCGTCTTTAGGAAAAGGAATCGGAATGGGATATGTAAACAGACCGCATACAAAAAGAGAAACTCAAATATTTATTCAAGTACGTAAAAAAGCGATTCCTGCTGTAGTAGTAAAATTGCCTTTTTATAAAGGATAAGATATAGTTAAGATAAAATAAAACGTCATTACGAGAAGTTTACTTCGAAGTAATCTTATGATGAGATTGCTTCACTTTGTTCGCAATGACGTTTTTTTATGTTTATTATTTAATATGTCTAGTTTCTAAACTTATTTCTTCTAATAATGTTTTTTAAATGTTGTTTTAAATCATTTCCTGCATCATATACCATCTGTTCATTTGACGGGAATTTTACAGACCTTAAAATAATCATATCTAAATACGATTTTACCAGTGCTCTTTTATCTCCATTATAGGTAGCATAGTTGTGTTCAAAAACAAATTTACTCTTTATAGGAAAGGTCTTTAATAACTGCTTTGTGGCTAAATCTTTGTATTTCACCTGACCAACTACTTCTGCAGATTTAAACTGTGTAAATTGAAACAATTCACATCTAACAGTCACCATTTTATCAACCTTCACCTTCTTTCCTTTGTCATCAATCACTTGATTTCCATCTTTATCCAATAGGTATTTCCAACCATCTTTAATTTGTCTTTCTTTTACAAGTTGTTTTTCTCTAATTTGTTCTGGAGAAATATTAATGTCTCGTAAGGTCAACTCTAAACCATAGTCATAGGCAAAATCTTTGTCTTTTCTACTGTGATACACGGTCCATAAGTCATCAAAACCATAGGTATCAATATTTAACAAGTCTTTAGACAAGCGCTTCGGAATAATTTTTCTCGTTCTATTTTTCATAGAAACCAATACATAATCAGTTCCTTTTGCATGTGCTTCGTTTTTTAAACGTCTTGTATCTTTATAATTAGGATTGATCTTTTCAATATAGGTTAACTCGTCATAGGCTTTTCTATAATCGTATTTGTTGTTTGAATTGAACAGGCCTTTTACATTTGCATATAATAATGCTGTGAGTTTATTTTTAGCCGTAATGAGGTCTGAAGAATAATCTTTAATTCTAAACTTTGCCATTCTCCCATTAGTCACATCACGTAATGGTAGCAATGGTTTGATCATTTCTTGTCTGTAATCTAAGGTTTGATATAAGTTGTAAATACGTTCTAAATTTTCTGGGTTTCCATCCTTCTTTAAAAATTTAATTCGAGATTTATCTTTGTCTGTTGCTTTCTTAAAAGCATCTTCCAACATCGGAATATAGGGTTGATTCCCTTTTTTTGTTTTACTGCTTCTCAAGTTTTTTACGGCCAAGCTAATCGCTTTATCATAGTCACCAGAGTTTATGGCTTCTTGAGTTGTTTTCACACTGCTACATGCAGCAATGAGTAGTAATGCAAATAAGAAATAGGTAATTTTTTTCATCAAAGTTTAATTTAGCGATCTAATAACAATTAGAGTGCCAAAATTACAAAATTTGAAATCCTTTTTTGAAATAAGTCTTTAAAAATTATAACAACTTAAAACTGAGCAGGCTTTTTGGCCATTTTAGAATGAAAATAAGAGTGAAAATAGTCAAAATCTTTTTCCACATCATCTGTTGTAAAATAAGGTTCAGAAATTTTCACTTGCTTTTTGCCAAAATCTAAGGTTGCCATTACAATAGGCACCTTTGCCCCTTTGGCAATGTAATAGAATCCTGTTTTCCATTTTTCTACCTTCTTTCGCGTTCCTTCTGGAGATAATGCCAACCTAAATTGCTCTTTTTTATCAAAGATCTGCACAATGGCATCTACCAAGTTATTACTTGTAGATCGATCTACTGGTGTTCCTCCCAAGCTTTTAAAAATAAAACCAAAAGGTCCTTTAAACAAAGATGCTTTTCCAATAAAATTGATCTTTACTCCAGAAGTGTTTCTTGCTAAAATTCCGATAGGGAAATCCTGCCAACTCGTATGTGGGGCAGCAATAACAACATACTTTTGAATGTCTTTAGGGAAATCGTTTACCAATTTCCATCCCATTAACTTGGTAAAGATAAATTTTGAAAGCATACATTCGTATTAAGTGAAAGTTCAATATTACGTTTTTTTAGGTAAAATTGAACTAAAAAAAACACAAATTAACTACCAGAATATTCGTACTATTATATTTTAAAACAAATCCATGAAAAATAGAATCCTCTTACTGATTTCTTTGACACTAATACTACAAATTCAAGCACAACAACCTAAAACTATTGCCGACTTTGGAAAGGTTTTTAAAATTGAAAAACCTGATTTAGTATTACAAAAAAACAAGATATATAAGGTCGTTTTTGATGTTTTTACAGATGGAAAAAAGAAAAGCAAGAAAAATGGCGCCATTGTTACCGTTGCGCGATATTTACAAATGCATGTACAACAAGGAGTTCCTAAAGAAAATTTAAAGGTTGCATTGGTATTACATGGAGCAGCCACTAAAAACGCATTGAATGATGCAACATATCTAAAGAAATACGGAAAAGAAAATCCAAATTCGGCACTATTACATGCCTTAAAACAAGCAAATGTTGATATATTTGTATGTGGACAATCGCTCTATGCAAAAGGATATAAAAAAGAACATATTGCTACAGATGTACAGGTTTCTTTATCTGCTTTAACAGCTTTGGTTCATTTTCAAACAGCAGGATATCAACAAATCAATTTCAATTAATTTCTATGATCGAATTTATCATTTCACTTGTTTCTATTGCCATTGGTGTATTTGTAGGCCGCTATATCTCAAAATTAAAATTTGAAAAAGAAACCTCTACGCTCGAAGAAAGAGAGCGCTTAGCTACGCATCAAAAAACGGAATTAGAAAATAAGCTTCTCCATGCTTCTAATGAACAAGAAGAATTTAGAAAAGAAAAAGAGCTGTTGGTCATTGAAAACACCAAGCTTGTTTCTGAACTAGAGAACTTAAACCAAAAGCTTTCAGAAAACAAGCTAGAAGTAGAAAAACTACAAGAGAAATTCACCAAAGAATTCGAGAATTTAGCCAACAAGATATTGGACGAGAAGTCGACAAAGTTTACTGCTCAGAATAAAGAAAACATGCAAATGATTTTAAATCCCTTGCAAGAAAAAATTAAATTATTTGAAGATAAGGTTGATAAGACACACAAAGAAAGTATTGATTATCACGCTGCTTTGCGCCAACAAATTTTAGGTTTGAAGGAGATGAACTTACAAATGAGTAAGGAAACTATCAACCTAACAAAAGCCTTAAAAGGAGATAGTAAAACCCAAGGGAACTGGGGTGAACTAGTACTTGAAAGAGTTTTAGAAAAGTCTGGCTTAGAGAAAGATAGAGAATACCATGTGCAGCAAAGCTTTACTACAGAAGAAGGCAATAGAGTACTGCCAGATGTGGTGATTAATTTGCCCGACAACAAGAAAATGATTGTCGATTCTAAAGTTTCTTTAACTGCCTATGAGCAATTTGTGAATTCGGATGATGAAAAAGAAAAGGAACGTTTCTTAAAAGAACATGTGGCTTCTTTAAAACGACATGTAGATCAATTGAGTGAAAAGAAATATGAAGATTTATACAAAATTGATTCACCTGATTTTGTCTTATTATTTGTACCTATAGAGCCTGCATTTGCCATTGCCTTAAACTTTGACAATACCCTTTATAACAAGGCTTTTGAAAAGAACATTGTGATTGTAACACCTACTACCCTTTTAGCAACTTTGCGTACTATTGATTCTATGTGGAATAACGAGAAACAACAACGTAATGCGATTGAAATAGCGAGACAGGCAGGTGCTTTGTATGATAAGTTTGATGGATTGTTAGCCGATTTAATTGGTATTGGAAAGAAAATTGATGCTTCTAAAGCAGATTACAATGCTGCCATGAATAAATTAGTTGACGGAAAAGGAAACTTAATAACAAGTGTAGAAAAGATTAAGAAATTAGGTGCCAAAGCAAAGAAGTCTTTGCCAGAAGCCATTATTAAACGTGCAGAAGATGAGTAAATCATTTAAGAATATCGCAGATTCCCAAACAACGATTACAGAATTAATGCTGCCTTCACATTCTAATTTTAGCGGAAAGATTCATGGAGGATACATTTTAAATTTAATGGATCAAATTGCCTTTGCCTGTGCGTCTAAACATTCTAGAAATTACTGTGTCACTGCCTCTGTAAATAAGGTCAACTTTTTAAACCCTATTGATGTTGGGCAACTGGTTACATTAAAAGCTTCTGTAAATTATACTGGAAGAACCTCTATGGTTATTGGTGTTCGTGTGGAATCAGAGAACATTCAAACAGGGGAAATTAAACACTGTAACTCTTCGTATTTTACCATGGTTGCAAAGAATAAAGATGGAGGTAACGCTGCTGTTCCGGGTTTAATTTTAGACACTGAAGACAGTATTAGACGATTCTCTAGAAGTATTAAACACCAAGAAGAAGCTAGAAACAGGTCTAATGCTTTTAAACGCTCTGAGTTTAAAATACAGCATTATGTATCTATTTTAGAGAAACATAATGCAAAGGTTGAATTGTAACCATTACTTTAATTTTTTAACCAGCTTTCCTACCGTTAATCCTTGTACTATAATTGAGAATATCACTACGATATAGGTAATTACCAAGAATAAATCCCGATGCATTTCATTGGTCAATCCTAAAGCCAAGGCGATGGATATTCCACCACGCAATCCTCCCCAAGTCATAATTAGGTTTGTGTTAGGTACAAAATCCAATTTCTTTTTAAAAATGTTTATCGGAATCAATAATGACAGGTACCTACATGCTAATATCACAGGAACTGCGATTAAACCAGCAAACACGTACTCACCATCAATGACTAGCACCAGCATTTCCATACCAATCATCACAAATAAAATGGCATTTAAAAGGATGTCTATCAGCTCCCAAAACTTATCTACATAACGTTCAGTCGTTTCTGACATGGCAGTATCTCTAACGGTATCATTTCCCACAATTAAGCCAGCGGTTACCATTGCCAACGGCGCCGATAAGTGCAGCTTTTGAGCCAATACTGTTCCGCCCATTACAGCTGCTAATGTTATAATTACTTCGATATCATAATCATCAATAGATTTTAATAAACGGTAGGTAATCCAACCTAAAATCCCTCCTAATAAAATTCCTCCAAGCACTTCTTTTCCAAATAACTGAAGAATATCCATGGCAGCCACGTTTTCTGTACCAAAAGAAGCAATTTGAAATATGGTTAAGAAAACCACTACTCCAACACCATCATTAAATAAAGATTCGCCAACAATTTTAGTTTCTAATTTCTTTGGTACGTTTGCCTTCTTTAAAATTCCCAATACTGCGATTGGGTCCGTTGGAGAAATTAAAGCTCCAAAGAGCAAACAATAAATAAAATCAATTGGCATTCCAACCAACTGCAACACGTAATACATGGCAATTCCGACTAAGAATGTTGATGTCAAGACTCCAAATGTAGAAAACAGCAATACGGGCCATTTTTGAATTTTTAATTGTTTAAAATTGGTATGCAAAGCACCTGCAAACAGTAAGAAACTTAACATTTCTTCCAATAACACCTCTCTAAAATTTATTTTTGAAATAATCTCTTTTTCAAAGTTTAATAAAGTAGGGTCAAAATAACTTACTCCAATTACAATTAGGGTGAAAACAATGGTAATCACCATCAAGCCAATGGTATTTGGAAGTTTTAAAAAGCGCGTATTGATGTATCCAAATATTCCTGATAATAAGATGAGTATTGTTGCAATTAGATAAGCGTCCATAGTTTTTTTTTAAAAGAAGCACTAAAGATATAAAACGATTATGGCTTTACACTATGATGTTTCCTATAAAGCTATTTTTAAATTCGCTAACAACGATTTTAGCGCTACAATCCTTTTTCGAGTCACGACCAGCTCTTTTTTATTTTTTAAAATCACAATGTATTTTTCATTCTCCCATCTTGAATAACTTTCAACAGCGGCTACATTAACAATCACAGCTCTATTAATTCTAAAAAAATGTGTGTTGCTAAGCATTTTCTCTAAATCTGATAAATTATAGTTAATCTTATAAGATTGATCCATCGAGTTTACGTAATAATACCGTTCAATTTTTTCAAAGTAGACAATTTCATTTACCGTAATTGGCATTTCACCTAACGGACCTTTAACATCTATTTTTTGAGTTAACGGGTTTTTTTTAAATTTTAAATGGCTTAAGAATATTACGCCATGAATTCCAATACATGCAACTACCATTGCTTTGTAAAAAATAATTAAAACGTTGATTTCTTCTGAGGATTTATTGAACCAAGAAAATAGATACGCAACAATCAAGTAACATATAAATGCAATTACTGATGATGCCATTAATTTTGATTCAAACTGCAACCATTCTTTTATCTTTTTTGGGAATGAGACTATTTCAAAATACCTACTCGTAATTTTAAATGACTCAAAAACAAATACCAATAACAATATGGACCAAATAGAATTTCCTAGAAATTTAGCAAAAACAAATTCTTTACTACATAAAGGAATGTTATTCCAAAAAGAAGTAACTACTGTTCTATGACTACAAGAATTTACAAATTCTGGAAGCAATAGTATAAAATAACAACCCAAAATATACAGCGGGTTTCTTAAAATTGAGTAGTGAATTATTTTTTGCATTTTCTTAACACGTATTTCGCTACAATAAACCCTTATTTCGAGGTTTTACAGTGGTTTAGCAAAAATAATTAAATATTCTGATTCTATATTTGTTGAGATAGTTAACATATTACTAAAGTTGCTATTCAAAATTTAATCGTAA
>Ga0209395_1008879_pt1 | contig 10128 bp, 8 predicted proteins | sample GOMGulsemesocosm_3_FD_184635 | JGI IMG/M metagenome (GOLD analysis project Ga0209395, IMG submission 184635) | Methane-oxidizing microbial communities from mesocosms in the Gulf of Mexico - GOM9D Gulf of Mexico (SPAdes) (version 2) | ecosystem: Environmental > Aquatic > Marine > Cold seeps... | reverse complement strand
CAACCTTTGCTCACTTAGATGCAACAACGGTATTATCTCGTAAAATTGCTGAGCTTGGTATTTATCCAGCGGTAGATCCATTAGATTCTACTTCTAGAATTTTAACTGCTGATATCTTAGGAAATGAGCATTACACTTGTGCACAAAACGTAAAAGAACTTTTACAACGTTATAAAGAATTACAAGATATTATTGCAATTCTTGGTATGGAAGAATTATCTGAAGAAGATAAATTAGCCGTAGGACGTGCAAGACGTGTACAACGTTTCTTATCACAACCATTCCATGTTGCAGAACAATTTACTGGAATACCAGGATGTTTAGTTGATATTAAAGAAACTATTAAAGGGTTTAACATGATTATGGATGGTGAATTAGATCACTTACCAGAAGCTGCTTTCAACCTTAAAGGAACGATTGAAGAAGCGATGGAAGCAGGAGAAAAAATGCTTGCTGAAGCGTAATCAAGCAAAGCTTGATAAATCACAATATATCAATATCCAAATTCCAATAATTATTTTGGGATTTGGTATTTGAATTTCGAAAATTTAAAAAAGTATGTATTTAGAAATTGTAACGCCAGAAGCGACATTATATAGTGGAGAAGTAGATTCAGTTGCTGTTCCAGGAGTGAATGGTGAGTTTGAAATGCTAAAAGATCACGCACCTATTGTATCTCTTTTAAAAGAAGGTCAAGTGAAAATTTTTGGATCTATTCAACTGGAAGAAGAGGTTGAAGAAAAATTTACAAAAATTGACAAAGGTGTTTCTCTAGCAATTAACTCTGGTACTATTGAAATGAAAGAAAATAAGATCATTGTTTTAGCCGACTAAATTTTATTTCAACATATATAAAAAAACGCGAAGCAATTGCTTCGCGTTTTTTTTATGCTCAATATTTTATACCATTTAAACCTTTATGAAAATCTTCTTTTTGAAAAGCACATATCCTAATCCTAAATAAAATGCAACTACGCATAAGGCATATAATAACGATGACATTTCATCTGATAAAAACGATTGTATAAACACATTATTATAAACAGTGGAATGCACATTACTTGATCCTACTTTGGTTAAATAAAAGGTCTTAGATATAAAGCTTGATAAGAAGTAAATGGTAATAGCATTCATCCCCACATATTTAAAAACGGTACCAAACTTCAACTTTCTCACATCTGTCAAATAATAAATTAGAGCTAATATTAATGTTCCCCAACCAGCAGTAACTAAAACAAAACTACTGCTCCAAATTGCTTTATTAATAGGAAACAATATATCGAGTAAGTATCCCGACGCCAAAAGCAATACAGACACTCCTAAAAGCGCTTTGACTGGTTTTACCCCATCTAACACCTTACCAATTAAAACTCCTATAAGACAAGTTGCTATGGACGGTAAAGAACTAAACAATCCTTCGGGATCATAATCTGCTTTGTACATATGCTCACCCAAAAGATTTAAATCAATATAATTGGCCCAATTATTTGGAGCTCTGTCAAAAGTTGGTAAGGATCCATCCGGAAGTGGAACAAATCCTAAGAAAATCCAATACCCCACAATAATAGTGACAGCAATACCTAATAACGCTTTCCAATTAAAGTTTAAATATAAAATAGATGTAAACAAAAACACAACCCCTATACGTTGTAACACCCCAGGGAAACGCAAGGTCCCAAAATCTTTAACAAAGGGCATATATGGTAAAAACAACCCAAGAAACAGCCCTAGACCAATAAGTTTCAAACTCCTAACTCCAATCTTCTTATAGGTTGCCCTTATATTTGGTTTGTTTTTGTAAGCAAAATAGATTGAAATACCCACAATAAACAAAAAGAATGGGAATATTAAATCTGTCGGTGTCAATCCATGCCAATCGGCATGAAGTAACGGTCCATACACATTACCCCAAGTACCAGGAGTATTTACAAGTATCATAGCGGCTATAGTAAACCCTCTTAAAAGGTCAACTGATTCTATTCGTTGTTTTACACTCATAACTATAAGATATTTACTTTAATTTTTTTCCAAGTTTTAATAAGAAAAAACCCAGAAATCAAGGCTAATCCAGTCAATGGTAACGCATAGGTATAATCACCATAAATATAATATCCTGTAGCAAACATACAGCTATACACAAGTGCTATGGCAAGTAACATTGCCAGAATTCCTGAAGGCACACTCCAACTTTCACTAGAATCTTTAATATCTACATTATCTGCTTTTGCTTCTTCAACTACTTTAGTCCATCCTGGACCACCTGGCTGTATTTTTCGATAAAAATCATTTAATACCTCTTTAGACTCTGGCTTAGTTACAAATGTAGCGACTAGCCATATCACTGTTGTTATGATCACAACAAATGGAATTTCAAACCAACCTGGGAATACTCCCGTTTCTGTAGCAAAAAAATAATCTCCTAATGAAGTTGCTTTTAAAGAAACTGATAATATTCCAGAGGCAAACATTGCGGAAATCTCTGTCCAAGCATTTATACGCCACCAAAACCATCGTAAAATAAAAATCAACCCAGTACCTGCACCAAACAATAAAAGCATTTCAAAAACTTCCATTGCATTTTGCATAAGCAATGCCAAACCAGCACTTAGCACCATTAAAACTACTGTTGAAATTCTACCAACTGCAACCAATCTTTTTTCAGAGGCCTTTGGATTAATTTGCTGCTTATAAAAGTCAAATACTATATATGATGAACCCCAATTTAATTGTGTAGAAATGGTACTCATGTAGGCTGCAATTAAGGACGCCAAAACTAAGCCCAATAATCCACTTGGTAATTTAGTAAGCATTGCAGAATATGCTAAATCGTGTCCCAATTTATCTTCAGCTATATTAGGAAATGCTTCAGAAATACTTGCCAAATCAGGAAATACAACTAACGAAGCCAAAGCAACAAGAATCCAAGGCCAAGGACGCAATGCATAATGCATAATATTAAAGAAAAATGTTGCGCCGATAGCGTGATTTTCATCTTTTGCTGCAAGCATCCGTTGCGCAATATAACCACCACCTCCAGGTTCCGCTCCAGGGTACCATGAGCTCCACCATTGTACGGCTAAGGGTATAATTAATAAGGTAATTAATGCTTCCGTATTACTAAAATCTGGTAATATTGAAAGCTTATCAACAACGTTTTCATTTGTTAATAGCTCCGACATTCCACCAACTTCTGGTAAATTAACTAAATAATATGCGGCCCCAATGGCACCGCCCATCGCAACAAAAAACAAGACAAAATCGGTATATACAACACCTTTAAATCCTCCAAGGGCACTAAACACCACAGTAATTAATCCTGCACTAATAACAGTCTGCCATGGCTCTAAGCCCAACATAATCCCTCCTATTTTTATGGCAGCAAGCGTCACTGCCGACATTGTGATAACATTAAATATGACACCTAAATAAACTGCTCTGAATTTTCTCAAAAAACTTGCTGGTTTTCCACCATATCGTAATTCATAAAATTCTAAATCTGTCTTTACGTTTGATTTACGCCACAATTTGGCATAAACAAACACAGTTAACATTCCTGTAATCAAAAATGCCCACCAGACCCAGTTACCTGAAACTCCATTGGTTCTTACAATATCAGTTACTAAATTAGGAGTGTCGGTAGAAAAGGTTGTTGCTACCATTGATAATCCAAGTAGCCACCAAGGCATGCTTCGACCAGATAAGAAAAACTCCCCAGAGTTTTTTCCGGATTTTTTAGAAACCCAAACACCAATAAAGAGTGTAATAGAAAAGAATATAATTATTAGAGTATAGTCTAATGTGGATAATTCAATCATAATTAGTTAGTTTTTTAGATGAAGGTAAAGTACAGAAATAATTATTCAGGAATAAATAATTTCTACAAGTAACACTGAAATAACGCTAAACAATCTTATTTAACACATTAACCATCTATCATCCAAACCAATAATCTTAAGGATTCACAATCACCTTATACTTTTCAAAATTATGACTTATCTTCTTCGTTGATATTAAATATCCGGTCTTTAGTTTGTTTTAAGTAATTTCTACCAATTGGAATTTTTCTATTTGAAATTTCAATTGTATTTCCTTCAAGGGCAACAATTTTATTAATAGAAATGGTATAAGAACGGTGTATTCTTATAAAATTAGATTGTGGTAACTCTTCAGTAATTGCTGTTAAGGATTTATGAACCACATGATCTCCTAGATTGGTTATTACTTTAATATAATCTTTAAGGCTTTCAATAAAAAGAATATCATTAAGATTCACCTTTACTAACTTCTTATTTACCTTTAAAAAAATATGTGGTTCCTGATGTAAACCACTATCTCCTGTAGTATTTTTCAAATAAACCTGTTGATGTACTTTATTAATAGTTTTTAAAAAGCGATTAAATGGAATAGGTTTTACTAAATAGTCTAAAACATTTAATTCAAAGCTTTTAACTGCATATTCTCTATACGCCGTAGTTATGACTATTAATGGTTTATGATTAAGGTTCTCAATAAAGGTAAACCCACTCATTTCGGGCATATTAATATCCAAAAATATAACATCTATCTTCTCTTGCTCTATGATGCTATAGGCTTTTAATGGATTATTAAATGTCCCAGAAATCTCAATATGATCGAAGTTTTTTAAATGACTTTCAAGCACATTAATTGCTAAAGTTTCATCATCAATTATAACACACTTTATTTTCATCTCACAGGGATTTTTAAAAACAAATTATAAGTGTCTTCTTTAATCTTCGTTTCAAGTTCAAAATCATTAGAAAATAATAAGTTTAGCCTTCTTTTGGAATTTGCAATTCCAATACCTTGTTTATTATCTCTATTTACTTTGGGATTAAAATTATTTGTCAATTTAAACATCAAATAATTTTTATTCACCATTTCAAAACTCATTTTTATTTTAATATTTTCATTGTCTACTAAGCCATGCTTAAAACAGTTTTCTATAAACGATAAAAACAATAATGGAGGCACTTCAACATCCTCAATATCGCCCGTGATATCCATTTCAAATTCTACACGATCCTTAAATCTGAGATATTCAATATCAATATAATTATTAATATGATTTATTTCTTGCAATAAACTTGCCTTAGAACTTTTCACCTCATACAAAACATATTGCATCAAATCTGACAACTTAATAACCAACCGCGGTGCATCATCAGATTTCTTCAAAGTTAAGGCATATAAACTATTTAAGGTATTAAAAAAGAAGTGAGGTTGTAATTGAGTTCTTAAAAACTTCAATTCAGTTCTCAACTGAACCTCTCGTAATTGTTCTATCTTTTTTCTTTCAAAAACCCAATCTGCTGTTAACTTAATCGTTGTCACAAGAGCTACATCATAGATTCCTATCATAAAAACCACCAAAATATGATTAAAAGCGTATGCTTTTTGTGGTGATTCCGATTCGGGCCAAACATTTTCATTTATAAAAAAATAGATGAGTTCAGTTCTAACAACATAAAAAACACAAAGTGCAATTATAAAGTTCAGAATATAACTCATATACTTTTTTTTAAGTATATACTTTGGGTATAAATAATAGATATTAATATAAACCAAAAGCATTCCTACAGAAACTGTAACTAGATTTGATTTAAAAGAATACCAATAATCTTCATAGTAGCTTCCCCATCTTATAAAATTAAACACAAAAAAGCCAATCCAAAATAAAACATGATATTTTGTTGATATTGTATTGTTTATACTTTTTTTAAAGATTGAGATAATAGCCTATTTAAGTGTTATTGATTTTATAAATATCAAGCAATTTTAGGGATAAAATGGCTAATTAACAATAAAATCACTAATTGTTTATTTAGCCAAAATCACTTATCGATAATAATTTGTTGTCTATGCGCTAAAGGCCGTTGTTTATATATATTTTTTTTTATCTAAGTTATAAATAAATACTTTGGTACAAATTAAAAGGCTAACAATTGAATTATAAGTACAATTTAAGAATGCCTTTCTTGAATAGTATGATTTTTTATAGAGAGATCCTTTTTGATTAGTTCACAAACAAGCGAAGAATTTATTTTTCGCTTGTTTCATCAAATTTATTAAAGAAAATATTACAATGAAAGTTGAAATTGCTGGTAATAAAAGTATAGCATTTAGCGAAGCAGGAAAATTCGAGGAAACCCGTTTTGAAAAAATTCATAACGTTATTTTTGAATCTTCAAATGAGGCTTCAATTTTGGTTGCTCAAGAAATAGCATCCTTAATTAAAGAAAAAGAAGCTCTAAATCAACCTTGTGTTCTCGGTTTGGCAACAGGATCTTCTCCAATTAAAGTATATGAAGAACTGGTGAGAATGCATAAAGAAGAAGGTTTAAGTTTTGCAAACGTTGTAACCTTTAATCTTGATGAATATTTCCCAATGGATAAACAAAATATCCAGAGTTACTATTATTTTATGCATGAGCATCTTTTTGATCATGTTGATGTACTTCCTGAGAATGTAAATATTCCTGACGGGAAAATAAGTACTGAAGATTTATACCAATATTGTATTGATTATGAATTAAAAATTAAAGCTGTTGGTGGTTTAGATTTTCAACTTCTAGGAATTGGACGGACAGGTCACATTGGTTTTAATGAGCCTGGATCGCATTTAAATTCTGGAACTCGTAATATTACTTTAGATCATATTACACGCGTAGATGCCGCACCTTCATTTTTAGGCATTGACAATGTACCTAGAAAAGCAATTACAATGGGAATTGGTACTGTTAGAAAAGCAAAAAGAATTGTGCTTTTAGCTTGGGGTGGACATAAAGCTGAAATCCTTAAAAAAACAATTGAAGGAGATATTACTTCTAATGTCCCTGCGACCTATTTACAAGGACACAACAATACTACATTTATATTAGATGAAGGAGCTTCAGCTGAGCTTACACGAGTTAAAACACCTTGGTTAGTTACTTCTTGTGTTTGGACAGAAGCACTTAAATCTAAAGCCGTTGTTTGGCTTAGTGAATTAACAAATAAACCGTTCTTAAAATTAACAGATAAGGATTATAATGAAAATGGGATGTCTGGTTTGCTTACCGAAGAAGGTACAGCATACGATTTAAACATTAAAATGTTTAACAAGCTTCAACATACCATCACAGGATGGCCTGGAGGAAAACCAAATGCCGATGACACTAATAGACCAGAACGTGCCAATATCCCAAAAAAGAAGGTGATAATTTTCAGTCCTCACCCAGATGATGATGTTATTTCTATGGGCGGAACTTTTGATAGACTTGTTGAACAAGGGCATGAGGTACACATTGCATACCAAACTTCAGGAAATATTGCTGTATCTGATGAAGAAGCCTTAAAATTTGCTGAGATCGCACAGTCATTAAATAACGGCTCGAAAAGCACTCAAGACATCATTGACTTCTTAAACAAAAAGACCGATCATGATATTGACTCTTTAGAGGTTCGTAAGCTAAAAGGATTTATTAGACGAAGTGAATCATACGCTGCAACGCGTTATATGGGCTTAGATGATAAAAATGTACATTTCTTAGACCTTCCCTTTTATGAAACAGGGACTATCAAAAAAGGCAATTTAGCACAAGTAGATATCGATATAGTTTCTGATTTAATCAGAGACATTAAACCACATCAAATTTATGCAGCTGGTGATCTTGCAGATCCACATGGTACACATAAAGTGTGTTTGGACGCCATTTTTGCAGCATTAGATGAGTTAAAACCTGAAGCTTTTATGGATGATTGCTGGGTATGGTTATATCGTGGAGCGTGGCATGAATGGGAATCGCATGAAATTGAAATGGCGGTGCCAATGAGTCCTGATCAAGTACTTAAAAAACGTCATGCTATTTTCTATCACCAATCGCAGAAAGATGGCGTAATGTTTCAAGGGGATGATTCCAGAGAATTTTGGGTTAGAGTTGAAGACAGAAATAGATTAACAGCCGAAAAATACAATACTCTTGGATTAGCAAATTATGCAGCAATAGAAGCCTTTAGACGTTATCATTTTTAATGATTTATTAAACCCTTTTTCCAGAATGAAAACATTGATATACATCATTACTATTTGTTTTACACTTAGTAATTGTACCAATAAAATATCTGACAAAAGTCCTTCTAAAGCTTCAAATGCTCTAGTTGGGACTTGGAAAATGGTTTATGCAGAAATAAAAGAAAATGACTCTATTCAAGTGAAAGATTTAACTTCATCTAGTTTCATTAAGATTATAAACGAAAGTCATTTTTCTTTTTTTAATCAAGAATATAATAGCACTGACAACTTTTATGGAGGTGCAGGAACTTATACCTTAAACGGCAATGATTATGTTGAAACATTAAGTTATACCTCTGTAGCTGCAGTTAAAAATCATCAATTTCCATTTACCGTTCAATTTAAGGGAGACACTTTAATTCAGACGGGATTAGAAGAGGTAAAAGCAGCTGGAATAAATCGTGAAATAACTGAGAAATATATAAAAATTAACAAACAACAGATGTAATCGCAAAAAGAGTTAAAATATGAAGCAATTAATACTATTAATTCTACTATTTACCTTTTACAGCTGTACCTCACAAACCAACGGTTTATTTTGAGGTTGCGATAATAGATCCATTATTAACATTAATTACTTTTTGTAACACGACCTATTCCACAAAATAGCAGTTTATAGAAGTAGAAATAACCCATATTATGAGAGCAAATATCACTTTAAAAGACATGGCAGGCATATTAGGAGTATCTGTTTCTACAGTTTCAAAAGCATTGAGTAACAGTCCAGAAATAGGGCGTGAAACTAAATCTAAAGTTAATGATCTTGCAAGTTTACATCAGTACAAAAGGAATAGTCAAGCCTATAGCCTGCGAAGTAAAAGAACCAATATTATTGGGATAGTGATTCCTCAGCTAAATAGCGAATACATCTCTAATGTTATTGATGGCATTACCTATGAAGCGAATAAGCGTGATTATAAACTCATGACTTATCAAACAAAGGATAGTTATACCAATGAAGTAAATAGTTTTAACACTTTGAATGGCTGTGTTGACGGGATTATTGTTTCAACAGCTATTCAAACACTAAAAATTAACAAGAATGAACATCTATCCAATCTTGTAAACGATAAGTTTCCTGTAGTAATGTTCGATCGAATTATTGATACTATTGATTGTGACAAAGTCGTTTCAAATTATTTTGAAAGCGCATTTAAAGCGACATCCGATCTTATAACATCTGGCAAACGAAATATTGGTTTACTTATCAACCCAAATTACGATTATGCTTCTCAACTCTGGAAAAAAGGATATTGTAAGGCATTGGCAAGTTTTGGAATAAAAATAGAGACTGATTATATTCTTCAATTAGAGAAAAACCAAGTAGAATACCACAAGAGAATAGAACGACTAGTTAGCTCAAAAAAGTTAGATGCAATTATTAGCATTGACGAAATTTATGCTTTGGAGGTTCTTAAAATTGCTCAGCAATATTCCATTTCTGTACCAAATGAACTTGCCCTTATGACTTTTAAAGGTGATGGCATTTCAAAACATTTATCTCCAACGATTACAAACATTTCTCAAAATGGTTATTTAATTGGACGTAGAACGGCACAATTATTATTTAATAGAATCCTTAATAAACCTAAAGAAAGTTTTATTGTAAACACAGTAACAACTACAACCACACATAGAGAAAGCACTAGCCGTAATTCACAATTATTATCTATTAGTGCCTAAGCCTAAGCTTGATAACTATTATTTATAGTCTCGTTTAGCCCCAGGTTCTCTTAAGAAAATTAATAAAATTTTCACTCATAATATTAGAGATATCCTTTTCTGTATATCCTCTTTGAGAAAGCATAAATGGGATTTTTTGAAGATCTGCGATGGTTTCCAAATCACTAGGACTTTGTTCTTTTCCAAAAGCACCATCTAAATCAGTACCAATACCAACATTTAAGGTATTTCCAGAAAGTTGGCAAATATGATCTATGTTTTCAATCATTTGATGCAGAGTAACACCCATACTTTCAGGAGTTGATTCCCCTCTTATCCAATTAGGAACCATCATCCAGGCATCTAGTGCAATTCCAATAACAGCATCTCTACTA
>Ga0209395_1008869_pt1 | contig 10135 bp, 11 predicted proteins | sample GOMGulsemesocosm_3_FD_184635 | JGI IMG/M metagenome (GOLD analysis project Ga0209395, IMG submission 184635) | Methane-oxidizing microbial communities from mesocosms in the Gulf of Mexico - GOM9D Gulf of Mexico (SPAdes) (version 2) | ecosystem: Environmental > Aquatic > Marine > Cold seeps... | reverse complement strand
TTCCAAAACAATGTCATACGCTTACGATAAATCAAAAATATTTGATGTTTCTGATAAAGGACTGGATATCATTTTAAGTTACTTTCCAAAAGCTTCCGAAGTAGTAGGTACTAATCGTCATTTTAAGGTTAGGGATGGTGATAAAACAGCCTCGGCAAATCTTTGGTTCTCTAAAAAACAAAACACTTGGTGTATTAAGGATTGGGGGGATAATGGAACGCTAAACCCCATTGATTTAACCATGAAAGAAGAGGGGATTGATTTTTCTGAAGCGTGTCAAAAATGGGCGTTATACTATAATATTGCAGACTTTACACCACCGAATCACAAACCAACAGTAGAATATTCAACAGCACCAACAACAGCAAAAGTAACCGACTATAAAATTATATATGCTGATGAAATCCCCGAAAAAGCATTAAAATCAATTGGTGTTCATGTTACTCAATCTGATTGTGATAAATACAACTTCAAATACATTGAAGAAATAGTAACATATTTTGTACATAAATCAACTGGAGTACTAACCCAGTTATCCAAAAAACCAACAGAGAACTATCCTATTTATGGTTTTGACAATGGGTCATGGCATAAAACGTATGAACCTTTTGCATCAAAAGAGGACAAGGCACCTCGCTTTAGGTTCTTTGGTAAAAAACCAACTCGATTCATTTTTGGATTGGATTTAGTGCAACAACGTGTATTAGAAAAACGCAACAATAACGACGATGAAAAGAAGAAACCTGAGGATATTAAGCTTGACAATATTATAGTTGCTTCAGGTGGTTCAGATGGCTTAAATGTTGCTAGTTTAAACCCTGATAATACCGTTATTTGGTTCAATAGTGAAAGTGAGCAATTAATTTACAAAGAGTACCAAAGTCTAAAAAAAGATGCTAAAAATATATGTTACTTACCTGATATTGATGAAGCGGGAATAAAACAAGCTGTTAAATTAGGAAACAAATTTTTAGATATAAAACACATTTGGTTACCTGAAAGTTTAAAGCTATTAAAAGACAATAGAGGTAATTTTTGTAAAGATGTAAAAGACTACATAACTAAGTATTACCGTAAGAATGAACCGGAACAAATTAAAGCGCAATTTAATAACCTGGTTAAATCTGCTCTGCCTTTTCAATTTTGGGATTCCTACAAAGTAAAAGACACTTGGAAATATAAATTTAATAGCGCTCACGCCTTTCATTACTTAAAACATCAGGGATTTTACAAGATGGAAGATTTAACCGCTAAAGATGGTTTTTCTTTTATAAAAATCACGGATAACGTAGTTAAAAAGGTTACTCATTTTGAAATGAAAGACTATATAAATAAGTTTTTATTACGAACCAACAAGCCTACAGAATTAAGAAATTTAATTTTTGATACTACAAAATTATCAGAAAAACAGTTAAGTCAATTAGAGCCAATAAACCTTGATTTTAAAGATGCTACAAAAAAAAGTCAGCATATGTTTTTTGAAAACTGTTCATGGAAAATAACTCCTAATGAAATAGTTGAAATTGATATTTCTGATACCAAGAAAACGGTTTGGGAAAATAAAATACTAGAGCATAGTGTAGAAATTCAATCCCCTCATTTTAAAATTAATGTATTACCAAAAAAGAATGAGAAAGACCCAGTAAAATGTACTGTTGATGTGTTAAAGAAGGATAACAAGTTTTTTAATTACATGATAAACACCTCTCGAGTACATTGGAGAGATGATTTAGAAAAGCCTTTTCAGGATAATTTAGGAGCTAAAAACAAATACTTTAAGGCTAATCAATTTAATATAAAAGGAGTTAATCTATCAACTGAACAACAACAGGAACAACAGCAACATTTAGTTAATAAAATATATGCGTTTGGGTATTTCTTACATCGTCATAAATCAAAAGACAATTCCTATTTCTGTTTTGGTATGGATAATAGAATTAGTGATGTAGAAGATAGTAACGGAGGTAGTGGTAAATCTATAATGTGGAATGATGCAGTACAAAAAGTATATAAATCGGTTACGTATTTAGAGGGTAGGAAAAAAGAGGTTTTAGAAGATAAACATAATTTAGGTAGTGTAAGTAAAGATACTGATGCTATAATTATTGACGATGCTGGCTTCTTTTTTAAGCTTGACATGTTTTATTCTGGGGTAACTGGTTCAATGACTATTCGGCCAATTTTTAGATCAAGTTTTGAGCTTCCTTTTATTGATAGTCCAAAGATTGCAGCAACTTCTAATTTTCAGTTAAAAGACTTAAGTGGTAGTACTATGCGAAGGCTGTTGTTTACTGTGTTTTCTGACTATTATCACTATAATACGAATGGCGAATATTTAGAACATAGAAAAGTTTCAGATGATTTTGATGGATTATTATTTGATGATTTTACTAAAGAAGATTGGAACGATTTTTACAATTTTGTGGCTCAATGTATTCAGTTTTATTTAGGTCAAAAAGAGAAAATTGAACCGCCAATGGAGAATGTTGTAAAACGTAATCTATTGCGTGTTGTCGGAGATAATTTTTCTGATTGGGCAGATAATTATTTCAATGTGCTATCTGATAAGCTTAATACATATGCTTCACGACCAAATATGTATACTAATTACAAAGAAGCAATTGGTAAGTATCCAGTAAACGCAAATAAATTCAAAAAGAGCTTAAAAGCGTGGTGTGACCTTAAAGAGTACAAGTTTAATCCTGTTGATAAAATAGCTGTTAATAGCGAGGGTAAACAGCGTAAAAACATGACTATTGATAATAAAACTCAAGAGGTTTTTTATATAGAAGTTGATTTTACTGAAGAACAAATAAAAGCTCGAGAGCTTCATTTTGGGAGAGATAATATTAATACCAGTACTGTTGGTTTAGGTTTTTAAATATGGATATAGACAAGCTACATAGAGAATGGTGTATTCGTAATGAAATTAAAATATACCCTATAAGGCTAACAACAGCTTCAGAGAGTTATAAAATAGGGGTAACTATAGGTAATGGTTCAGAAGAAAAGGGAGACCAGGTGTATCCATTAGCAACCAACAAAGTAACAATAGGGGTGTATGATAAGATAAAGGAAATGCAACAGTATTTTTATGATTTAAACAAAATCACCAACACTACCAACAGTGAACCAACACTAAATAATATGTAGTAGGATTGACCCCTTTGTTTATAAGGGGTTTGGTGTACTGCTAACAGTTACCAACACTACCAACAGTAACCAATAAAGTACCAACAGCAATGCAACACACTAATAAAATAATAATCGAAGTACTAAGGGAAACCCATAGTGATTATGATGCAAATAATTGGCATTATGATAGTGATTATATAATGATTGAGAAAGCTATAAATAAAGCGCTTAGTAAAGAAGTTCAAGAAAAAGAGCTTCTACTATGCACCCCAACGTTAAAAGATATAAACACGCTTTATTTTAGGAGGAATACCAAAAAACTACGGGAGCATATGTTTGAAGTAGCTTGTAATTTGCCTGACGAAGAAAAAAGGCTTACAAAACAACAATTCAATGCTCTTAGGAGTCTTTGGGGTTTACCAAAAGGATATACCAAAGAAGATTTTCAGAATTACCAACAGTAACCAACAACAGCAACAGTGCTACCAACACTATTGCTGTTTTAAACTAATGTCATTAACCACTAACAGTTAAATTTATTTTTTTATGTCAACTACCCTAAAAACAAACAATGTGCCAAAGCATGACTTTACAAAATCAATAACCAAAGGCGAACTAAACTCATTATATGCTGGAAACGGTAAATATTGTAGGAAAGTTGCTAAACAAATCAGAGCCGTAATGCTTGTAGCTTCAGGAGATATACATGGGGATAGTAGGAACTACTTATCTGTTAAGCAAGTTAAAAAATATATAGTTGAATACGGTTTGCCGATTGGTTATTCAGTAGAAGATATACCTTTTTTAAATGAAAGTGATTTATAAAGTTTTATTAAAAAGGAAGTCTAGCTTTTTGTTTAGTCACAACCAACAGTGCCAACAGCACTAGGTGTGTAGGTAATCCCTTTGTTTATAGGGGGGGTGTTGTTTTGTAGACTGTATTACCAACAGTGCCAACAGTATGTTGTTGGTACTGTTGGTAATTGCTATTCATTTAGTATTGTTTTTAATTTTGTTGTTTTATAAAAGCCAAATTAAAAGATTTGGCGATGAAGTAAATATACAATTACGTCTCGAATTACAGACCAGAAACCGTATTATTTATAGGTTTTGTTGTACCTTGTTTTTTATTCCGATTGTTTTAATCAGTTTATTTAGTCCGCTTTTCGAGATGATTCTAAAGCCAAATTCGATAACTAGAAACCGTAGTATTATAATGAACATTGTGGTTGATATAACCAGCCTAATCGAGTCAGTAAATCCATTTGTTATTAAAGACATTATAAGCCCAGAAATGGGAAATAAGAATATTATACTGAGAAATATTTTTAATTTGGGATTAATGAGAATTTCTAAAGTTCCATTTTCATTTTCAAGTCTTCCTTTCAGAAGACAAAATTCTCCATATAATTTTTTGGATAATTTTATTTCAAATTCATCCTCAGTTATTTTACCGATGAATGTTTGATTATTCCAATTAGAGACAAATTGTTCGTCAGATAAAGTTACATTTCTTAATTCAGAAATTGCAATTGAGGCGTTATTCTGTAATTCAATTTGATACTGTTCTTTCGGGAATAATTTCATTCAGTGCAATGATTTTAAATGAGGTACAACGTTTAGCTATGAATAGTACGTGGCAGAAAATCCGCGGATTTTCGTGTCGACACAAGCCATGAGCTTTTTGTTTTGTTTTTAATTTTGTCGTTTTATAAAAGCCAAATTAAAAGATTTGGCGTTGATTGTAAATATACACAAGCTTCAGATTTTACACACCAAAATCCGTATTATTTATAGGTGTTGTTAGGTGCAGTTTTAATCATTATGTAAAAACATTACTTCAGGCATTACTGAAGCCAATGAGTCTATATTCAAAACGTTTGCCTTATTTAATCTAACGTGGTCTAAATACTCTAACCTTTTGAATTCAAAAGGAATTTCATTGATGCTATTTCCAAAAATCCAAAATCTTTTGAGGTTTTCCATTCCTAAAACACAATCAGGGAATTTTTCTAAAGGATTGTCGCTTATGTCAAACCAAGTTAGGTTTTTAAGTTTGGATAATTCATTTGGAACAGTTGAAATATTATTACCTCCAATTGATAAATGCCATAGACTTTTTATATCACCAATTTCTTTGGGCATAGATTTTAATTTGCAATTATCGACTTTTAAAACTCGTAAGTGTTTTAAATTTCCTATAGAAGCAGGAATTTCTTCCAATTGACTTGAGTTTGCAATAATTGATTTTAGATTTTTACATTCCTCAATTTCTTTAGGAAGGAATTTTATGGTTGAACCAGAAATAATTAGAACTTCCAGGTTTTTTAGATTTGCGATTTCGGGTGGAATTGAATTTATCCTCTTTCTTCTTAAATTAAGTTTGTAAACACTATCAGGATTTTTAAAGGCCTTTGATAAAGAGAACTCTTCTCTTAAACCTTGTGCAGAAATAGGATCTTCCCATTTATTTTGAGCAATTGAAATTAAATAACTATGTAAGAAGTTAGATATTTTTAAATCGAGGCTATCTATTTCGTGGTAATTTATGTCATTTTCATTGCTAAATTGATTTCCTGAGATTTGTTTTCTTTCAGTTTTGTCTTTTGTTATTTTAATTAAATCAATTGACTCGGAATCTAATAAATCCGGACTATGAAAATGATAAGGTTCTTTGGTTTTTATGTTCAAGTTGTGATTTAAAAATCTCGTGAATTTTAACAAGGTTGGAATCATTGAATCGTATTCCTTTAATTGAATAGTTCTCTCAGAATTAATTTGTAAACTAAATATAGTATCAGAAAGATTAAATTTCATCAGTGGTACAGAATAACTCAAATTAGCATCCATATTAAAGCCTCCTGTAACAAGAATCTGATAATATTCAATTTCTTTCGTCTTTTCTACTAAGTCCGATTTATTTTGGTTTAGGCTCCCTTTGTTTTGGATCGAATAAAAACCAACTAAACTTAACATCAGTATTAGTAGTAGAGCATATTTAATATTTTGTTTTTTAATGATCATTTTGATACTATTTTTTTTAGAAATAGGAGGAATTGCACCTAACGTTTATATAAAGTGTCGTGCGACGCAGTCGCCGACTTGGATTCCCGGCAGGGAATCCACGAGTAAATATACGCTTACTTTGGGAATTATAACCCAAACTTAAACATGCATTTTATATGGTGTTAGGTATAGTATTTCCTTCTAAGAATTTGTCATAATATGGTTTTATTAATTCTTCTAATTTCTTTCTCTGGTTTTTGTTCAAAGAGTGACCATATGTCGGATAATTTTTGGAAGGCCTTATTGCTAATTCTATTAGTAACTCCTTAATGATAATGTTTCTGTCAATACCACGAGATAATATTTTAAAAGTAGTATTGTTTTGGACAACAGGTCTGTCCCAACCTGAATTTTGAAATAACTGAGAAGATATCAAAAAGATATGAGCGACACCAATCCAATCGTCAGGAACAATTTCAATAACTTTCTTTATATCTTTTTTAGAGACAGAATGTTCATGTCCGCTATTAATTTTCTCAATGATTATTTTCATTCCTGGAATTATGGCTAACGTTTAGCTATGAATAGTGCGGGGCAGAAAATCCGCGGATTTTCGTGTCGACACAAGCCATAAGCTTTTTGTTTTGATTTTAATTTTGTCGTTTTATAAAAGCCAAATTAAAAGATTTGGCGATAAAGTAAAGATACACTTACGTCTGGAACTACAGGCTAAAACCCGTATTATTTATAGGTGTTGTTAGCTGTTGCCTTTTATTTAAAGTCTTGCAATGGATTAGTATGACTTATGTTGTCTCCATCTATAGCTATGATATGAGCATATTTAATATCTACGTTATCACTTTTTATTGAATTAGCGAAACTAGTTAGATAACCAAAAGGGGGATTTTGTTGGATTAGTTTTAAGAGTTCATTTCCAGAATTACTAAAGACATTAACTGGCATTTTTATTGTGGATGTATTAGCCTTAATTTTTGCTACCACAACAATATTACCTGAAGTGAATACTCTTTGCTGATCTCTTTGCTGATCTCTTTGCTGTTTTAGAAATTGATGATTTACAAAGTCACCAGGCTGAAGTAGTCCAATCTCAATCATTAGTGCTATGTCACTGTAATTGATATTGTGATTTTTGCTTAACATTTTATCATCATTAGTTTTAAATAAGTAATTACCATTACCCGATTTAATGGCAAAATTAGCGATTTTCATAAAGGTGTCAGCTTCATGTTTTGATAAATTCCGAATAAGTTCTAGTGTTCGTAATGAATATGTTTTTGGTTGTTTAATTTCGCCAGCTAAAATTTTCCCCCATAAAGCTTGCATTTCTTCATTAGATACTTCTTCAGAAATCCTAAAAAAACGTGTAGTCCAATCCTCATCTAAAGGCTCATCAGTTACGTGTGGTTCATCTTTTAATTCCTCTGCGGCATATGCAGTTATACTTTCTATATTTATCTGTTTTTTTGATTCTTGAAAATCAAGTCTATTTTGAGTTCTGTTTTCAATAGGAGGATTGATTAAACTTTGAGTTTCTAATTTTACTGGTAATTCTTTTGGGGAGCTAATAGATATTTTTTCTTCAGTATATTCAATACCTCCCGTTATTTGAAAATTTTCTTTTACAGCAGTGGCAATAATTTTCATTTCTTCTGCACGTGCTTCAGCCAACTTTTTAATCTCATAAGCCTTTGTATCCACATCTTTCTTTTCAAAGTATGGTTTAGAAACCCTTCCAACTGAATTTGTAACGATATCAATTAGTTTATCTATTGGGAGAACTTTTCCTAGACCTAAAATGTCATTTATTTTCATAGACTTATGATTACTTTTTATTTGTATTAACTTTTTAGCTAATAATGTTTATGGTTACAGCTAACGTTGGTATATGAAACGTAGGGCAGTAGACTTGCACTTTCGTTTCGTTAATGTACTTAGCCAAATATAAATATTTTGCTTTTATTTTTTCTTTTTTGAAACGTCAAATTTTATATTTGGCGAAATTTATAAATACAATAGGGCGTTTAGTTCTAGCCCAAACGCCCTATTTTTTATATACATTGTTGGCGGTAGTTTTTATTTCATTCAGATAACTATTTGGGCCAAGTATTTAAAAATTAGCTACTATAAATATAAGCGATAACAATACCTGTTGCTACAGTAGGTAAAATATCTACTACTCCCGATATAAACATTTCTTTTGGTGGTAAAATTGACCATCCAGAAATAATTAGATAAACAGAAACAAAACTCATTCCACCAGTTATTAATCCCCAAACTGTTCCTTTAACAAGCCAGCTTGCTTCTAGTCCAAAATAAGGATATACAAGCACCATAAGCAAGGTGATTAGGAAATATCCAGCTATTATCGGAAGCATTTTTGTGTCTTCTTTCTTCCTTTCAAATTTGTGCATGTTTTTTATTGTCAATGGTTTCGCTATAAATCTAGCGGCTAATATTCCAATTACATTGTTGACAATAAATCCAAGTAGTAAGCTTATTAAAAAATTTTGCATAGTTCTAGTTTTTATTTGTTAATTTTACTTTCAATTCGAAAGCAAATATATAAATTACTTTCAAAATGAAAGCGAAAAAAGAAAAAAATATTTTTAGGACAGATTGTCCTATAAGTTCAGCGTTAGATTTATTTGGAGATAAATGGTCGTTATTGATTATTAGAGATTTGGTGTATTTTGGAAAAAGAACGTTTAAAGATTTTTCAAATGCAGACGAGAAAATTTCATCAGCTCGTTTATCTGACCGTTTATGTAAACTTGATAAGTTGGGATTACTGATAAAATCTAAGCACCCAACAAATAAGAAAGTCTATCTGTACAGTCTAACAGAAAAAGGAAAAGATTTATTTCCAGTTATAGCCGAATACGTTAGTTGGAGTAATAAATATTTGAATGATCATATTGCAGAACCAGCAAAGCAATTCGCCCAAATGTTAGAGGAGGATAGGGAAGGTACATTAAAACAGTTTATGAGTAAGTAATTACTGCCAACGCCCAATCTATGTTTTCGTAGGGCGATTTAAAAGTACATATTTTCGTTTACCTAATTAGCCAAAGCTTTGGCTTTGGGTTTTAACTTTTTCTCCTGCTAAAACGTCAAAACAAAGTTTTGGCGGAGTTTATTAATTGCTTTACAGCTTCAAATTATTACCAACTGCCCTATAAAATATAGATGATGTTAGCGGTTGTTTTTATTCTTTTAAATCCGTTATCCATTTTATTTCATCATTCATTTCATTACAAATTCCAACGCCTCCTTTACCACAGTCAAAACTTAAGTGATACTTAATTTCTTTTCCGACTAAAAAATCAGAAAGTTCAGGTGCTGCTACACACATTTTATTAAATAAGTCCTTAGTTTCTTTTAATTCAGTTAGAGCTGTCTTTTTTGTGATGTTTTTGAGGTCATTTTTTAATGTCCAACCAGTTACAGAAAAACAGTCTTTTTGAGATTTAAAAGTCAAGTCGCCAACTTTAAATGTATGTCCATCAGTTAATAGTACAATTGCATTTGTAATTCTTTCTTGCAATTCTTTTTTGTCCATTATTAATTAGAATTAGCTATTTTATTGATTAATGTATATTCCCCAAACACAGTTTGAAAATTCTCCAGCAGCAAATCTTATAGTTTTGTTGTCGTTAGTAATTTCATAGATTCCAAAAACATAATCCTGTCCGTAATTTGGGTCTTTTATGTTAATGCTTTGTCTTGTATCTATCCATTTAAAATTCCAGATATTTAGTCCGTTTATTTCAAATGCGTCACCGTCTGCAATGGTTTTTATATGTGTCCAATTTTCATTCATATCTAATAACCGCTAACGTTTAGCTATGAATAGTACGGGGCAGAAAATCCGCGGATTTTCGTGTCGACACAAGCCATGAGCTTTTAAGTTTTGATTTTAATTTTGTCGTTTTAAAAAAGCCAAATTAAAAGATTTGGCGATGATTGTAAATAT
>Ga0209395_1008865_pt1 | contig 10137 bp, 10 predicted proteins | sample GOMGulsemesocosm_3_FD_184635 | JGI IMG/M metagenome (GOLD analysis project Ga0209395, IMG submission 184635) | Methane-oxidizing microbial communities from mesocosms in the Gulf of Mexico - GOM9D Gulf of Mexico (SPAdes) (version 2) | ecosystem: Environmental > Aquatic > Marine > Cold seeps... | reverse complement strand
CGGTTATTAGAAATAAAAAGTTTGGTGGAACCATAAATGCTGACCGTGTAGCAACTGTCGCCTTATATCACGAAGCAAGTGAAACCAGATATGGTGATTATTTCATAAAAGTTTAAAAGCGAGTACATTGACATTATTTCATAAAGGGGCTAAGTTGTTCATACTGTCTCTAATGAGTTTTGAATATGTTACAAAGTACTTTTTTAGCTTGGATATTAAGAATGCCTTTAATAAAAAGATGGGCATTAATGCACTCAGTCAAATCAGAAAATATAGCTGAGCATTCACAACAGGTAGCTGTAATTGCACATTTACTCGTTATTATAAAAAACAAATACTTTGATGGTAAGCTTAGCCCAGAGAAAGCCGCTACTATTGCACTTTATCATGAAATATCTGAAACAAAACTCCAAGATATAAATCATGTAACTAAATACCACAATCCTGCCCTTACCAAAGAATTTAAAAAACTAGAAGAAATTGCTGAAGTAGAATGTCTTAATAGCTTACCCGAAGAGTTCAGAGAAGAATTCAAGCCTTTGATTGTTCAATCACAGGTAGATGTGAAATATAAAAAAATAGTTAAAGCCGCAGATTTAGTTTCAGCTTATTTGAAAGCATGCGATGAAGTCACATTCGGAAATAGAGAGTTTGAACCTGTAAAGGTAAGATTAAACGAAATGTTATCCTCTTTTAAAGACACAATGCCTGAATTAGTTTATTTTTTAGATACATTTGAACAAAATTGCTTTGTTAGCGTTGATAAGTTATCAAGCCAAGATCAATAATGCATAGCCTGCTTTACCTAATTAAGAACAATACATCAATTTCTATTTCTTCTGAAATTGATGTATTACATCTTCGTTGGTTTACCGAATTTTTGATAAATGATAATAAGGAGTATTTAAAACCCGATGATTTTGGCGATTTCCAATTTTTAGAATTTATAAATTGGATGTCTAATAAACGTTCGTACAAAATTATATATAGAGCGGCAAACACTGTCAGAAAATTGATGAGAAAGTTCAACTCGCCAGAAACTCAGTTTAAAACCAATCCAAAATATTGGCCTGTTCCTTCTAAACCAGAGCCAAATCATTTTGAAGTTATAGATGAGGAAAAAAGAAATACATTAAGAAATCATCTTAAAGTAGAAATAGATAAAATTTATAAAAAAGAAGAATTAGTACAAAAAGCATTAGTGATCGGAAAATCAATTACTTTCAAAGGTGTTGATTTTATAGAAGACCATGGTGAAGTGATAAAAAAGGTCACTAGTTTTTATAAATGGCAAGAAACACTTGAAGACGTTTTATATACAATTTATCAAGATTACAGAGACTTCCCTATAAATATGACTGTAGAGGAGAGCCTACCAGGACATAAATATGGAAGATTAGGTAGTATTAATTACCTCCTTATGACTTCTACATATTCTACAATTTATAAAAGAATGGGGACTCAAAACCTTAAAAGTTCACAAGCTTTTATTGAAGATTATCCTAACCTAAGCTTTTCTGATGTTATTACTTATTTATACCCTAGCTTTGATGAAACATTCTCTATTCGCTGGGCGATTGAATTAGAAACGGCATGGAGCCCAGATATAGTAAAGAACATAGATTATAAAAACTATTTATATCAGCCAATTCCCATTGAGCAAAAGCTAGCTTTCATACAGAGCGTAAAAGAAAAAGGCCAACAATCAGAAAATATAGATTTTGAGGTGGCTAAACGCATGATTTGGCCTAGTAATACTGAAGATAAATATAGTGCCTATAATTTGATTGGATTATGGATTAAACGTACATCCCGTTTAAGAAGTGGATTTAATTATTTAAAAACAGTTAATTCCTGTGGTTTTGAGCCGTTTTTTATATATCTACAAGACTATCAAAATATTAAGAACGGTATAAATATCATTACAGCAATACATCCAAAAGCACCAAATAAAGAACTATCACAACCGAAATTAAATTATCAAAGTAAACACTTAGGTTTTAGATTTGATGAGCGGCAATTAAAGCCTACGAGTCTGTACTTGAGAGAGAAGAATCAGGGAATGCCGTTATTACTACAAGTTGCATTGTTTGGTCATTCTGACTCCGCGGTGACTGATGACAATTACAAAAATACTGAATCCTTTCAACAAATACGAAAAGATAAATTATCAATAGAGTTAAATGCAATTGCTGAAAGTATTCTAAATGATAGCTTTCGAGGAACATTAGTTCCACTTAGAACACAAAAAAGAATTAAAGATAAAATAATCACAATTTTCACGGATCATATAAACGAATCTCCATTATCTATCTGCCAAGATAATAAAAAACCGGACTGGCCTGGATGCGAGAAAATAAATCTACCTTGTAGAATGTTCAATAAATGCCTACTTTGCTCTCAATCTAGCGTTTACGAAGATAACATCCCCTTTGTTGTAGATAGGTTCCTATACTTACAACAACTCAAAAAAAACATGCGCAGAGAGTCTTTTAACTCCTTATATTTAGATGAGTTTGAAGCGGCTAAAGAAGTTGTTGATTATTGGCCATATAAAGATCAAATTCAAGAAGCTAAAGATAGAACTTTTGACGATGGTTTTTTATTACCGCCTATATTCTGGGAGATTTTATGATTAACTTAGTGAATTTATCATTTGCAGCTTCAAGTTTTGACTTTGAAATTACTAATAATGTTTGGTTTCAACAAAACAAATGGAAAATTCAATATCGACAAAGTGAGCATATATCCCTTAATTTCAATTATGATTTAGGTGAGCACGGCCAAAGATTGACTGACTACCCAGACTTGTTATTTTTTCATAAGGCACTTACTTACTATGCCCTACCAAAGTTAGTGAAAAAGAAAACTACCAGTTTTCACAGTACAGAAGCCATTTTTGGAAATATAAAAAAGGTTATTTTGTGTTTTTTTTACACACAACAACTAGTAAACAAGGTTCTAATTGGAGCTTTAGTATCTAACCAGTTTCTAAAATTTATTAATGATTCTTTAATTTTAGCTGAATCTTTAGGAGATAACGCTGACATAAATAGATTAATTTCGAGTGTACGATTTATCCGTCATTGGCATGAAATTAGTGCAAAAAAAATATTACCTGAATGGAGTTTACTTAAATACGAACTTGAAGAGATTTGTCCGTCCCATAAAACAATCGAGATAGATAGACTAGCCGAACAACATAAAAATACTTGGCAGCCTCTGGAACCAAATACAATTAAAGACTGTCACGATGAGGCAAAATCTTATATTGATGATTACTCTAGCTCAATAATAAAAGCTCATAATTTAATAAGGCATAGACCTAAGAATGGAATAAATGGAAGCAGAACTATTGCCCAAGTTAGAAAAGATGGGAAAACCAAACATATTTTTTCTGCCTTAAATGCATTAAAGCTACCAGTGATCGATAATAAAGGAACCCCTTTATTTGAACTACCGATCACAACAAAAAAAGTAAAATCTTTGGGTTATAAATGCGGTTGGCAATATAGAACAACTGTTTACATTGAAGAAATTCGCCCTCAAGTTATTAACTTAAAACGAGCCTGTATATTTATAATAGATTTATTTACCGGTATGCGAAGACGAGAAATATCTGAATTAAGAGCAAAAAAGGCATACCGCAAAAATGGGACTTTTTATTTAGACATTTTAAGATTTAAAACTTCAGATGAGCCTATCATGATAGGCAAACCTGATTCGATCCCTGTACCCGATATTGTAGTAAGAGCCATTGATGTTCTATATGACTTATTTGCAGAAAATAGATCTATTCTGCAAAGCGATTATTTATTAGTCGTCGATATTATTACGAAAAAAGGCTTTGAAAAAATAAAAGAAGAAACCATTTCAAAGGATATCCGAAAATTTATTTATGATTTTGCAGGTGTGCAAGGCCATGCACATCAACTAAGAAAAACAATTGCATGGTTATTAATATCCCGCAGTGAAGCAAATGTAGATTTGATTCGTCAACTTTTTGGACATAAAAGTTATAAAATGACTCTTAGATACATTCTTCGAAATGAGCTCATGGTAGAAAGTATTATTGAACTTATTGAACATAACTACACTGAAGAACTTAATGATGCATTTATAGAAATCACAGAAGGAAAAACCGCAGGTCCCCTTTCTCAAAACATCAAAAAACGCAATGAAAGTAAAAGATTTAAAGGACAAATATTAGTCACTGATATAGAAACATTTGTTCATGAAGCATTAATTTCAGGGATGAATATATTTATATCTCGAATTCCTATTGGTGGATTTTGTATCACTTTATCTGATTTTACAAAAAAAATTCCGCCTTGTATGAAGCGTAGTGGCTCATCTTCACCATCCCCCCAATTCTGCGATTATAAAAATTGTCCCCATGTACTACACAATGACGAAACTATTAATAATATTAGAAAGCAAATCACTTACTATCAGAAAAAACTATCGTACATTGATGATTCAGCAAATGAAGCAATAGTTTACTATTACGAAAAAGAAATTGAAGATAATGTATTACTACTTTCAAAACTAGAAGCTGAACATGATCTTTTCCAAGATGACCAACTATCAAAACATTGAGATCAAATAAAACATGATTGAAATAAGTATCACAGAAAATACAGTTAAAGAAATGATCGAGCTACTAGAGCTTGAGGAAAATATGACCGTAACTGAGTTATCTAAGAGGTTAAATGTTTCTAGAGGAATGCTTTACAAAGATTTTTCTCACCTACTTCCAATAAAAGGTAAGGAAGATACTAAACGAGCAATTTTAGACGCTATTAGGTTATTACAAGCTAGATTAGGCCCAAAGAAAATGTCGATCAGCCAAGTAGTTAAAGAATCAGGTATAAGCCGCTCTAGTATTAGTAGAAATTATAAAGACTTACATTGTTATATTTATGGAAAGAAAGAACTTCCAAAGTTAGAAAACCTCCCTAATGAGGTCCTTTTAGAGCAAGAGATAAGAACACTTAAAAGTGAAATTAAAGCTTATGATGAAAATAAGTATACAGAAATAAAAAATATTGAAAATAACACTTACTCTTCTCTGATGAAATTGGATCTAGCCCATTATAGATCTGAAAGCACTACGACTTCTCTTCATAACATTCAAGTACAAGCTGATGAGTACAGAAGAAAAAATCAAGAGTTAGCTAACAATAATGCATCATTAAGATCTCGAATTGTAGGGCTAGAAGAAAAAACTACACTAAAGGTCCAAGCTGTACTATTAGATCATTTAAAACCCAATTACTCGTTATTAATAGAGGCCATAAAGAATGGCGCTGAAAAAACAGCCATTAATAAACTATTTAGAGAGCAAGAAAACGAGTATTTGCAAAGATCTATTACTAGGGTTAACGATTTATCACCCGATACTGTCATTTTCTTTCAACCATTTTTTAATTGTAAATATAGCTCTGTTCCCCTTTCCGTAAGTCAGGGCAAGGTAGTCATAGTCGAATCTAATATAGTTAGTAGTGAAGTTAGACGGGAATTTTGTGAGCTTGTTAATTGCCAAAAAGTAGCGATATATTCAATAGACTCTTTGAACAGGACTAAGTACTTTTGTCGAACAAATACTTTAGATTTTAATGATATATTTATTAAACACTATCATACGCATTTGAATTACCCTGAAATAGATGAGGGGTTTAATTCAGTATTGTCGTTTAAACCAGTAAAATAAAAACGTTTAAAATACTAATATCCTATTAAAAGTAAGGGGATAGCATTTCCAGTTATACTGGTGCAAAGCTACCCCTGATTATCTTAAATCTACTTGCCCCATAGAGGTTATCTTTTACTGAACACCCAGCGCCTTATAAACGGCATCCACAGGATCACTATAAAAGCTCACTTGGAACTTGGTAAAAGTTTCTGCTGGAACAGTTGGGATATCTGTTGCTGAAGCCATTGGTAATAAAACTTTAGTAGCTCCAGCTTCTAGTGCAACTTGCATACTTGATGCTAAGTCTTGTACTGGGTTTACAACACCACCAAGTGTCATGCTACCAAGAACAACCATTTGCTCTTGCACTGGTTTACCCATCAATATCGAACAACAAGATACAAGTGACGATAAACTTGCTGAATGACTGTTACCTGAACTTTGAAGATCAACAAAGTGCAAATGAAACTCATGCTCAGAAAAACGCGAACTTGCAGCTATCCTATTTAAGTTGCCCTTAAAATAGTCAAAGCCAACACGTACTTGTTCTTTGGCTGAAGTATCAGATCCAAAACCTGAAGTTGAGTGCTTACCGTTACCCGCCGTCATTTGGCTTTCAAGTCGATAGACACCTAACTTCCCTGTTGCCCCGTTACTAACGAAATGCACAACACCTGCATTAGTCGTTCCGGCAGGAATTAAGTTTGAACCACCTTGTTCAGGTACATTAACAAAGAACTCTTCTAATGTTTCATTATCTATATAACTAAAATTAACATCAAAAAACTCCATGCCTCCAATCTTCTTCAGCTGCTCTTTAACACGTCTACGTACTTCAAGTGCGTATATCAAACAAGTTCGTACATCATCTTTGGTGTAATCACCGTGTGGTACTAACAGCTTAAGTAAACCAGAAGTGGTTCTCCTTACGCCAATAACATCACGTTGATTTAGATTATTGCCAAGCTTAAAGAACTTATCAATAGAGTCTGAAAATGTTGTTTTGCGCATTTCACGCATGTACTCAGCCAAGTAGTCTGTGATTAAACCAAAACGGTCTGTGAAAAACTCAGGACGCATTTTTGGTATTTCCCAACCAGGAATATAACCATGAAAGCGATCAAAGTAGGCACAATCAATCATATCATCAGGGAATGGGGCTAATAGATGGCTGGTTTTCACTAGCGTTTCTACACTGTGGTCAATGTTTCCAACAAAAACCATCGAGGCTAAAGCGGACGTTAGCATTCAGGATTACCTTTTGACTTCTTTTACCACAAAGAAGACATTAGCTTTTACAGCTATTGGACAGGTTGGATTAGATTTTGTATCGATAACGCCCAAATAATGGGCTGAAAATTGTTGGCTAAAATAAGCGACGAAGGAGCAAAAGCCAACTGTTTTTAGTCCTGATTAATTTGTTTGTTATATTAAACAACCTAATAGCTCACTAAATTTTTACATGTAAATAAACAAAAAATTTCAATTACAATAACGCTCACCATCAAAAAAGTCACAAAAACAGCGCTACTTTATTGAACAAATACTGCATATGCGTTAGCATAATTTTCTTTTATTATAAGGATATATAAAATGAGACTAAAAATAACATTTTCGATAAAAAAGCGCTAACTAATAGTTGAAAAAATTGTTGCTGGTACAACTAACGAAAAAATAATTATGCAAGCAACCTCTGGAGGGTGGGATGACTATAAACACCTACCAAAAGGAAACTGGATAATTGCAGAAAACCCAAGCGGTTTTCGTTCTTACTTTGGCCTATTTTTATCTGATGAAAGTGTAAATGACCAATTCTTACATGATGGAAAATGGCGAGATGGCATTAGATTTGGCTATCACGATGACACTGGTAGTCACGGGTGCATCATGACAAAACCATCAAATGGTCAGTCCTATTTAGACGGCAAAAAATTATGGGCTAATGTTCAGAACTTAATCAGGACAGTAAGACCAAGGAATCTACTTACTTATACCAACAACCAAAACCCAAATAAATCAGATGGAACCCAATATAGGGTTACAAGCTATGGTTTACTTATTGTAACTGATTAATTAACGGAGTGAGAAATGAAAAAACTACTGATAATGTTTTTTTTGGTTTTATTATCAACTCCATCTATAGCTAATTCTTTACTCAGTAATGGTATAAACATTGAAGACTCTAAATTCTGGGGAGACTATATATTCAAGAGAATAGACTCAGATGAAGTGAGTTATGAATGGACTTTTAACAATGAATTTTCTACTTTGATTATTATTAAATCCGAGTGTAATGCATGTACTCCTTTCAATTTATCAGATGTGATTGAGATAAATAAAATAGATGATTTTAATGTAAGTGCTATTTTAATATCTCATAAATATGGTAATGGAATTTATCAAGTTCACAAACACCCAAAAAATATAGATTTCTTTGTGTTTAAATTATTTCACAAGGGTTTTTATTATAAATTTCAACTCGGTGTAAACAGTGCAGCTGATCAAAAAGAAGCTTTTGAACAAAATATTGAATTTTTGAAAATGATCAACATTTTTACAATTTCATAAGACGTTGCAGGTTTAATATAACGCCCTAATAACAGGCAAAAAATTGTTTGCTAAAATGTTGAGGAACGAAAACAGCAAACTGTTTTTTGTCCTTGTTTATTAGCTTGTTATAAGCCCGAAAGCTACCTTTTTGATGTTTTAACTAATAAGTAAACAATACCGCTAGCAAAAAGTGTCGCAATAATTAACATAATCCCCATAGTCGTTAACTTTGACCAGTGTATAGTTCTATCTACTACGGATTCACAAGGCTTATCAGGGTTTACAAAAACTTTGATGGATATTTTATGTTTAAAGTGATATTTGAAACTATAAGCTAACTGTTTCAGTATACTGTCATCTCCACCTTCTATCCATGCCACTTTACTGCCAATACAGCTTGTATCATTAAAATTATATTTATAAGAAATTTGAGGGGTGTAATAAGTGTATCTGGTTCGACTTGAAGAGCTAGTTGAACCTTGAGTTATTTTAATAGATGCATTCAACAATTTAGCATCTATTTGAACCCAGTTAATTGATTTAATGTTACCTGATATTGATTTAATAATGTTTTGTGACATCAAATAAGCTAAAAAAAACGAAGCGGCAAGAAAAAAATATAAAATAAATCGAGCCATTTTAATATTATCTTTTTTAGGTTTTCTAGTCATATTAACATCCATATTTGAAAAAAAAGAAACATCTGATTAGGGCTTATAACGCCCTATTAACAGGCAAAAAATTGTTTGCTAAAATGTTGAGGTACGAAAACAGCAAACTGTTTTTTGTCCTTGTTTAATAGCTTGTTATGCATCGTGAACCTCGTAAAAATAAGATTTATATTTAAAAACGTAGAGGTACACAATAAAACAAATAGCCCATAAAAGCGAAAAACCTAAATCAGATTGTAACGTTTCAACTGGTGGTAAAAAGGTATCTAAATAGTAAATAGAATATTGTATCAATGGAAAAATAATCACTAAGAGAATACTCCACTTTTTACGATAAAAAATACCAAGCCCTAAAACGATATGAATACAGCCCATAAAGATCATAAGAACGGAAGATGAAATCTGTTCTCCTTTCATTTTTGGGGATATTTCAGGAAAAATCAATGCAACTATTTGGAATACACCTAGGATAAATGACGCCAAAAATGCCGTTCTTAAAATCACAGGTATTGATTTTATTCTTTGATATAGTTCCATGCTCAGTCTATCCGTAGATGCATAACGCCTAAATAACAGGCTAAAAATAGTGGGCTAAAATGGAGCGGAGCGAACAGCCCGCTGTTTTTAGTCCTTGTTAATTTTCTTGTTAGGTTGATTTACCCCGTAAGTTCCCCATTTGGTGGTCAACTTACAATCCCCCACAGGGCTCATTTTAATCAACTCTTCGCTAGGCGTTTGAGTATGTTTAAATATGATATCAAACCAAGAAACCGTATAATTAGACAGTTTAGACACTACATTATCTGTAAATGAAATCACAACATATTCGTCAACTTGATCACCTGTTTTACAGTAGTGCCACTCTTCTGATGTACCACTAATTTCTTTTATAGCAGGTTTACCCATTACAGATGTAACTTCTTTCATGGTCATTTTAGAGCTAATATCGATTGATTTACTTAAGTCTTGCTCTGTATAAATCTTTGCTACAACGGGAGGAACATCTTCTGGAATTAGTATAAAAATAAATATGGTGATTAAAATCACATTTAACCCATATGAGTAATAACTTAACGGTATTTTTTTCAAATTGACTCCAAAGTACGAATGAAACCTAACGCCTTGCTAAGAGGCGAGTAATTGTTGGCTAAAATGTGAAGCGAAGCGGAACCGAGCCAACTGTTACGAGTCCTGCTTGAGCAACTTGTTAGGTGCATTTAA
>Ga0209395_1008852_pt1 | contig 10144 bp, 9 predicted proteins | sample GOMGulsemesocosm_3_FD_184635 | JGI IMG/M metagenome (GOLD analysis project Ga0209395, IMG submission 184635) | Methane-oxidizing microbial communities from mesocosms in the Gulf of Mexico - GOM9D Gulf of Mexico (SPAdes) (version 2) | ecosystem: Environmental > Aquatic > Marine > Cold seeps... | reverse complement strand
CCTGTGGGAATTAGACAAAACTCGGATGTTATTGGAGAAGCAAATGCCGAATTTTTGTTGAATGATGAAGGGAATATGAGATTGTCGGTGTTTAATCGTCAGAACGAAATTCAATACACAAGCGAGGAAGAAGGATACACGCAAGGAATTGGTTTTAATTACAGTATTGATTTTAATAATGGAAATCAATTGTTACAAAAATTAGGATTGAAAAAGAAAACAATTTCGAAAGACTCTATAAATAGTCTTTCGAAAAAAGATACGATCAGAAAAAAACGATATATATTTAATTTTATACATAAGAAAAATGAATAAACCCACCTTAGTTATATTGGCAGCCGGAATAGGTAGCCGTTATGGAGGATTAAAGCAATTAGATACTTTTACGCCAGAAGGCGATACTATATTAGATTTTTCCATCTACGATGCAGTTCAAGCTGGTTTTGGAAAAGTAGTTTTTATCATTAGAAAAAGCATTGAATCAGAATTTACGGCTGTTTTTAATAAAAAATTAGCGGGTAAAATAGACGTGGAATATGTGTTTCAGGAATTGGACAATATTCCAGCACGTTTTAAAGATAATAAAAGAGAAAAACCTTGGGGTACGGGCCATGCTGTTTTAATGGCAAAAGATGTAGTAAAAGAAAATTTTACCGTAATAAACGCTGATGATTTTTATGGAAAAGAAGCTTTTGAAGTAATGGCAAAATCGCTCATGGTCATGGATCCTACTTCAGATAATTATAATATGATGGGGTACCGTTTAAAAAACACTATTTCTGAGAATGGTTTTGTATCAAGAGGTGAATGTCAAGTGAATGAAAGAGGGTTTTTAACAGGGGTTGTAGAACGAACCCATATAGAAAAAATTGATGGAAGTTTACAATACAAAAACGACGCTGGTGTTTTTACATCTATCTCAGAAGAGGCGGTGGTTTCTATGAATTTTTGGGGATTTACACCTAATTATTTTAAGGTTTCGGAAACAATGTTTGAGGCCTTCTTAGAACAAAATTCTAAAGAAATGAAAGCAGAATTTTTTATTCCTTTAGTGGTAAATGATGTAATAGAAAAGAATACAGGGTCGGTAGAGGTGTTAAAATCTGATGCGAAATGGTTTGGAGTTACTTATAAAGAAGATAAGGAGATTGTAACTGCTGCTATACAGGATTTAAAAGAGAAAGGTGTATACCCAACTCATTTGTGGAATTAATTGAATACCATTACTAAACTCAAATTTTTGAATGTAGTATTTCTTTGATACCTTTGAAAAACACAAAACTAACAAATGAAAAAAAGAATTAAAAAAATAGGAGTTATTACTTCTGGGGGCGATGCGCCTGGGATGAATGCTGCAATTCGTGCCGTGGTACGTGCTTGTTCATATTATAAAGTGGACTGTGTAGGGATCTACAGAGGGTTTCAGGGTATGATAGAAGGTGATTTTATTCCCATGACAGCGAGGAATGTAAATAATATTATAGATAAAGGAGGGACTATTTTAAAAACGGCTAGATCTAACGAATTTAGAACTCCCGAAGGGCGTAAAAAAGCATACGAACATCTTAAAAATCAAGGTGTTGATGGCTTAGTTTTAATAGGGGGAGATGGTACTTTTACCGGAGGAATGATTTTTCAAAAGGAGTTTGATATTCCTTGTATTGGGATTCCTGGGACTATAGATAATGATATTGCAGGAACTAATTATACCATTGGTTATGATACTGCTTTGAATACTGTTGTGGAGGTTATCGATAAAATTAGAGATACTGCAAGTTCTCATAATCGACTGTTTTTTGTTGAAGTAATGGGGCGCGATGCTGGTTTTTTAGCATTGAATTCTGGTGTTGGAGCAGGAGCTGAAGAGATTTTAATTCCTGAAGAAAATTTGGGCTTGGACAGGTTATTAGAATCTTTAAAAAGAAGTAAACGATCAGGGAAGTCTTCTAGTATTGTGGTGGTTGCCGAAGGTGATAAAACAGGGAAAAATGTTTTTGAATTGGCAGATTATGTAGAGAAAAATTTACCAGAATACGAAGTCCGTGTATCTGTATTAGGACATATGCAACGTGGGGGAAATCCTAGTTGTTTTGATCGTGTATTAGCAAGTAGACTTGGGGTTAAAGCCGTTGAGTTATTGCTAGATGGAAAGCAAAATGTAATGGTAGGGATTATTAATAACAAGATTCAGACAACAGATTTAGAATTAGCTATAAAAGGAAATCATACCATTAATAAAGAATTATTACGAGTAAGTGATATTATGTCAATTTAAAAACGAAGATGATAAAAATTGGAATAAACGGATTTGGAAGAATCGGTAGATTGGCTTTTAGGTCGATGTTGCAAAGAAAGAATATTCAAGTTGTGGCTATTAATGATTTAATACCAGTAGACGACTTGGCGTACTTGTTAAAATATGATTCTGTTCACGGGCGTTTTCCTGGAGAGATTGATATCCAAAACGGAAATTTAGTAGTAAATGGAAACGAAATAAGAATTACAGCAGAGCGTAGTCCAGAAAATATAGGTTGGGATGCTTTGGATGTAGATTATGTTATTGAATCTACTGGGTATTTTACCTTACAAGAAAAAGCGGCCCTGCATATAAAAGGAGGAGCTAAAAAAGTAGTGATTTCTGCTCCAAGTAAGGATGCTCCTATGTTTGTAATGGGAGTGAATCATACAGATTTGACGTTGGAAAATCACATATTTTCCAATGCCTCTTGTACAACCAATTGTTTAGGTCCTTTGGCGAAAATTTTACATGCTAAATTTGGAATTATAGAAGGGATTGTGACTACAGTCCATGCAGCTACAGCTAGTCAGCGCACAGTGGATGGGCCTCTAGATAATCGTAGGAGAGGTCGTTCAGCCATTAACAATATTATTCCAACCAGTACAGGAGCCGCAAAAGCTGTGGTTAAAATTATTCCAGAGCTAGAAGGTAAATTATCCGCCATGGCATATCGTGTACCTACAGCTGACGTATCTGTAGTAGATTTAGTAGTTCGATTTGAAAAAGCAACTTCGTATGACGAAATTAAACGCGTATTAAAGCATGCTTCTGAAAATGAGTTAAAAGGAATTTTAGGATATACAGAGGACGATGTTGTTTCTCAGGATTTTGTGTCTGAAACTAGAACATCGGTTTTTGATGCAGGTGCGGGAATGGAATTAAACCCTCATTTTTACAAATTGGTTTCTTGGTATGATAATGAGTTTGGCTATGCTACTAAAATTGTGGATATTATAGAGTATTCTGCTTCGTTGTAGTTGAAATTGATTGTTTTTTATAAATAAAATTAATCATTTGAAAACAATTTATTTAAGTTCAATAGGGCTTAAAGGAGTATCTTTAGTCCTTAGAAATTTTATGAAGAACAATAAATAATAAGTATGGAAATAGCAATCATAGCCCATGACGGGAAAAAAGCTGAAATGATTCAGTTTTTAATGAATTTTAAAGCACATATATTATCTAAGGATGTTTCTATAGTATCTACAGGAACTACTGGTACCAATGCAGAGAAAGCTGGTTTTATAGTAAAAAAATATTTATCAGGACCCATGGGAGGTGATGCTCAAATTGCAACTCGAGTTGCAGAAGGTAATACCAACATGGTGTTTTTCTTTAGAGACCCATTAGGAAAACATCCACATGAACCGGACATAGCTATGTTAATGCGTTTATGCGATGTACATAATGTTCCATTAGCAACTAATCCTGCTACAGCGGAATTATTGATAAAATCTATTTAAGATTTTACAATACTAGTTTTTTTGGCGAAAAATTAAAAGCGACAAGCGAAAAGTTGAGCAATTAGATGTTCAGTTTTTAGCTTGTCGCTTTTTTTTATCACTAGTCACCAGTCAATATAAGCGCATGAGTGAGACTAGCAACTCACAACCAGCAACTAGCAACTTTATCCTGTTACCGTCACTTATAAACGCAAGAGTAAGCATCCCTTTTCGCTCTTCGCTTTTGACTTGTCACTACAATACTGCTATTACAGAAATCTCCACATTTACATCCTTTGGTAAACCAGCTACTTGTACTGTTTCACGTGCAGGTGCTGTTGCAGCATTAAAATAAGAGCCATATACTTGGTTAATTGCACCAAAATCATCCATGTCAGCAATAAAAATAGAAGCTTTAATTACGTTTTCGAACGTCATACCCGCTTCAGTTAAAACCGCTTTTAGGTTTTCCATTACCTGAGTAGTTTCTTTAGTAATGTTTTCCATGACCAATTCTCCTGTCTTAGGATCCAATGGAATTTGGCCAGAAGTATATAACATGTTTCCTGTTAAAATAGCTTGGCTATACGGACCTATTGGAGCTGGAGCGTTGGTAGTATTTATAATTTTTTTCATGATATATTTTATTGGTTAAATGTGTTAGAATAGTACAGTGTCTGGAACTTGTCGTTTTTCGTATTTTAAATCACTTAATACCGATGATTTTACACCGATAAAAAAGTAGTATGTCTGCCTTGTTCCGAAAGGAACCCAGTTAAAGTTTAATTTCCAACTATCTAAATCGCGTTGAAAACGCAACTGAGTATAGGTAAATCCAGTGTTTTTAAAATCGTATCCAGAAGAGAAGCCTACTTTCCATTTTGGGCTTAGTTCTACATCACCAGAAAACATTAAGGAATTGGAAGATATATCGTCTTGTCGGTTACTATTAAGATAACTTAAAGAATAAGCCAATCGTAGTGTCCACGGAAAATTGGCTCTGTATAACTCGGTTACTCTGTTCTCTTTTTTACCTTGTTTGTTATTTGCACCTAAGTTGTTACTAACACCTAAATCTTCTCCAAAAATCCCGTCGGAATTGTTCTGATTACTTTTTGCCTTTCCTTGATCTTTCTTCGTGTCTTTTTTACTTGACAGCGAATAGTTAGCGGTAAAATTTGCATTGGTTAAACGAAACAAGCTTCCATTATTGTTAATGTTAAACGTGTTAATTCTTTGTCCGTTTACATTGATGGCATAAGGGTCCAAATTAGCACTCATGTTTACGGACATTTTATTGTTAAACAATTGTGTTCCAGCGGACATTCTTACAGGGCTCCATTTTAAACTATCAGCGGCCATGTTGTAGCTTGTAGAAAAATTAAGGTTGTTTAATATTTTGACCTTTTTAAAATCCTCATCACTGTCTCCATCTGCATCCTTTTTTAATACTTTTGCCTCTAAGGTGTTATTCAAACTAAAACTTAAACTGTTGGATAAACTTTTACTAGGTTTCCCGTAAATTCCGTTATCGTATTGTGAATATTCAAGCAAATCATCTGGGTCAGCAGACTGTTGTACTTGCTCATAGTAGTTACTAAAATCGGGTTTATAGGTATAAGAGATTGAAGGGCGAATCACATGGCGGATGGCGTTAAGACGACCTTTTTTAAAGTTGACACGACCGTAGAGTGTAGTAGATAAAGAGGCTCCTGTACTGTACTCTCTAAAAGCATTAAATCCACTAATAGTATCCGTAACTACTTCCTCATTCTCGGCGTCGTAATGTTTTTCTAGTTTATCAAAATACCAAACTTCTTTATAATTTGCACTGGGTGATAAGGTAAAGTACTTCATCAATTTTAAGTTAGTACTCAAGGAGGCGTTATGCTGGACTCCTGATTTAGCATCGTCCCACATTTCACTTTTCATGAAAAACTCATCACTTGTATCTATCTTGTTTTCAGCTTTTACATTATAACCCAATCCTATTTTTTGGATAGGGTTTTTCTTAGCTCCATTTTTTCCAACAAAAGGGTATATCCTGTCCATATTTACTTGAATGGAAGGAAGGGTCATATTAATTTTTTCTGTATTTGTATTCTGCGAATGAGTCGCGGACATGGAAATGTTAAATGGAGTATTCACAAACTTTTTGTAAAAAGAGACAGAAGAACTTAAGGTGTTATTTAAAAACGAATCATTGTTATATTCATTTAAGGATTCCTTATAATATTTACTACTTCCCATGTTTACCGAAGCAGAAAATCGAGAATTAGGACTTGCCTTCGCATCTTGACTATGGCTCCAACGAATATTGTAATTACTAGATTTACTGTAATCGCTCAATCCTCTTAATCCATTGATGAGGTTTTCGAATCTAAAACTAAAATTTCCACTGTATTTATATCTTATTTTATAATTGGTTTGGGTTCGGACTCCCCAACTTCCATTGGTATAGACATCACCCAAAACTGCCAAATCAAAGTGATCGCTCAATACAAAATAATACCCTCCGTTTTGTAAAAAATATCCTTGACTGTTAGATTCTCCCCAAGTGGGCATTAAAAAACCAGAAGTACGTCCTTTTGTTAAAGGAATATATGCAAATGGTAATACTAATGGCGTAGGTACATCTGCTATTACTAGGCTGCTAGGACCAATTACAATTTTTTTATTCGGAACTAATTTTGCTTTTTTGGTTTGAATATAATAATCGGGGTTCTTTTTCTGAGAGGTCGTGAATCGTATATTTTTTACATAAATAGTAGAATCATTCTCTTTTTTCATTACTTCTCCTAATATAATTACCCCTTGTTGCTCTGTAGTAATTCCATAAATTCGCGCTTTTTCCGTTTTAAAATTAAAAGAAATAGAATCTTGAGTAGATTCGTCCGCTCCTTGTTTAAAATAGGGCAGTTGGCTATAGGAGCCAAGGCTGTCTTTAATTCCTTTAGCACTAACAATATTGGTGTTATTGTCAATAATTATAATTCCTGCTTTTAGGGTGATATCTTCGTAGGTTACAATTGCTTCGTCGTATAAATGAACAATATTATTCTGTACGTCCTGCTTTACATATCCTTCTGCGTTATGGGTGATAATTCCCGTAATTACGGATTTTGGTTTTTTTATGCTATCAAAAGCTACTGTTTTTATCGTGTCGTTGTCGAATGTTTTGAGACTTTGTTCTTTTGGAGAAATTGAATCTAAGGATTTCTTTAAAGGAATTTTAACACTAGGTTTAGGGAATTCTTGTCCATAACAAATAGATGTTATAAGGCTAAATAATAAAATAGCGATAGAAGCTTTAAATTGGATCCTGTACAAAATTGACGTTCAAATATTAAATTAAAATGACTCCAATAGCGCAAGATTGCTTACTTTCGCTAGGAAGTCCCTTAGCTTTTTTCGTTAAAACACGTTTTGGTGTGATAATTGAAAAGATAGCTTACAGTGCCAAAAATAATTAAAAATAATGGACCCTGTTACAATCAGCAAAAAAAATGTTTTTTGTCAATCTTGGAACTCGGTTTACGATAAATAAAATTTCTTTATGAATAATTTAACGCAGTATAAAATTAGGAAGCTGTCCTACTATGTAATTGTTTTTGCTTGTTATATGATTACGAGTTTTAATGCTCAAAATTTACAAGCCCAAAATCAATCGTATACTGTTGTTTTAGATGCAGGCCATGGAGGACAAGATCCTGGAAATATTGGTCTAAAAAAATATGTAGAAAAGAAGATCGCTTTAAATGTAGTTTTAAAAGTGGGGGCAATTTTATCAAAAAATAAAAATATAAAAGTTGTTTACACACGTAAGACGGATGTATTTGTAGATTTATGGAAGCGCGGAAGCATTGCCAATAAAGCACAGGGGGATTTATTTGTGTCTGTACATTGTAACGGTCATACATCGCAGGCCTATGGAACAGAGACTTTTGCCTTGGCATTGCGAGGGAATAAGAAGAACTATGAAATTGCGAAAAAGGAAAATTCAGTAATTTTATACGAAAAAGATTATAAAAAGAGATACAAAGGTTTTGACCCTAATTCTCCCGAGTCTGTTTTGGGAGTTACCATGCAAATGGAAGATTATTTGGATCAAAGTATTTTGTTGGCAGATATTATTCAAAAAGATTTTACCCATAAACTGAAACGGAAAAACAGAGGGGTTAAACAAGCTTCTTTTGTGGTGTTACACCAAACTTTTATGCCGAGTGTTTTAATAGAAATGGGTTTTATTTCTAATTATAGTGAAGGGAAATATTTAAATTCTTCGGCTGGTCAGCAAAAAATGGCGAGTTCTATTGCACGTGGAATTAGTAAATATTTAAATCAGGAATCGCTTAATACGGTTAAAGAAGTTGTTCCTGAAGTAAAAACACAGCCAAAATCTCCAAAATACTTTAAAGATGTTGTTTTTAAAGTTCAAATTGCAGCGAGTAAAAGAAAACTAAAAACCAAGCCATACAATTTTAAGGGCTTGAAAAATGTTAGTCGTAAAAAGGTAGGGAAAATGTATAAATACTACTATCAAAATACGACTAATTACGAATCAGCTCAAACGGCCCAAAAAGAAGCAAAGTCAAAAGGTTATACAAGTGCTTTTATAGTAGCCTTTAAAAGTGGGAAAAAGGTTTCGGTAAGTGAAATTCTTGAAAATTCGAAGTAAAATCTAGGGGGAATCATAAGAATAATTAGTATTATTGCTAATCAATTTAATTTATGATTTTGAAAATATCAAGAGAACTTAAAACCGGTATTGTAGCTATAGTAGCTATTTCATTGTTTGTTTGGGGATTTAATTTTTTAAAAGGGCAAAATATTTTTGCCAAAACTAAAAGAACATTTAAAACGGAATATGCCAATGTTCAGGGCTTAAATACTGCAAGTGTGGTCACCATAAACGGCGTGGTTGTAGGAAAAGTTTTGAATATCACCTTTTCTAAAGAAATAGCTAAAAAAGGCGCTTTGGAAGTTGTGTTTTCTGTTGAAAACGACTTCGAATTTTCTAAAAATAGTATTGCAAAAATATATAGTGCTAGTTTAATGGGAGGTAAATCATTAGCTATTGTCCCTTCTTATGAGGGAGAAACAGCCATATCTGGTGATATTTTAAAGGGAGAAATAGAATCGGATATTTTTTCTACCGCTTCCGAGATGTTAAATCCTCTGCAAGCTAAGTTTGAAAATGTAATTTCTAATATCGATTCTTTAATGGTGGGTTTAAATGATGTATTGGATGTCAATTCTAGAAATCATTTAAAAGCGTCAATTATCCAGTTGAATTCTACTTTAACTACTTTTAATCAGGCTGGGAAAAAAATGGACAATATACTAGCATCAAATGCTAATTCTTTAAATGCTACAATTTCGAATGCTGAGAAAATAACCAACGATTTTTCTAAAATATCTGAAAATTTAGCTTCAGTTAATTTTGCTGAAACAGTCCAAGACTTGGAAAAAACCTTAGCAAACGTAAATTCGTTGCTTGGTAATATTGAAAATGGAGAAGGGACTATTGGGAAATTAATGACCGATGATCAGATGTATGTGAATTTAGAAAATGCTTCTAAAGAATTGGAAGAGTTACTAAGAGAATTTAAAGAACACCCTAAACGTTTTGTGCATTTTTCATTATTTGGGAAAAAAGACAAAGGTTTTAAAAAAGAATCAGCAGTAGATAAGAATCAAAAATAATACCCATGGCATATTTACCAAACATCATTTTTGCAATTATTTTAATTTTAGGAGGAGGTTTTTTTGTTGGAAATATCAAAAAAATCATACGAAATATTAACTTAGGAAGAGATGTAGATCGAAGTGATAACCCTTCAGCAAGGTGGAAAAATATGGCTATGATTGCACTTGGGCAATCGAAAATGGTAAAACGTCCTATAGCTGGAGTCTTGCACATTGTAGTGTATATAGGATTTATTATTATTAATATAGAAGTAATAGAGATTGTAATTGATGGCCTTGTAGGTACACATAGGGTGTTGTCTTTTATGGGTGGGTTCTATGATTTTTTAATCGCCTCCTTTGAGATTTTAGCTTTGATGGTTTTAGTGGCCGTAACTGTATTTTGGATACGCCGTATGATAGTGCGTGTTCCACGATTTTGGAATAAAGAAATGAAAGGTTTTCCTAAAAATGATGCACTTTACATTTTATATTTTGAAATGGTATTAATGTCTTTGTTCTTATTAATGAATGCTGCAGATGCAAATTTACAAACCTTAGGAGCTGATCATTATACACTAGCGGGATCATTTCCTGTTTCACAATTTATAGCGCCATTATTGGGAGGGTTGAGTGAGGCATCACTTATAATCGTAGAAAGAACAGCTTGGTGGATACATATAGCAGGAATATTAGTGTTCTTAAACTACCTGTA
>Ga0209395_1008849_pt1 | contig 10146 bp, 8 predicted proteins | sample GOMGulsemesocosm_3_FD_184635 | JGI IMG/M metagenome (GOLD analysis project Ga0209395, IMG submission 184635) | Methane-oxidizing microbial communities from mesocosms in the Gulf of Mexico - GOM9D Gulf of Mexico (SPAdes) (version 2) | ecosystem: Environmental > Aquatic > Marine > Cold seeps... | reverse complement strand
TTATAATCATTTTAACCCCGTCACCACCACGCCATAGTTCAACAAACAACCACTCGTAACATGTTAGTTACAAAATACACACCTTTTTACAATTTGCACATAGTGCGTATCGCTTAAAGCTGTTAGTTTGTATGGGTCAAAATACACTACAAGCTTAGGAACAGGTATGTCCGTTAACATGAAAAATATATTTCGCGTGCTCTTACCACTGATCATCATCATTATTTGCGTATTTATCGCCATAACGATTGTCAGCATGAAGCAGGCGCCAGAGAAAAAAGAAGAAAAAATAAGCGCGCCCCTTGTTGAAACATTAACGGCACAGTTAACCACTAGCCCTTTAATCATTCAATCGAACGGCGTATTCAAGCCTAAGCATCAAACAAACCTTATTGCCGAAGTTAGCGGTCGCATCATTAGCCTTTCCGACACCTTTGCGGCCGGCGGCGTACTCAAGCAAGGCAGCGTATTAGCGCAAATTGATCCCGGTGATTATGAAGCGGCATTAATTGACGCACAAGCAAACTTACAACGCGCTCAAGCGGCACTCCAAGAAGAAGTTGCACGTGGCAAAGTAGCCAAGAAAGAATGGCAAGGCACAACGTCGTTACTGCCGCCGGAACTAGGCCTGCGTAAGCCACAGTTAGCGCGAGAAAAAGCGGCACTGCGTTCAGCGCAAGCAGCATTAGCACGCGCCCAGCGTAACTTAACTCGCACTAAGATCGTTGCCCCTTATGACGTACTGGTCAACAAACGTCACGTAGACTTAGGTCAATTTGTTGGCACGGGTACGGCATTAGGCGTGGTGTCGTCGATTAATATCGGTGAAATTCGTTTACCAATAAGCAACGCCGATTACAACTTACTTGGTGAGCAGATCTTAGGGGCAACGGTTACCCTAACTCGCCGGGAGAATGGCGAGAACAAAAGTTGGCGCGGTAAAATCGTACGCGATGAAGGCGTTATCGATGAAGCGTCTCGCATGGTATATATCGTTGCGCAAGTAGCAACGCCTTATCAACTCAATAACAAGTTAAAGTTTGGCACCTTTATCAACGCTAGCATCTCCAGCGTGCAAACCAACCAGTTAGTCATCCTACCAAGTTATCTATACAAAGACGGTAAAGTGGCCACGGTCGATGAAGACAACATTCTGCATATCAATGACGTCACCCTATTTCGCCGTGATAAAAATCATGTCTACCTGTCAAGTGGCATAATAGCTGGCCAGCAAGTAGCACTCACTAAGGTCGAGCATCTCTATGATGGCATGAAAGTGCGCTTGAGTAGCGATCAACCGACCACCTCAGAAGACCCTGGCCATGGCGAACTTGCGATTACGGAGACCAAGTAATGGATCCAAAGAAAGGCATAATCTCCTGGTTTGCGCGCAATAGCGTTGCGGCCAACTTATTGATGATATGTATCCTTGTTGGCGGCATGCTAACGGCGATGACCATCAACAAAAAAGTCTTCCCTGAAGTGAAGCTCAATATCATTTCAATTAATGTCGCTTACCCTGGTGCCGCACCTCAAGAGATTGAAGAAGGCATTAATATAAAAATTGAAGAGGCAATCAAAGAAGTCGAAGGCATTAAGCAAGTGGTATCAATTGCCTCTGAAGGCTCTGGCATGGTGCAAATCACCGTGGAAACTTCCCACGACCCCGACCAAGTGCTCGATGAAGTTAAACTATTGCTAGACGGCATATCGACCTTTCCTCAGAGTATCGAAAAACCAACGATCTACCGTCGTAAACCGACAGAAGATGTCCTTTATGTGTCGGTTTATGGTGACTTGCCACTGACTGAGATGAAAGAATTAGCCAAAGATATTCGTGAAGAAATAACCTCTCTTCCTGGCATAACTCGCGCCGATGTTATTGGCGTGCCCAGCTATGAAATATCAATCGAAGTCACCGAGTTTAAATTACAGGAATACGGGCTGACTTTTGCTCAAGTAGCGCAGGCCGTGCAACGCTCGTCGATTGATTTACCGGGTGGCTCAATCAAAGCCGTCGACGGTAACATCTTATTACGCACCAAGGGACAAGCATACACTGGCACCGAGTTCGAATCGATTGTGGTTAAAACCAATGTCGATGGCTCGCGTGTTTACCTGAGTGACATAGCCAACGTAAATGATGGTTTTACCGAAGGACTTAATTACACGCGCTTTAACCAACAAGAAGTGGTGATGGTGCAGGTGTTTAGTGTTGGTAACCAAAGTTCGTTGAATATCTCACAGCGGGTACATGATTACATCGCCCAAAAGAAGAGCGAATTACCACAACAGATCAAGCTAGATATTTGGGGTGATATGGCCTATTACCTTCAGGGCCGTCTCGACTTAATGCTAAGCAACATGATGTCTGGTGCGCTGCTGGTCTTTCTAATCTTAGCGCTGTTTATGCGGATTCGTTTGGCGTTCTGGGTCATGATGGGCTTGCCAGTTTGTTTCCTAGGTACTTTATTGTTAATGCCGATGGGGATGTTTGGCCTGTCGATTAATATGATCACCTTATTTGCCTTCATTATGGTGCTGGGAATCGTGGTGGATGATGCTATCGTCATCGGCGAGAGTGCCTATAGTGAGATAGAGCGTAGCGGCCAAAGCCTAGACAGCGTCGTTCGAGGCGCTCAAAAGGTCGCAATGCCCGCAACGTTTGGCGTGCTAACAACCATCGCGGCATTCGTGCCGATGGTGGCGGTTGAAGGGCCAATGGTGGCCTTCACCGGATCGATAGGCTATGTCGTTATCTTGTGTCTCATCTTCTCATTGGTGGAATCTAAACTAATTTTACCTGCCCATTTGGCTCGCATGAAAGTTAAGCCTCCAGGCGCTAAAAAAAATGCGCTGGAGCGCTTGCGAGCGAAATTTGATAGTGGTCTAAAGTACTTTATTTTCGATTTGTATAAGCCGATGCTAGAGCGTGCAATAAGGTATCGCTATAGTGTGTTGGCCGCTTTCTTTGGCCTACTGATTATCTGTGGTTCCTTGATGGGTGGCGGCTTTGTACGCTGGGTATTCTTCCCTAATATCCCCAGTGATTTCATTCAAGTTAATATTGAGATGACTCAGTCGACTTCTGAAGAAACCACTAAACACACCGCTCAGATAATTGAAGATGCATTATTTAAAACCAATGCACAGTTACAGCAAACCTACGGCGATGATGTGATCAAGCATAGCTTTGTCACCATGGAATCTCAGACAAATGTCTTTTTATTCGCCGAGCTTAAAAAAGGTGAAGATCGCGAAATTAACGGTATCGAGATTGCAGAGGCATGGCGTGCCAATATACCTGAATTGCCGGGGGTGAAGAAACTGACGCTTAACGCATCGACTGGCGTTGGTGGCGGCGATCCCATCTCGTTCCAGCTAACAGGCAAAAACCTTGAGTCACTCAATGCTGCAACCAAGGAGCTCAAAGCGAAACTACTCGAATACGAAGGACTATACGATGTATCTGACTCTGCTAGCTCCGGTGGCCAAGAGATTATCCTCGCTGTCAAACCAAGTGCAGAAGCATTAGGTATTTCATTATCAGATCTTGCGCAACAGGTTCGCTGGAGCTTCTACGGCTACGAAGCACAACGTATTTTACGTGGCAAAGAAGAAATCAAGGTAATGGTACGTTATCCCAAAGAAGATCGTCGCAGCATCGGTCACCTAGAGCATATGCGTATTCGTACGCCAAGCGGCGTCGAAGTGCCATTTTCATCGGTGGCAACCATTAAGATTGGCGAAGGTTTATCAAGCATCGTGCGTATCGATGGTCAGCGTTCTATCACCGTTAATGCTAACGTCAACAAGGATAAAATTGAGCCAGGTAAAGTTATCGGTGATATTGAAGAAAATTATATCCCCAATTTATTGGCTAAGTACCCAGATGTCGGCTCTGAACTCAGTGGTGAAGCCAAAGAGGAAGGCGAAGCAATTTGGGGCTTACTTAAAGGCGCATTCTTCGCGCTATTTGCGATTTATGCCTTGATGGCGATACCGCTTAAGTCATACAGCCAGCCGTTAATTATCATGTCGGTGATCCCATTTGGCGTGATTGGCGCGATATTTGGTCATTTTGTGATGGGCTTGTCGCTGAGCTTATTGTCGTTGTTTGGTATCGTTGCGCTGATTGGCGTCGTGGTCAACGATTCGTTGGTGATGGTCGATTTTGTTAATCAATCGCGCGCGGCTGGTCACAAGATTCGAGATTCAGTCATTGATGCTGGTTGTAGCCGCTTTAGACCGATTATCTTAACCTCGTTGACGACATTCTTTGGCCTAGTGCCAATCATGATGGAAACTAGCTTACAGGCCCAGATTTTGATACCAATGGCGGCATCGATTGCCTTCGGTATTCTATTCTCCACCGTCATCACGCTGTTTTTAGTGCCCTCTCTGTATGTGATAGGCAATGATATCAGTGCGATGAAACGTGGCATCGGCGGTCTTTATAAAAGCGACGCTGATAGTACGCCAGCATAAAAACTATGGCTCCAATGCTGCGTCTTAATGGCGTGGTATTGGCACCACATTAATTTGCTGTTTTATGACCAATTAAAAGATAAAGACCAAACTCACCGTCGTTTGAGTGTCTAACTTTTCTTTCCCTTCTCCGGGCTGATCATTATGCTTAAAAGCATAAGTTAATTTCATTTTTAAGTTCTCAAGAATACTGGTTAATACCGCCGTTTCCGAGCGGATCACATCGGCCGAATCCCCCTGCAATCCAAAATCAGCAACGATGGTTTGGACCAATTTAGATTGCTTAGTCAACGCCAAAGATAAATTGGTGCCAAGATGCATCACATATTCACGTAGATCATGATCCTCGCTCTCTTTCCACTTGTAACCGGGCCCAACGTCTGCATCCCAACGAATGGTCTCATCGTTAAACATTAGCTGCGTATAACCGGCGGCAAAAGTCGCCACAGAATCATAGTTTGAAAATTTATTACGCTCATACTCAAGCGAGGCAAAGCTGCTGTTGTGCTGCGAAAAATCGAGATTGTTCTTAATCCCAATTTTCCACTTATCGGCGCTGACCTTTTCACCACTAATTTTTTTGAATAATTGCGCGTGATAATTGAGACGGCCGAGCGAATAGGCAAAGCTACCTTTTATTTTTCCCTTATAGGATTGCGTATCGGTGTTGCCCGAGGTAAAACTGCCGCCGAACTCAGTCGATAACTCCCAAGCCTTGTCGCTATCAAATTTAGTCAGCTTGAATGCCGATTCAGTAAATTCGCTTTTAAGCAAGGAGCTGCTCGCATAGCTTTGGCTGGCCAACAGCGCGAGACACGATATAAGAGTACGGCTAATAATTATCATAAGGTCCAAATCATCAAAAAAAAACCAGCGAAAACGCTGGCTTCTTATTATACATTTTGGTTATCTATAAACAACATTAGAATGTGTAGAGTAGTGTTACCGTGGTTTCTGTATCTATACTCTTCTTACCCAAACCTACATTGTTATCATGACGAATAGTGAGACCAACTTTCATTGCAAGCTCGCCCATTAAATTAGCGGTAATCGCCGTTTCTGAACGAGATAACGTCGACGCGTCATCTTTAAAAGCGACATCACTGACTAAGATTTGAGTGAATTTAGAGCTTGCCGATAGTGCATTCTCGTAGGATAAACCGAGATGTAATATTCCGGTTTTTTCACTGCTACCGCTTTTCAAGTCAAAGTATTTATAACCAGGACCGACTTCGAGATCTAGCAACGACTGCTCAGTTTTGAACATACGTTTACTATAACCAGCCGCGACGCTCGAGACCGAATCATAATCACTAAACTCGTCACGTTCATGCTCGCCTAGGACAAAAATATTGGTCATTTCATCGATAACGTAACCACCTTTAGCACCCATCTTCCAACGTGACGCCGTCTTGTTTTCACCATCTTCGCTATATAGCACATCGGCATAATAAGCATTTTTCCAATTGATGATGTCGTGCTTCATATCGATCTTGGCTTTAAGCGTCGATGTTTCGGTGTTACCCGTAGTCATCGTGCCACCTAGCTCTGCCGTTGCTTGCCAGGTGCGTGTTTCTTCACTAAGTGCTTGGCCAGATATGATCGATAAGATAACACCTGATAATAAAAACCTTTTCATTCTACTCTCCGTTGTTTGCTGCATTTTGGATATGCACATCCATTTGCGGGTAAGGAATACCAATTTTCTCTTCATCGAGACGAATCTTTATGGTTTCCATCAATTCAAAATAAGTTGGCCAGTAATCCGCCGATTTAACCCACGGGCGTACTACAAAGTTAACCGAATTATCAGCAAGTTCCAACACTGCAATGGTCGCACCAGGATCTTTTAATACATTTGGGTGACTCTGTGCAATCTCGGTTAAGACTGTTTTGGCATGTTTAATGTCCGCATCATAGCTAACCCCAATCACCAAATCGATACGACGCGTTGGTTTGGTTGAATAGTTCGTAATTGCTGAACCAACTACTGATGAGTTTGGCAAAATAATTTGCTTGTTGTCACCAGTACGGATGAAAGTAGAAAAAAGCTTAATTTCTTCAACTACCCCCGCTGCGCCCGCCGCCTCAATAAAATCTCCAGACTTAAACGGACGAAATGCAATGATTAAGACGCCTGCAGCAAAGTTTGACAGAGACCCCTGCAACGCTAAACCGATGGCTAAACCGGCGGCACCAACAATGGCGATAAATGATGCTGTTTGAATACCTAATTGACCTAGTGCAGCAATAATAACCACTACCATCAACATACCGTAAACGATGCTCTTAACAAAGTTGACAATAATCGGATCGAGGTCTTTTTTATTCATCACCTTGGCCACCACATTACTAACAACTCGAGCGACTTTAGAGCCGACCCAATAAATTGCGATCGCAACGATTAGTGCGATTGCATAGTTAATGACCATACCTGAATGCTCGTTATACCACTGTTGTATTATTTCCATAATTTATTCCTTGTTTGCTATGAAAGCGCCATTTAAATGACAGTGTTTATAATGATACTTTAATTGGCACAAAGTTCTAATCATATTTATACAAAAAGTCTAAAATAATGAAGCGCTAAACAATAATGTAAAGACCAACTTAGGATTAAGTTAAGGTTAATTTTTAACAATAAAAAAGGCGCTTGAATAAGCACCTGAAGTGGTTATAGTATTCCGGACACACAATTACAGATATAATTAAATCTAGTAGAGGTGTGTTAATGAATAACGATAAAAACAAAAAATATCCAGCAGAGTTTAAAGAATCATCAGTAAGATTAGCGGTTGAGTCTAATCAACCTGTAGCTCAAACCGCCAGGGAGTTGGGGATTAATATCAATACTCTTCACACTTGGATTAAGAAGTATCATCAGCCTAAAACTGATACCCGAACATCAGTGAATGACCAACATATTTATGATGAAAACAAGAAGTTACGTAAAGAAATAGCCCGACTTAGAGAAGAAAGAGAAATATTAAAAAAGGCGGCAGTCTTCTTTGCCAAAGAATCCCACTAAGGTTCCAGTTTATCAAGGAACACAGTGATGAATTCGCTATGAGTACCATGTTTCGTCTGTTTGGGGTTTCCAGCAGTGGTTACTATGAATGGTGCTCACGTCCTGCTTCAAAGCACTCGCAGCAGGATCAGGCATTGAAGACAAAAATAAAAAAGAGTCATGAAGAATCTAGAGAAACCTACGGTGCAAGGCGAATACAAAGCGATTTGAAAGATGAAGGCGAGGCCATAAGCCGAACACGAATCCATCGCTTAATGAAAGAAGAAAATATTAAATGCAAAGCACATAAAAAATTTAAGGCAACAACTTATTCTGACCATGGAAAAGAAGTCGCCAGCAACGTATTAAACCGCGAATTTAACCAAACTGAGGCCAATAAGGCTTACGTTGGTGATATAACGTATATTTCGACTCGAGAAGGCTGGTTGTATCTTTCAGTTTTTATTGATTTGTTTTCTAAGCAAGTCGTTGGTTGGGCGATGAGTGATCGGATGTATGCATCGCTAGTCACCGATTCGTTGACGATGGCAATGTTTAATCGAAGGCCTGCACCAGGACTTATCGTGCACTCAGATCGTGGAAGTCAGTATGTTTCATCAGCTTACAAAACGATATTAGATGAAAATGGTTTTGTTTGCAGTATGAGTCGAAAGGGAAATTGCTGGGATAATGCTCCAGCGGAAAGCTTTTTTCATACACTGAAAACTGAACTAGTACACCATGAAGATTACAAAACGAGAGACGAGGCAAAGCAATCAATTTTCGAATATATTGCGGTGTTTTATAATCGACAAAGAAAGCATTCTAGTTGTGGTTATTTGGCACCAGAGGTGTATGAACAAAACATGGCTAAAATTGCGTAGAAATGTGTCCGGAAAACCCTTGCCATATCAACCTTATGTTCAGGATGAACGGTATACCGCGGTGCCATGGCAGGAAATTAGTTCCAGACATTTCCTAAGTACGTGCATCCATGCACGCACAGAGTTTTAGTTCCAGACAAACTCTAAGTACGTGCATCCATGCACGCACAGAGTTTTAGTTCCAGACAAACTCTAAGTACGTGCATCCATGCACGCAATGGCAAGGAGCGGCGATGTTCACGACTACATGGAAGTAGTCGTTAGAGCGAAGCATGTTCGCACAAGGATGTGCGCATTAGGATAACGCAGTCAGCAGTTATCGAGATGCCCGAGCCGAGCGAGCACATGGCAGACTTTTTGTTCCCGACAAAGTCTAAGTACCGCCATCCGTGGCGGCAATGCCCGAGCCGACGACTACATGGAAGTAGTCGTTAGAGCGAGTACATGGCAATGTGCCCGCTGCAAAAAACATTTGTTACTAAAGTACTTTAGCGTCGAGCTCACCCGAGGTGTAACGTAAATACATTTGCTCTAGGGTCAATGGCTTAATTTTACTTGCCATGCCGACACAACCAAAGGCATCGTAGCGGTCGATACAAATTTGTTCCATCGCTTTTTGCGCTACCGAGAAGAATTTACGTGGATCAAATTCAGACGGGTTTTGTGCCATAAAGCGACGAATTGCGCCGGTTGACGCCAAGCGTAAATCGGTATCGATATTTACCTTACGAACACCAAATTTGATGCCTTTAACAATTTCCTCTACAGGCACGCCATAAGTTTCTGGAATTTCACCACCAAACTCATTGATAACCGCCAGCCATTCTTGTGGCACAGATGAAGATCCGTGCATCACAAGATGGGTATTTGGCAGGCGCGCGTGTATCGCTTTAATACGATCAATGGCTAAGATGTCACCGGTCGGCTTGCGGGTAAACTTGTAAGCGCCGTGTGAGGTACCAATAGCAATAGCTAAGGCATCACAGTTTGTAGCTTTAACAAAGCTTGCGGCTTCTTCTGGACTAGTTAGCATTTGATCTTGGGTCAGAATGCCCTCTGCGCCAACGCCATCTTCTTCACCTGCCATGCCTGTTTCCAGCGAACCTAGACAACCAATCTCACCTTCGACCGACACGCCACAAGCATGCGAAAAATCTACCGTACGCTTAGTCACATCGACATTGTAATCATAGCTTGACGGTGTTTTACCATCGCCCATCAATGAGCCATCCATCATTACCGATGAAAAACCCAGTTGAATGGAACGCTGACATACGTCAGGATCAGTGCCATGATCTTGATGAATACATACCGGAATATGTGGAAACTCTTCAATTGCAGCATTCATCAATGCTTTAAGGAAAGGTGCACCAGCATATTTACGAGCGCCGGCAGACGCTTGCACGATAACCGGGCTATCGGTACGATCCGCTGCTTCCATGATGGCACGCATTTGCTCAAGATTATTTACGTTAAATGCTGGAATACCATAGCTATGTTCTGCCGCATGATCCAAAAGTTGACGCAATGAAATTAAAGCCATTTTATTTGTTCCTGTCACTAATTTTAATGGGGTAAATATTACCCGAATAATAGGGATAATGACTGGCTATCGCCGAGTGCATTATCCCCCAACTGTTTAGTTACTCATTTAATTATAGGCTAGTTTTATCTTAAACTTTATGCCGTGATTAAATAAGTTAGATTTTTTGAGCGCGGCGCTCTAATATTTCCACCGCTGGTAGTTTTTTGCCTTCCAAAAATTCT
>Ga0209395_1008848_pt1 | contig 10148 bp, 8 predicted proteins | sample GOMGulsemesocosm_3_FD_184635 | JGI IMG/M metagenome (GOLD analysis project Ga0209395, IMG submission 184635) | Methane-oxidizing microbial communities from mesocosms in the Gulf of Mexico - GOM9D Gulf of Mexico (SPAdes) (version 2) | ecosystem: Environmental > Aquatic > Marine > Cold seeps... | reverse complement strand
ATGAATAAATAATAGTTATTATTATTTATTCTGGTTTATGGCAGTCATCCCCTTAATTGCTTTTAACTTATCCTTTGACTACTGTTATTTGACTAGCTATTGTTTTAATTATTCAAATATTCATGGTTGAAAATAAAAATAACGTAGAAACAACAAAGATTATTCGCGATTTAGCCTTACTCCAAGCGGGGAGTATGGTGACTATTGATATAGCCACTCCCGCAGGACAAAAAGGCCGTTTCAGAGCCATTTTCATCGGTTACCTTCCTAAGCAATATGTCTTAATTCAGTATCCAGAGGCCAATAAATTAGGCCAATTCTCCCAGCATATTAAACAAGGTACTAGCATTACCGTGCGCGGCCTGATTGAGGGGCATGAAGGCGCGGTGCTTGCGTTTGGTAGTTTTATCAAACAAACCATTCAAATGCCCTCGCGTATCATGGTGGTAGCTTTTCCTGATGCAGTCGGTTTACAGAACTTACGGTCTGCAGTGCGAATAGAAACGGATATTAACGCGAAAGTGAATATAGATGATAATTTCTGGCAGACCACTATTACTAATTTGTCGATCAGTGGTTGCCAACTTAGTATTGTTAATGGTGAAAAATTAGTACTATCAGAAAAAAAAGAGCTGGAAATTACTGTTGAAGATCAAGCCGGTGGTGGCAATGTGAAGCTCACTGGCTCAGTGTGTAATTTAAAACAACAAATTGACGGTTTATCGTTTGGCATCCAGTTTAGTGACCATTGTCATCAAGCCGTTAGTCAATTATTACTCAATACCTTAAGTGAGCCCAGCCAAGAAATCAGCGCAATATAATCTTTTCTGTTTAACAAACATTCAGGAAGAAGAACTAAATAACCTATTCACTGTTAAATGATAATAGCTTAGCTAAATGCTTAGGTTTTGGTTAACTATGCAGAACTCTGTTAAATCACTTTCGCCGTTAATTTACCATCTGTTAATTGCACACTGATCTCATCATTTTTATTAATCTCAGTAATACTCTTCACTACATTATTACTTTTATCGCGAGTAATACTATAGCCACGAGCAATCGTCGCGAGCGGGCTGACAAGTTGTAATTGTTCGATTAAATGTACAAAAGATTCAGTGTTATTTTTTAACTTATTTTCCATCGCATACGTTAATTGATGCTGCTGTTGGTTAACTAGCGCCTGTTGATTTACTATTCGTTGCTCTGGGGATAGGCTTAGTAGTTTTTGATGTAACCGTTGTGGTTGCTGAAGCTTAGCGGCAATAAAGTGAGTAAATGAACGTTTAAGTGCTGCCGCTAAATCATCCGCCTGTTGCTGTTGAACACGCAGTTGTTGCTCGGGGTGCACCCGTGCTAAACGGTGTTGCAAATACTGACACGATTTTTCTCGTGCGAGATGTTGCTGATTAATGCCATGAAATAATCGTTGCGTGAGGGTGGTGATCTTATCGGTAACCTCGGTAATATCGGTTGATACTAATTCCGCCGCTGCTGACGGGGTAGCGGCACGTAAATCCGCAACATAATCGCTTAAGGTAGTGTCTACCTCATGGCCGACCGCACTAATAACGGGAATGGTTGAATCAAATATCGCTTGTACTACTATTTCTTCATTGAAAGACCAAAGATCTTCTAATGAACCGCCACCACGGCCAACAATAATAACATCACACTCTTTACGCGTATTGGCTTGAGCAAGTGCGTGGCAAATGTCGTTGCTGGCATACTCCCCTTGTACCAAGGCTGGATAAATGATGGCATTAATATGCGGATTACGACGTTTGAGTACCGTTAAAATATCTTTTACCGCAGCACCGGTAGGCGAGGTAACTATACCTACGGTATTGATAGTTGTGGGAATGTTTTGTTTATGGCTTTGTGAAAATATCCCTAAGGCATTGAGCTTGTTTTTTAACTGTTCATATTGTTGGCGTAGTAAACCTTCACCAGCATCTTCCATATGCTCAATAATTAATTGAAAGTCGCCTCTGGGTTCATACAAGGATACTTTGGCACGAACTAATACTTGCTGACCATTGCCCGCTTTCACTCGTACTCGGCGATTATTGCCTTTAAACATGGCACAACGTACTTGTGATTTACTATCTTTTAACGATAAATACCAATGGCCAGAGCTGGCGGCAACAAAATTTGATATTTCACCGGTGAGCCACACGGTATTAAGTTCACTTTCTAAAATAAAGCGTACTTTTCTAGTTAACTCACTCACTTGTAAAATGTGCTGTGCTGCCATAATTATCGGGTTGTTAAAATGAAAATAGGATCTTGATTGTCATTATATCGTTGAGTAAATAATTTAGGCGATTTATTTTGAATTTTTTGTGAAAATAATCCTCATGAAAGTAAAATTTATGTTTACCTAATCAAAGAAAGCGGTTAAAATTCTGCCGCAATATTCGATACCAAACTTTGACTATTTGGTATCTGTTCTACACTTAACTCTGGTGATATTGCGATGTTACGAATTGCCCAAGAAGCGTTAACTTTTGATGATGTTTTATTAGTACCTGCACACTCTAAGGTACTACCTCATACAGCCGAATTACAAACCCGTCTTACTCGAAAAATTACATTAAATGTACCTATGGTTTCTGCGTCTATGGACACAGTAACCGAAGCACGTTTAGCGATTACGCTAGCGCAAGAAGGTGGTTTAGGTTTTATTCATAAAAACATGACTATCGCTGAGCAAGCGAGCAATGTATCACAAGTTAAAAAATACGAAAGTGGTATAGTTTCAGATCCTGTTGCTGTTTCTCCTGATGACTCAATTGAACAAGTGATGCGTAAAGCCGATGAACTAGGTTTTACTGGCTTTCCTGTGGTTGATGACGCTAATAACTTAGTGGGTATTATTACCGGTCGTGATTTACGTTTTGAAAATGATTTAACTAAACCCGTTTCAGCCTTAATGACGCCGAAAGAAAAATTAGTCACTGTTGCTGAAAAAGCAGAGCGCGAAGAAATCTTAGCTTTGATGCATGAAAATCGTATCGAGAAATTATTGATGGTTGATAGTGCTTTTAAATTACAAGGCTTGATCACCGCCAAAGATTACCAAAAAGCAGAAAGCAAACCTAATGCCTGTAAAGATGAGTTGGGTCGTTTACGTGTTGGTGCTGCAGTAGGTGTTGGTGCAGGTACCGATGAACGTATTGATGCCTTAGTGGCAGCTGGTGTCGACGTATTGTTAATTGATACCTCACATGGTCACTCTCAAGGTGTATTAGACCGCGTTAAAGAAACCCGTGATAAATATCCAGATTTGCAAATCGTAGCAGGTAATGTTGCTACGGGTGCTGGCGCAAAAGCGCTTGCTGATGTGGGTGTTGATGCGGTAAAAGTAGGCATCGGCCCAGGTTCAATTTGTACTACTCGTATTGTTACAGGTGTGGGTGTACCACAATTAACAGCTATCTCTAATGCAGTAGAAGCACTCAAAGGTACAGGTATTCCGGTTATTGCCGACGGCGGTATTCGTTTCTCTGGTGATATCGCTAAAGCACTTGTTGCCGGCGCACATTGTGTGATGGTTGGTAGCATGCTCGCTGGTACAGAAGAAGCGCCAGGTGAAGTTGAGCTTTATCAAGGCCGCTACTATAAATCATACCGCGGTATGGGGTCACTAGGTGCGATGGATCAAAAAGAAGGCTCGAGTGATCGTTACTTCCAAAAATCTGATGGTGAAGCAGACAAGCTAGTGCCAGAAGGTATTGAAGGGCGTGTTGCTTATAAAGGGCCAGTTGCTGCCATTATTCATCAACAAATGGGTGGCTTAAGATCATCAATGGGCTTAACGGGTAGTGAAACGATTGAAGTGATGCGTACTAAGCCTGAGTTTATGAAGATTACTTCTGCAGGTATGGGCGAGTCTCATGTTCATGATGTAACAATCACCAAAGAAGCTCCTAACTATAGAATGGGATAAACTCGGTTGAGTTATTTTAGCTCAATTTCGGCGTTGCAAGTGCTCACCTAGTAAACTAGGCTCCGCGCTAGCGCCTTGAACTAGAGTTAAAATATTCTCAACATGCTTTGGAAGATTAACATTATTATTTGTTTTCGGTAAATTGAAAACAGAACAAATTCAAATAGGCTGAGCTGGAATCTCACAAGAGAGCGCTCAGCCTGTTCATTTATATATAAGCTCTAAATGAAGCATAAAGCTTATTCATGACGAGCAATCACAAGTAGGAAAACAAACATGAGTAAAGACATTCATGATCACCGCATACTAATTTTAGATTTTGGCTCACAATACACTCAGCTTATTGCTCGTCGTGTTCGTGAAATTGGCGTTTACTGTGAACTTTGGTCATGGGACGTGACTGAAGCACAAATTAAAGAATTTAACCCAACGGGTATTATTCTTGCGGGTGGTCCAGAGTCAGTTACTGAAGAAAATTCACCACGTGCACCTGAATATGTATTCAATGCCAATATTCCGGTACTCGGTATTTGTTACGGTATGCAAACCATGGCTGAACAGCTTGGTGGCGGCGTACAAAGTAGTGAGCATAAAGAATTTGGTTATGCGGCGGTTGAAGTAGTGACCAAATCTGCTTTATTTAATGCTATTGAAGACAGCGTCAGCGACAGCGGTAATGCGTTATTAGACGTATGGATGAGTCACGGCGATAAAGTGTCGGCAATTCCTGAAGGGTTTGTTACCGTTGCTAAAACCGACAGCTGTGCTTATGCGGCAATGGCGAATGAAGACAAACAGTTCTACGGCGTACAGTTTCATCCAGAAGTAACCCACACTAAACAAGGCAAGCGTATTTTAGAGCACTTTGTGGTTGATATTTGTCAGTGTGAAAAATTATGGACTTCTGCATCAATCATTGACGATGCCATTGCCAAAATGAAAGCGCAAGTCGGTGATGACGAAGTTATTCTTGGTTTATCTGGCGGTGTTGATTCATCAGTAGTGGCGATGTTATTACAGCGCGCAATTGGCGATAAGCTCACCTGTGTGTTTGTTGATAATGGTTTACTTCGTCTAGATGAAGGCGAGCAAGTAATGGACATGTTTGGTGACCACTTTGGTTTAAACATCGTTCATGTTAAAGCCGAAGACCGTTTCTTAGATCGTCTTGCTGATGAAAGTGATCCAGAGAAAAAACGTAAAATTATCGGTAATGTTTTTGTTGAAGTTTTTGATGAAGAGTCTAAAAAACTTAACAACGCAAAATGGTTAGCACAAGGGACTATCTACCCTGATGTGATCGAATCTGCAGCCTCAGCTACCGGTAAAGCCCATGTGATTAAGTCTCACCATAATGTTGGTGGCTTACCCGATGATATGGAGCTTGGTTTAGTTGAACCATTACGTGAATTGTTTAAAGATGAAGTACGTAAAATTGGTTTAGAGCTAGGTTTACCTTACGACATGCTTTACCGTCACCCATTCCCTGGGCCTGGTTTAGGGGTACGTATTTTAGGTGAAGTGAAAAAAGAATATGCTGATTTATTACGTCGTGCAGATGCTATTTTCATTGAAGATGGCGTAATGGGCGATGCCCGTAAATACGATTGGGTAGTTAGCTTACGTTGTGTCGAAACAATCGACTTTATGACCGCACGTTGGTCACATTTACCATACGATTTCCTAGGGTTAGTGTCTAACCGCATTATTAATGAAATTGATGGCATCTCTCGGGTTGTTTACGATATCTCGGGTAAGCCACCTGCGACTATCGAGTGGGAATAATTTCAGTTTAAACTAGTTAAAACAATCAACTTTGGCGTTGTCAGTACTCACTTAGTAAACTAAGCTCCGTGCTTCCGCTTTGAGTTTGAATGTTTTTCCTGTGTTTATAACAACCTTAGTCGCCAAAATTTTTTAAGCCTCAAAGCTGAAAAGCTTTGGGGCTTTTTTGTGCTTTATGTAAAAGAACTTCTGTTTAGGTTAAATAATTTGGCGTATTGGTATAGCATATAGTCAATATTTAAATGATTGTAATGTTAGGGATTAGTTATGTTTAAGTTAAGTCAAAAACTGAGTGTTGTTTTTGTTATTTTAGTGCTGTCTGGTTGTTCGTCGGCTTATTATTCAGCGATGGAAAAAGTAGGGATTCATAAACGCGATATCATGGTTGATCGTGTGGTGGATGCGCAAGAGTCTCAACAAGAAGCACAGCAGCAGTTCAAATCAGCCTTAGCAGAAATGACCGCGTTAATTAACTTTGACGGCGGTGAGCTAGAGTCGCAATATCAAGTCATTCAAGAACAATACGAAGACTCAAAAGCGGCAGCCGATCAGGTGACATCTCGCATTACTAAAATTGAAGATGTTGCTGATGCGCTCTTTGGTGAGTGGCAAGACGAAATAGCGCAAATATCCAGTAGTAATTTGAAAAGACAAAGCTCGCTAAAACTTAAAGAAACCCAACGCCGTTACCAGACCTTAATTAGATCAATGCACAAAGCTGAAAGTAAAATGGCGCCAGTATTATCAGCATTAAAAGATAATAGCCTCTTTTTAAAGCATAACCTCAATGCTAGGGCTATCGGCGCTTTACAAGGTGAAATGGTCTCAATCAAAAAAGATGTTAGCGTTCTGATTAACGACATGAATGCGGCGATAGCGCAATCGAAGAAATTTATTGAAATGTTAGAGAAGTAGAAATGATGATAGAAAGATTAGAAACAAAACAACGTATGAGCCGAATAGTAAAACATAACGGCACCATTTACTTATGTGGCCAAGTAGCTGCTGATGCCAGCAAAGACATTACCGAGCAAACGCAAACCATGCTTGATAAGGTTGATGGGTTACTATTACAAGCGGGTAGTGATCGTGAGCATATCCTTTCAGCCACTATTTATGTAAAAGACATGAGCTACTTTGCTGAGATGAATGCGGTCTGGGATGCTTGGGTGCCAGAGGGGCATGCACCAGCACGCGCTTGTGTTGCGGCTAAAATGGCACGCGAAGCGTTATTAGTTGAAATTTCAGTGGTTGCTGCTGAGAAGTAGCGTACTCTGGCTAACGTTAAATTATTTGCAAGCGGCGCCTTAATGTAATACTGTTTAAATCCTCAGTGTTTTTTATATTTACTAAGGAAGATAAATGATTAAGTTATATAGTTTTGGCGCTAATTTTGGGGTGATGGATCCAAGCCCATTTGTGGTAAAAGTTGATGCCTTTATGAAAATGGCACAATTGCCATTTGAAGTAATTGCTAACGCAGATAATTTAAAAAAAGCACCGAAAGGTAAGCTACCTTTCATTGCCGATGGCGACAGCACCATTGCTGACTCTCAAGCCATTCTTGATCATTTAACGCAGCAGTACCAAGTGTCGTTAGATGATCATTTAACCGCAAAGCAACAAGCTCAAGCTTATTTATTGACTAAATCCCTCGATGAAAACCTTTACTGGTGTTTAGTGTATTCTCGTTGGATCCTCGAAGATACTTGGCCGGTTACCAACAACACTTTTTTTGGCGGCTTACCTTGGTTACTACGTTTATTTGTACCGGGTTTGATTCGTAAAAGTGTCAAGAAAAACTTGCATGGTCAAGGCATGGGACGACATAGCCAAGCGGAGATATTAGCGATTAGCGATAAAAGCTTTGCCGCGTTATCAACCTTGCTTGCAGATAACGCTTATTTCTTTGGTGAGCAACCCAGTTCGTTTGATGCAACGGTGTATGCTATTCTTTGCCAATTTATTTCGGTTGATTGTACTAATCAATTTAATGATCGCGCGCGTAGTTATCAAAATCTAGTGCAATTTTGTCAGCGTATTGAGCAATCATATTATTCGTAACCGGTAGTTACCCTTAATTGAATGCTATTCTGTATAAAACTACGGTTAATTAAAAATTGCCATTAACCGTTATATACTATTCGACAATCAACATCATTAGGGCTACAGCTGCTTTGGTAGCTGCCAGCAAAGGAGTTTACTTCGGTGGACAATAACTTAGTAAACTCGCACAGTTCGCTCGAAGCAACTGCATTATCGTTGTCGCCACTATCAGGGGCACCGCTACAGCAGTCATTAAAAAACTATTTTGGTTTTGAGCAGTTTCGTCAAGGACAAGAGCAAACTATTAACCAGTTATTGGCAGGGCACTCTAGCCTCGCTATTTTTCCAACCGGCTCAGGTAAATCGCTCTGCTATCAATTAAGCGCTTTACACTTACCTCACCTGACCTTAGTAGTGTCGCCGTTATTAGCACTGATTAAAGATCAATTAGCATTTTTGGCGGCAAAAGGTATTTCAGCCGCAAGTATTGATTCCACCGCAAAAGGTAACGAGGCACAAGCAGTTATGGCCGACGTGCGCAGTGGCGATATTAAAATATTAATGGTCTCGGTTGAACGTTTTAAAAATGAACGCTTCCGTCAGTTTATTCAATCGGTGCCGGTGTCGATGCTGGTCGTTGATGAAGCGCATTGTATTTCAGAGTGGGGTCATAACTTTCGTCCTGATTACTTAAAGCTACCAAATTATCAACAAGCACTAAACATTCCACTAACGCTATTGTTAACGGCGACAGCAACCAAGCAAGTGAAAGACGATATGGCGAAAAAGTTTGCTATTGCTGACCAGCATATTGTGCAAACTGGCTTTTATCGTAAGAATTTAGATTTGAGCATAGTGCCAATGGCGAGTGCTAACAAGAGTCAGTACTTAGCCGAACAAATTAAGCAACAAGCTCACTTTCAATCGGGTAGTGGTATTGTTTATGTTACTTTGCAGCAAAGTGCGGAGCAGGTCGCCGCTTACCTACAAAAAGCAGGCATTAATGCCTGTGCTTATCATGCCGGTTACGACAGTGACAAGCGCAGCCAAATTCAAGCAGATTTTATGGCCGGTAACATTCATGTTATTGTCGCGACTATCGCCTTTGGTATGGGCATTGATAAAAGTAATATCCGCTTTGTTTTTCATTACGACCTACCTAAGTCGATAGAAAATTACTCGCAAGAAATTGGCCGCGCCGGGCGTGATGGCGAACGTTCATACTGCCAAACGTTAGCGAATCTAGATGGTTTGAATACCGTTGAAAATTTTGTTTACGGTGATACCCCTGAGCTTAGTGGTATTGAAGCGGTCTTAGCCAATATCAAAGCCAATACGTTGGTCGCCCAATATGAAAGTACTTGGGAATTACAAGTATTACAGTTGGCTAACGAAAGTAATATCAAGCAGCTACCGTTAAAAACACTGTTGGTACAACTTGAGTTGATGGGCGTTATTGAGCCGAAATATACCTACTTTGCTGATTTTAAAATAAAGCTGTTAAAGCCGGTAGAGCAAATTTTAGCGGGCTTTAATGAGCAGCGACAACAATTTTTAGCCACCATCTTTAAAGCCACTGAATTCAAGCGTGTTTGGGGGAATTTAAGCTTTGATTCCCTACTGAAAGATCCTAGCGTTGACCGTGACCGTGTGATTGCAGCGTTAGAGTATTTGCAAACACAGCAGTTGATTATATTAGAAACATCACGCATGACGGATGTCTTTAAAGTAAATCGTAACGAACTTGATGATCCTGCATTGGCGCATGATCTCTATCATTATTTTATTGATAAAGAAGAAAAGGAAATCAAGCGTATTGCCGCCTTAGTGGCTTTTTTTCAGCTAGATAGTTGCTTAAGCTACAATTTGGCATTGTACTTTGATGATCATAGTTTGCAAGGTACTAGCTCAAGCTTACCTCAATGTGGTCATTGTAGTGTATGTCGCGGTCAGCCTGCTCAGCTTGAATACTCACAAGCTGAGCCTTGGCCAAGCGATGATGAGTTGTTAAACCATGCGTACACGTTACAGCAGCATTTAGCGAATAAAATCACTCAGCCGTTAACGATTGAGGGCTATTGTCGCTTTTTCTCAGGCATGACCATGCCATTATTTAGTCGAAATAAAGTGAAGCAGTTAGCAGGCTTTGCCAGCTGTGGCAGCCAGCGTTACCAAGATATACGTGATAAATTAACTGCACTAAATGTGGGTAGCTAAACCATGTAAATAAGCGCTCAATAGAACTTAGGTAGCTAAGCTCTATTGCTAGCCAATGTCGTTAAGCTGAGTAACAGTTAACTACACTAGCTAGCGATGCCAACGTTCAATAACTATTACCGCGTGACCTCGTTAGTCAATCGCTACCCAG
>Ga0209395_1008842_pt1 | contig 10157 bp, 9 predicted proteins | sample GOMGulsemesocosm_3_FD_184635 | JGI IMG/M metagenome (GOLD analysis project Ga0209395, IMG submission 184635) | Methane-oxidizing microbial communities from mesocosms in the Gulf of Mexico - GOM9D Gulf of Mexico (SPAdes) (version 2) | ecosystem: Environmental > Aquatic > Marine > Cold seeps... | reverse complement strand
ATTTTTGCACCAAAGGCCCTTTAGGTGTCTGCATTTGGGGGGGCGCTACAATGAAGATATCAGGCACAGGCATATCTGGCTCTATCGGTGCTGTGCGCACGATATTGATCAGCTTCAGCATGCCTTGTGCCGACATCCAAGCATCGTTGTTATGGGTTGTTTGAAAATCATTGGTGCCTAGCAAAATAACCACCAGTTTGAGGGGAGCGTGCATCTCTAGTACTTGAGCGAAACCTTGCGACCCGTCTCTGCCATCTTTGTAGGGATCGCTCCAGGCAGTGCGACGTCCATTTAAACAGTTTTCTAATATTTTAACGTTAAACCCTGCTACTTTAAGCGCAGCTTCAAAGACACCAGGCCAGCGCTCATCAAAGCTCAAGCGCTTGCGAGTATTAGGTACAATGCCCCAAGTTAAACTGTCTGAATAAATCAAAATATCCTGCATATGACGCTTACCTCAAACTGTTAATAAAGATCCCCGGGGCAAGCTCACTCGCTTGTGACACGGAGTATGTCTGGCTTCATCACGATTAAAATGAATACGCGTTATACGTCGATAACGGCTTTATCCAAAGACTCTGCTATTTGATGCCCCCAACCACGTATTTCTTCATCAGGCATAATTAAATCAGGCACTTGTATGACTTGCATGCCCGCAGACAAAGCGGCACGTACCCCATTGGTTGAATCTTCAAAGGCATAGCAGTCACTAGGTTTTTGATTAATTTCAGTCGCTGCCTTTAAATAGATGTCGGGAAATGGTTTACTTTTAACCACTTGATCGCCACCAATAACGACATCAAAATACGGTAAGATTTTGGCGTTTTTAAGCTTGATCAAAGCGAGAGAATGGGAAGTGGAAGTCGCCACAGCAATGGGATAGTTAGCCGCTTTTAGTCGATTGAGTAACTGCATCACACCTTTCTTTAAAGGTACTGGCAGATCATAAGCTTGCTTGACGTAACTTTTACTCCAGATGGCTTTTATTTCATCGAAGGGAAAATCTGCACCGTAACCTTGCATCAGCAATTGTTTGGTTTTTTGTGGATTACAGCCTATAACCGTGTAATAAATACTTAAGTCTGGCTCAAAGCCAATACTCTGACAAGCCTGTAAAAAAGTGGCTAAACATATCTTTTCAGAGTCGAGTAATAATCCATCCATGTCAAAAATTGCTGCGCGCACAGGCTATAGCTCCTTAGTTTGTTTTTCTGCTCCCGCACAATAGATATCATAATGAATACATATTTAACGGCAGAGTGCCCAAAAGAAGCTCGAAAATATAACAAAAAAAACCGCCGCCTGATACAGGCAGCGGTATCAAAAATCTACCAAAGTAGATGAGGAAATAGAGTACAAAGAAGGGATTAAAAATAAAAACACTATTGTTCGTGATTGTTCTAAGGAAGCAGCGAACAAGTCCCAGACGTCCCTGGCGCACAGGATTGTTTGTGATTGAGGCAATGGTTACAGGCGGGCTGGTTGCCCGACGAAAACCATTAACGAAGAGCACGAACTATCCTGTACGCCCCGAAGGGTGGGTCACTAAGCGGCTAACTCCTTTGTTAAAACGCTCATAAAGGACTGGCCATTTACTTCGCATTCCGCCTCGGATTTAACCGCTTAGTTATCCACAGGGAACATTGGGGACTTATTCGCTACTTCCTCAGTCTCACAAAAATTAGTTTTAGCCTGCCACGCCCACAAAATCATACGTTGTGAAATCTTCATTCAAAGGCTTAATCTCTTTTGCTTGTGCCTTAGTGGAATGCTTTAAAGACGCGTCTTTGTGCTTTTGATGTGCACTGAGCGTTACTTTACTTTTTCCAACGAGGTCGAATGTTTTACTAATAGCGTTCATGATTTTTATCTACATTTGATTATTCAGTAAATAAATTATAATTCAAACCATGAATAACCAAAAGAAATAAAAAAGAACATGTTTATTACAAAAAAGAATATGAAAGCAAAGTTATTGATTTGCAACTTTTAAACAAATAGCAGGTCTTATTTTTATCTTGACGATCATTGATAACCCTCTATAAAAGATTAAATCCTATGTTTTTTTCTTGGCTAAATGCCAAATCACCTTTAAACCATACTTCCCGCTGTGATAGTGGCAACTATCGAAATGGAAAATTTCAGAACACCCATCAGCACCAACGCAAAGGTAATAAAGCGTTGTTTAAATACCTCAAACGTTTATTGACGGAAAAAAACAAGCAGCGAACGCCGCCAAAACCGCTTGATATAGAACCCATTACAGTTGAAATCTTGATGGAACTTGATAATCAGAACATTCACCTCGCACGTCTTGGCCACTCTTCTATACTGCTAAAAATTGCTGCAGACTTTTGGCTCATAGACCCTGTTTTTTCAAAACGAGCCTCACCTTTTAGTTTTATTGGCCCTAAGAGATTTCACCCCTCACCAATCGATATAGAACAATTGCCCAATATTAAAGGCGTTATCATTTCGCACAATCACTATGATCACTTAGATAAAAACAGTATTAAGCAATTAACCGATAAAACAGAGCACTTTTACGTGCCCTTAGGCGTTGATGGGGATTTAGTGGAATGGGGGGTAGAACCAGATAAAATAAGTACTTTTGATTGGTGGCAAAGCGCGACAATTAATAATACACAGCTTCATTTCGCGCCTGCTCACCATTATTCAGGCAGAGGCCCTGATGATAATTGCTCAACTCTCTGGGGCTCTTGGGTCATTGAATATAACCATCAGTCAGTTTTCTTCAGTGGGGACTCTGGTTATTTCGCAGGCTTTAAAGAAATCGGTGAAAGGTATGGTCCTTTTGATTTATGCCTAATGGAAACCGGGGCTTATGACAAACAGTGGCCATCTGTTCATATGCAACCAGAGCAAAGCTGGCAAGCTTTTCTAGATACAGATTCTCAGCTAATGATGCCTATTCATAACGCAACCTTTAACTTAGCCTTCCACGCTTGGAATCAGCCACTCATCAGAATTAAAGCGCTTGCGAAAACACAGCATAAACGCATTCTGATTCCAAAGTTTGGTCAAATAGTCACCATCGGCAAAAAACCGCAGCATAACACTTGGTGGCTGTAGTTATGCTTTTATTAAATCCATATCGACCTGGCTACTGACTCGCTCAACGAGTTTGTGCTGTGCAAACTCAGAAAAGTCTACTGGCACACGCATACCCATCTCATGGCTTTGCATGGCAAGTTCAAGTATTTTTATCACTTTCGCCCCTTCAATAGCACTCACCGGTGGTGCTAGTTTTGAATTAATGGCTAAAGCCAACTGAGCGTAATACTCATTGTAACACCCCGCCATTGTCTCTAATTTGGACACTGACAACGATTCGCCTTGTTCATCTGCTATGTACTTCACACCATAATTTGCAGGAGGCTCTACTCCAAATGCTGGAGCTGAGGGTAAAACACCCTCGCGTAATTGCTCCTCTTGTGGATCCAATCCATATTTAATGTAACTTCCTTTACTGCCTTGTAACTCAAAGCGAATATTGGGAGTAGCAACGTATGGGCTTGAGCCTAATACCACTTCAAGACGAGGATAGTGGAGCATCAGTTTAAAATAATCTACAGTGACAGAATTCGTACGCAGTTTTACACAGTTCGCCGTGAGCGATTGCGGTTCACCAAATAAATGTAGCGCCTGATCAACCAAATGTGCGCCTAAGTCGTAGAGAATCCCACTGCCCTCTCCTGATTGTTCCCGCCATTTCTCGCGCACAACCGGCCTAAACCTGTCAAAATTTGAATTAAACACTTTAATCTCACCCAAATCTTGGCTTTTAATTAAGTATTGTAAGGTTTGAAAATCACCATCCCATCGGCGATTATGATAAATAGACAATATCAACGATTTTTCATACGCTAACGCTGCCAATTTAAGCCCTTCTTCACTGGTTGTCGACATCGGCTTTTCAAGCAATACATGTTTAGCACACTCTAGAGCGAGCTTGGCAAAGGCATAGTGGGTGTTATTTGGTGAAGTGATGATGACTAGGTCAGCGTCACTTTCACGGATCATCTGCTCTGCGCTTTCATAGATATCTATATCAGGGTAGCTTTGATTCACTTGTTGCAACTGGCTAGTGCTAATGGCTACCAGTGAATAGTTTGGGGAATATGCGATAAACGGAAGATGGAACACTTGTGCTGAAAGCCCGAAGCCTACGACTGCTACTTTGATCAAAGAAACCCCTACTTATATGATATAAAAGATTAATTCTACTTTGTTAAAACCCGACCTATACTGAATGAAAATCAAAAAATAGATTTTATTGAACATTTATACAATGAGTCATCGCACTAAAGACTGACTAATTTAAAACAATCGTTTTATACCCTCATGTTTGCTCTTTTAATTCAGCGACGTAAATGTGCAGTAAATATAACTTATTCTTTCTTTTGTGCACAAAAGAAAGAGATTGGCATATTTGAGTCTCTACGCATTTATCAATTTCCAATGTTGCTGATATCCATAGTATTTATCGATTATTAAATTTTCTCATGGATGGCTGCTATTACTATCAATATGGAGCTCAAATTTAAACCATATTTATCGAATGAGCAATAAGGAAGTGATTGGCAAAACTCATATGTCTCTATTATCACATCCCAGCCAATAATAGTTAGACATGCGTATATTGATCTTGCCTATGATGAAAACCGTACTTTAAACTTATCTATTGATTAACACCTGCTCGATACTGTTGGTAACCCAATAGCTACACTTAATAAAAAAGACGAAAAAAAACCTGCTCATGGCAGGTTGCTGTTATTAGTTCTCAAGCAGTTTATTAACATAAGTGGATAGTACGTCTATCGCCACTTTATTCTCTCCACCACCAGGAATGATAACATCAGCATGTTTTTTACTCGGTTCAATAAATTTATAGAATGAAGGCCTTACCGTATCCTCATATTGATTGATCACTGAATCCATTGTACGACCACGCTCTCCAACATCGCGTTTTAATCGTCTGATAAAACAGAAGTCTAACGCGGTATCAACGTAAATTTTTGCATCGAGCAGCTTACGTAAACGGCGGTGAGTGAAGAGTAAAATGCCCTCAATAATAATCACCTTTTTAGGTGCTTGTTGAGTTTTCTCTAAAAAGCGAGTGTGATTGACAAAATCGTACTGAGGAATTGCTACAGATTCACCGCCGATCAGTGCTTCTATATGATCACACAACAAATCAAACTCTTTCGATTTTGGGCTATCATAATTGACTTGCACTCTCTCCTCCATGGAGAGATGGTCTTGACTGTGGTAATAAGAGTCTTCGCAGATTAACCCTATATCATCATTGCCACCTTTGCTTACCCGCTCGATCAATGTGCTTGCTAAGAGCGTTTTTCCAGATGCTGAGGCACCAGCGATACCGATGATAATGGTGTTATTTGTCATTTGGGTTCCAGTGTTTATTTTTAATTTACCGACAGTATTAATCTCACTTTTAAATTATGTGATTCAATATAACGGTAATATGACGTATAAAGCAGCGCTTAAAAGCATAGCCACCTTTAAAAAGTGTATTTTAACATAGGCCGTATTATTAACACGCCATATTAGCGGGAAAATAAAGATCACAGAGGCAAGCTCTGTCTCATTCATCCCAATTGACAAATTTTTACTCATCGAGAGACTAATAAACAGCTGCGCTCATGTTTCAAACACTTTTTGTGTTTACACAATCTTAATACTCGTTAGCTCTCGTTTAGAGCCGTAGCGAGAGCAGCTAATGGTTCAAAATATGCGCTACTAAATAGGACGTTTAGTTATTCTACATAACTTTATTTAGCGCCGCGCATATTAACCAATGAGACGTTCGCAGTAGCCTGCTGTTTCAGAAAGGGAACTAATTATAAGAATGGGATATTTGCACATCACTCATCGTTGTAGCGCTTTGTATAAATTCATTTAACGCCTCTATCTTTAAATCCTTTTGTACTCTTGGATACCTAGGCGCATGACGATCATTTAATACCGCGTACTCCCAGCCTTGCGTTAGCTGTACAAAATCCGCACAAAACTGCTCTGAATATTCCAGGCAGCCTGCCAAAATCACATCTAAATAACTAAAGACCACCGGGCTTTTGATGCAAGGCAAAATCACTTCACTCGCCTGATACAACCAAACAAACACCTCTTGGGAATCATCATTGAGGTCAAAACCTGCGGCGTAGAAATTCAATTTTTCAATGCCCACACGTACCCTTTGGTAGCCCCGCTCACGCTCATCAAAATGATCAAACTGCGACGGATCAACTTCTATCAAAACACCATTACAAGCGCCCGCCGTATCTGGCAGCACGACGACAGAGCTCATACCAAAATCATCGGAAACTATTGACCAATGACGAGTAAAGCCATCAATTCTAACCGCTAAGGCGGCACCGGTTTCTCCTGTTACTGCCCGAGAAATACTGTTTATTAAGCTACCGTAGCCAAAGATAAAATGACGTTGTTTTTTTGTATTGTTTTGCAAAATGTATCCTTTAATAGAGTTGAATTAGACGGAGCCTTAATCATCATGGGTTAATTCTCCCGTCTGTTCGGGCGTAAACACGGTACCGCCACTGAAATTTAAAATACCTCGCTTCATAAGATGGAGACGGGCAAAGCGAAGGATTTGCTCCGGGGATCGTTTTTACTTTCTCTAGGAGGCTGCCCGAGAACTGCAATCGTGACGAGAGAATGGCTATTTGAATCAAGTTTATTACTTATTTGAGACCAATAGCGTGCTATTTAACGATAATGAGTATTAAATTTAGCCAAATAGCATTGTTCGTAGTTGATCAGTCTGTTTTCGGACAGCCTCCTAGGTACCAGTCCATCCCATTAATCTTTTAAAACCAAGCTTTATACAACCCTAAAATACTAATGATGAGTAACACTGAGCCCATGAGTCGATAAAATAAAGGTGTACTCGCATTGACTATTTTATTGTGAAACCCCAACCCTAAAAAGTGCCCGACAGTAACTAAAGGCAATAACCATAGATGCTGCATCCAATTAAAATCGACACCGGCAATCGCCAACCCTAGCACCTTAATCAATACTAAGATAAACCAAAGTACGAATAAGGTATCTCGCAGTTTTTCTTTTGCAACATGGCTGGCAAATACCGCCACTATTAAAGGTGCCCCTATTAGTGAAGTACCACTAATATAACCTCCTAGCATCAAAAACACACAATCTAATAATTTACTGTTAGATTGAAAAGGTCGGTTCATTACATAACCCACTGCATAGACCAGCACGACCACAAAAATGATCGTTGTCATCAATTTAGGGGGCATAGTTAACAGCCCAAAAACCCCAACAATTTTGGGCACTATCATGAGGCCCATGGCATATTTAAGGTAGCCCCAATCAACTGTCGCAATTGAATCAGCGCTGCCTCGATTGAGTTTTCGATAATTGCCTATCGCCATCCATGAGGAAAATATCAGCAGATGAACTGCAATCAATGGAACAAACAGTAATGGCTCATTATGAATCAGTAAAAGAAAAGGCAATGCCAGTACAGTACCACCAAAACCTAGACCTGAGCGCACAAAGCCACTCCAAATAAACACTAAGCCCACTAGACTTAACTGTAGTGGATCTAACTGCCCCATCATTCTACCCCTGACGACAACTGATTAATTGCTTTGATAAAGCGGTTCTTAATTCAAATACACTAAACAAGATGGACACATCCTTTAATAGTCGGTATTTTGCAGCAAACGTGGTACAAAAACACGCATTTGCGCATGAATATCTGGATATTTGTGCATATTTTCTTGGATAGCATTTAATGGCAAAACCAAATAAGAAAGGCCCCACCAAAACTGTCGAAATATTCTGCACATCTTGCAAGAAAATTCTCTTTAAATACCGAAAAGGGGGTAAAGGAAGTTTAATTAAGTGTTTTAAAGAGAGGATAGTCAAAGACTACACCCAAGACATGATTAGCTGCCCTAACTGCCACCAAGTATTTGCCCGAGATTGCCTGATTCGCGGTACCCCCGCCTTAAAAATAATTGGCAACAAAGTGACATCGAAATAGTTTACATCCAGAAACAGCCGCCTATTGCGAATGCCTCATTCAATAAAAACTAACAGGCAAGCAAAGCTCAAGCTCATAACACGCGTCTTTAGCGATAAAGTGATTTTTATGATACTGCACATAAGCAGGTGTCGGCAGCATCTTTAACCCAGAGGCTGGCAACCAACTAACTAAAATGTGTTCAAGTTGCATAAGTAAATCGCCATAACTGCCCGACAGCTGAAAGATGGCATGCAGCCCACCGGGAATTTTCAATACATTCACAGGCCCTCGAGCTAGCACTGACTCCGTGATTCCAATACAAGCCACATAGCGACAATCCTGCAAGGGTACTATAGTGGGATTAGAGTGATGCAAGCCAAATTGCTGAGAATAATCTATACCTTGAGTGCTCGCCCAAGCAATGAGTTTTTGCCATGCTAGCTTAATGCTTTTATCGTAACCTCGATGGCGTACATAGGCTACTTTTCTGGTCGGTAACTCTCGAATTTTATAAGGAAAATCTGTTTTTAGTGTTAAAGCATCAGCAGTAACTTTCGTTTTTATTTGACTTTGTCCACTACGCCAGCGTCCAGGACTCATTCCAAAGGCCACTTTAAAAGCACGACTAAATGATGAGACGGAATTGAAACCACAGCGGATGGCCACAGATTGAATACTCGCTTGCACATCAAACATCAACTGATTAGCAGCAAACTCTAAACGTACTCGGCGAATATAACAGTGCACGGACTCGCCCACCACGGCTTTAAATGTTCGGTGAAAATGCTGCTCTGAATATGCAGCCACTTGTGCAAGTTCTGCCGCCGGCAGCGGCGCGCTAATATCCTGATGAATACGATATAAAGCATCATTAATACGGCTGGACTGCTGATTCAATATATTCTTCCTATGATAAATAAAATCGTAATCACCTTTAATACAACCATTAATACAACCATTAATACAACCATTAACAAAAGCATAAATGGACAATAACAATAGCACAAATGGACACTAATTTAATGCCCCTTTGTTTTAATCTAAATTGAAATAACAGGAGCACAATCATGAATACAACAAAAGCACTACAAGATACCCAGCCTTCTTATATCCGGGAAATACTAAAAGCCGCCAATAGTGACGGTGTCATTTCCTTTGCAGGTGGGTTACCCAGTCTTGAGAGTTTTCCGATGGCGCTAATAGCGCAGTCGCTTGCAAAAGTGGCAACCAAAGCAGAGCTTTTCCAATATGCAAGTACTGATGGGCACCCACCTTTAGTAGAGTACTGTCGCGCTCAATACTTACTAAATCAATCTCACCAAGCACTTATTAGCAATGGCTCACAACAAGGATTAGATTTAATCGCGCGCGCTTTTATTAGCCCGGGTGATAAAGTGCTAGTAGAAGCACCGAGTTATTTAGGCGCTATTCAAGTATTCTCACTTGCACAGGCCAACATTATCAGTATCGCATCTACCTCAAAAGGGCCTGAACTGACTGAACTTGAAACAATATTTAGCCAACAAGACATTAAGATATTTTATGCGGTACCTGATTTTCACAACCCAACGGGAGCCTGCTGGTCTTTGCAGTCTCGTCAGCAGGTAGCAAAATTATGCCGACAGTATAACGTCACCTTATTAGAAGACATACCCTATAGAGAGCTGAGATTTAGCGGCGAAAACCTGCCATTAGTCTCAAGCTTTTGTCCCGATCACTGCTTAGTATTGCACTCGTTTTCTAAATTCATAGCACCGGGAATGCGTCTCGGACTGGTGACCGGTAAGGAAACCTGGATTCAAGCATTAATCAAAGTAAAACAAGCGGCGGACCTACATACCAACACTCCGATGCAAGCGTTGTTACTGGATGTATTAACACACGCTGATTTTGCCTTGCATAAAGAAGCTTTAGTCGAGAGGTATCGCAAACGCTATGAGTATATGGCAGAGACTATTGATCAAATGATCCCACAATGCGCTACCTTCGAAAGCGTCCAAGGCGGTATGTTTATTTGGTTAAAACTCCCCACATGTGATACCTATAAGCTGGCAGAACACGCATTAAAACAAGCTGTTGCAGTAGTCCCAAGCAAAGT
>Ga0209395_1008841_pt1 | contig 10157 bp, 8 predicted proteins | sample GOMGulsemesocosm_3_FD_184635 | JGI IMG/M metagenome (GOLD analysis project Ga0209395, IMG submission 184635) | Methane-oxidizing microbial communities from mesocosms in the Gulf of Mexico - GOM9D Gulf of Mexico (SPAdes) (version 2) | ecosystem: Environmental > Aquatic > Marine > Cold seeps... | reverse complement strand
CCGGCAAAGTGAAATCGATACATGATGCCATAGTACGCGTATTAGGCTTTGAGCTAGTTTTGAATCTGGCATTAGGCCTGGCCATGGGGCAAAGCCTGAAAGTGCCAAAAGATGGTGCCTGCGATATCACATTATTCTGGCGACAGGCCATATATTGCGCATTAACTATGGAAAAACTCAACCGTGCAATGCCCGTCAACAACCGCGGGCAGGGTGGTTTTGCTTACCTGGCCGGCCTGATGAACAGTTTTGGCTACCTGATTCTTAATCATGTTTTCCCTGCGCACTTTTCCACGCTGTGTCTGTACATGAATGCCAACGCCCATATCAATCCCATGTACATCGAGCAGCACCTACTGGGCATTACCAGCGAGCAGATGTGCGGGCAATTGGCCGAATCCTGGAATTTACCCCTTCAAATCAATAGCGCATTACGCTTTCAACAAAACCCGCTCTACGACGGTCCAGATGCAAACTATGCCAATCTCTGCTTTGTCAGCACCCGCCTGTTAGCTCAAATGGGTATCGGCAAACTACCTAAAGAAAATATTCCCGACTCGATCTACAACGTCCTAGGGCTTGATCCTAACGATGCTGACGCCATTATGCAGGAGATACTGACATCGCAGGACGACATTGAGCAGATGCTCTCCAGCTTGGCTGCCTAATCCCGGCAGCCTTTATCAAAAGGAGTCAATTTCACTACAAGACTTTTACTGCGGCGATCTCTATAATTCCACTGCGCTTTCCTGAGGCGCTTTTCTGAGGTGTTGGCCGACTCTATCGCCTCTATATCCGCCCGTATGCCGGAGTGTTCTTTGCACCTGCCCCTACAGATCAATCTTAATCACTGGCATCACTACCAGCGTAATCCCTTTATCCAGATTGACCCGCTATGGCGCTCCTGGCTGCTAGATCAGGGCTCACTGACACAACGTCTTGTTCAGGCTAGCAAAGGCGCCTTTCGTGTACGTAAATTGCACCAGGGATGGCAATACCCTACACCCAGTGAAGCGGCTGCCCTTGGCCTCAAACCACGGCAGCAGGCCTTCGTGCGCGAAGTTGAACTGTTGTGCCACAATCAGCCATGGGTATACGCCCGCAGCGTGTTCCCTCAGTCCACTCTAGCCGGTCGTCTACGCAGCCTGAAAAAACTCGATACCCGTCCACTCGGCGCCTTACTGTTCAGCGAACCCAGCATGAGGCGCTCACACTTTGAAATTGCGGCACTCAGGAATCCAGAGCTAATGAATTATTTCACAGCCGAGTCGAATAACTTTGCCTGGGGTCGACGCTCATTATTTTTTATTGATAAAAAACCCATGCTAGTGGCGGAAATTTTTCTGCCCGCACTAGAGCAGCACGCGCGCTCGGATTCAACTACACTATAAAAACTTATTTTCAGCCGAACTTCTGCAGGCTCACACACATCATGTTAACCACCCTCGCCTCACAGCTTAATGATTACGCCCGCCTGATGCGGATGGAAAAACCCATTGGTATCTATCTGTTACTTTGGCCCGCCCTGTGGGCACTTTGGATAGCTGCGGAAGGTTTTCCGGATCAGAAAATACTGTTGATTTTTGTTGCCGGTGTCGTACTAATGCGCAGCGCAGGCTGCGTAATTAACGACCTCGCTGATCGCAAAATTGACCGTCATGTCGAGCGCACAAAAGATCGTCCGATTACCAGTGGCCGTGTTTCCATCACTGAAGCCATGGCCCTGTTTGCCGTACTAACGCTGACAGCCTTTTTACTGGTGTTGATGACCAATGTATTAACTATTGGCTTGTCCGTAATCGCTGCCGTATTAGCCGTGTTATATCCTTTTATGAAACGCTATACCTACATGCCTCAGCTGATACTCGGCATGGCCTTTGGCATGAGTATTCCAATGGCTTTTGCCGCGCAAACCGGGGATGTGCCTGCTTATGCCTGGATACTCTATATCGCAAATGTACTTTGGACGCTGGCCTATGACACCATGTACGCCATCACCGACCGCGAGGACGACCTGAAAATCGGCGTCAAATCCACCGCTATTTTATTTGGCGAAAATGACCGTTTAATTCTCGGCGTCTTGCAAGCATTGGCATTATTTGCACTGTTTATGGTTGGCCAACATCTACATTTTGGCAACTGGTTCCATGCCGGCCTGGTCACCGCAGCACTGCTGTTTATTTATCATCAATACCTAATCAAAGACCGTGACAGCGCGTTATGCTTTAAAGCTTTTTTACATAACCACTGGATAGGATTGGTGATATTTCTGGGGATTCTTCTGCATTACGGTTACGCTTAGGATGAAAATAGCTTCTTATAACCTGCTGCCGTCCACCCTATTCGCCAAGTTTGATGTCCACCATTAACTCATTGGCCAGCTGTTCAAAGTCATCCTGTAAAAGCGCCATATCAACACTCGCCGGAATGTGCACCACTGCGGCGGCAATAAACAATATTTCACCCGACATTGACGCACTTTCAATACGCGATTCGAGCGCCTCAAGATTAATACCATACTCAGCTAACAAGTGGGTTATTTCACGCACAATGCCCGGACGGTCTAAGCCAACCATCTCTAAACGAAACTCACTCATCATAAACTCAGGGTGAGCCTCAATACGCTCAACGTTTATTTTGATGCCCTGTTCGGCCAAGGCCTCCAACGCATCACTAAAAGCTTGTTGTTCTCGGCAGGGCAGTTCCACAGTAAGAATACCGGCAAATTTACCTGCCATGGTCACCATCTTGCTCTCGGTCCACTCGCCATCATGTGCGGTAATAACAGCTGACAGAGTATCAAGAATCCCGGGGCGATCTTCGCTCATCACACCCAATACCAACGAGCATCTCATAACCGACTCCTATTGCTTGTCTGTTTTTGGCACCGAAAGATAATCCGTCACCGGCGCACAGGTACAGAACAAATTCCGATCACCATACACATTATCCACCCGCCCCACAGGTGGCCAATATTTATTATTTGCCAGTTCTGACTGCGGATAAGCAGCCTGTTGACGAGAATAGGCATGCGCCCAGTCGTCTGCCATCACTATCGCGGCGGTATGTGGCGCATTTTTTAACGGATTATCGTACTCATGCAGCAGCCCTTCTTCCAAAGCGCGAATTTCTTCACGAATACAAATCATGGCGTTACAAAAACGTTCCAGCTCCTCAAGCGATTCACTTTCAGTCGGCTCAATCATCAATGTGCCTGCCACTGGAAAGGACATTGTCGGAGCATGAAAACCAAAATCGATCAGTCGCTTCGCCACATCATCAACACTTACCCCGGTCGCCTCCTTGAGCGGCCTCAGATCAATAATACATTCGTGCGCCACCCAACCTCCGCTGCCTGTATAAAGGATTGGATAGTGTTTTTTTAGTCGCGAGGCAATGTAGTTTGCACTGAGAATCGCGACTTGCGTGGCTTGCGTTAAACCAGCTCGCCCCATCATACGAAGGTACATCCAACTGACCGGCAAAATACTCGCGCTACCCCACGGCGCAGCTGCAACAGCACCGGTAGCCTGCCATTGCCTATGTCCTGGTAAAAAGGGTGCCAGGTGCTTTTTGACGCCAATCGGCCCCACACCTGGCCCACCTCCGCCGTGCGGAATACAGAAGGTTTTGTGTAAATTGAGGTGTGATACATCACCCCCGAATTTGCCGGGATAACACAGCCCCACCATGGCGTTAAGATTAGCTCCATCAATATACACCTGCCCACCGTACTGGTGTACCAGCTCACAGGCTTCAACTATTTTTTCTTCAAATACACCATGAGTAGAAGGATAGGTAATCATCATCGCAGCAAGCTGTGGCCCATATTGCTCACACCTTGCTTTGAGATCCCCAAGATCCACATTGCCCTGCTCATCACATGAGACACCAACCACCTGTAAGCCACACATCTGCGCAGATGCTGGATTGGTGCCATGTGCAGAAACAGGTATCAAGCATATTTTACGTTGCGCTTCACCACGACTTTGATGGTAAGCACGAATGGCCAGTAATCCAGCATATTCACCCTGCGAGCCAGCATTAGGTTGCAGCGACACCTCGTCATAACCGGTGATTTGGCACAACATGGTTTGCAAGCTATCGGTTAGCTTTTGATAACCAACCGTTTGATCAGGAGGCGAAAAGGGGTGAATTGCGCCGAACTGCGGCCAACTTACTGGCAACATCTCACTACTGGCATTCAACTTCATGGTACACGAACCCAACGGGATCATAGCGCGATCGAGTGCGATATCTTTGTCTGCCAAACGCCGTAAATAGCGCAGCATTTCTGTTTCCGAGTGATACGAATTAAATACCGGGTGTTTTAATACCGCATCACGACGCTGCAGATTAGCCGGTATGACTAGGGGCTCGTTATCATCAAATTCAGCAACACTGAAGGTAACTGGCTGCCCTGATGCAAAAACCTGCCAAAGGCGTTCAACATCTGCTATTTCAGTGGTTTCATCCAGCGACAGACCAATATGGCTATCATCCACCCGCCGCAAATTAATACCTGCCGCATGAGCTGCCTGATGAATAGCCGCATTATTTTCAGCCGCCTCGATCAATAACGTATCGAAGAAAGGCTGCTCACCTAAGCGATAGCCCAGCTTACGAAGACCTGCCGCCAGCAACTCGGTTAAACGATGCACTCGCTGCGCAATCACCCGCAAGCCATCCGGGCCATGGTAAACAGCGTACATACTCGCCATGATGGCCAATAACACCTGCGCCGTACAAATATTGGAGGTCGCCTTCTCTCGGCGAATATGCTGCTCTCGTGTTTGCAGCGCTAACCGATAAGCAGAGTTGCCATTAACATCCCGGGAAATACCAACCAATCGCCCGGGCAACAGGCGCTTATATTTATCTTTAATCCCCATGTAGGCGGCATGAGGGCCACCAAAACCCAATGGCACGCCAAAACGCTGACTTGAACCCACCGCGACATCCGCATCCAACTCTCCTGGCGACTTGAGCAGCAGCAAAGAAAGCAAGTCTGCCGCCATCACGACTAACGCGCCATATTCATGAACAGTCTCTATCGTGTCACTATAATCACGTATAACACCGTCAACGCCAGGATACTGAAGCAACACACCAAAACACTCGATGTTTGATAATTCCGTTAACGGGTCACCAATAACTAACTCAATGGCCAAGGGTTCTGCACGAGTACGCAGCACATCAATGGTCTGCGGCAAGCAGTCTTGCGCTACAAAGAATGTCTGACTTTTCGACTTACTCGCATTACGACACAGCGCCATCGCCTCCGCCGCCGCAGTCGCCTCGTCCAACAGCGAAGCATTCGCCAAGTCCATGCCCGTAAGGTCGACAATAAGTGTTTGATAGTTGAGAAGGGCTTCTAACCGGCCCTGTGAAATTTCTGGCTGATAGGGCGTATAGGCGGTATACCAAGCGGGGTTTTCAAGGATGTTGCGCAGAATAACGCTGGGGGTGTGGCAGTTATAATAGCCCAGCCCGATAAATGATTTAAATTGTTGGTTCTGGTCAGCAATCGCTCGTAACTCGCTTAGCGCTTGCTGCTCGCTGCAACCTTCGGACAAAGCGAACGCATCACGAGCTAAAATACTTTTGGGGATAACCTGATCGATTAACGTCTGCAGGGAAGGCAAACCCAATCGTTCCAGCATATGTTGCTGATCCTTGGCGCTGGGGCCAATATGGCGAGCAATGAATTCATCCTGCGTGTCCAGATCAGCCAGCCTGAACAACCGATCTACCATGAAATATCCCTCTCATTGGTTACGGGTTACTGAATTACGGTTTATTTACACAGCTCTCGACCAATATTCCTATCCGGGTTTCTAATCTCCAAAAGTCTGTAAATTAAGTATGGTCAACTGTGAGCTATTTCGCCTCAAATCCGCAGAATTTATCTTCCTGATAGCCTCTACGAATGCAAAATCGCTCACCTCACATTAAGCGGCCGTACTAACAGTCTTCAGTAAAGCTATTATAAGCCGCTTCATCCATAAAACCGCTCAAATCAGGTGCTGCATCAGTACGTACTTTAATCAGCCAACCTGCACCCACTGGGTCTTCGTTGACCGTTTCAGGCGCATCGCCCAGCAACTCATTAACAGCCTCAACCACACCATTAAGTGGCGAGCCCACTTCACCAGCCGCTTTAACGGATTCGATAACAATAACTTCGTCGCCCGCACTTAATGCCGCGCCCACTTCGGGCAGCTCGATAAACACAATATCGCCCAGTTCGCTTTGCGCAAAATCCGTGATGCCAACCGTAATCAAATCGCCATCGGCCTCTAGCCATTCGTGTTGGTCAGTGTATTTACGCTCAGACATGTTCTTTCCTCTTTAAATCAATTCAATTCTGTTGATAACGATGCGCTATAAAAGGCAACTCAACCACCTCAAGCGCGCGTAGTTTACCACGCACTAGGGCGTTTAATTGTGTGCCCGGCTGCGCCAGTTTTGCTGGTACATAGGCCATCGCGATAGCACGCTCAAAAGCCGGCGAATAGGCACCACTGGTCACCTTTCCGGCGGGTAAACCGGTTACCGTCTGCAGCTCGGTATCAGCTCGGATCGGCGCCTTTTCCTGTGACAGCAATCCTACCCGTTTCTGAGTTTCTGCGCCCGTAATTTGTTGCAAAATTCGCTCGCTACCGGGAAAGCCGCCGGCCTTTTTTTCACCCGAACGGCGTGATCTGGCAATCGCCCAGCTAAGGCCTGCTTCCACCGGGCTAATCTGTTCATTCAGTTCGTGTCCATAAAGGCACAAGCCAGCCTCCAGACGTAATGAATCTCGTGCGCCCAGCCCAATCATCATCACCGAGTCAAAAGCTAGCAGCGCTCGCGCAACTGTCTCGGCACAGTCGACAGATAAGGAAATTTCAAAACCATCTTCGCCGGTATAACCGGAGCGCGTGACAAAACAGGGCACACCGGCAATTTCACATTCAGCCGCCTGCATAAATTGCAAAGCTATTAACGATGGCGCTAATTCGCTCATCACCGCAACACTGCCCGGCCCTTGTAGGGCAAGCAATGCTCGATCTTCCAGCATCTTAACGGTATTTTCTGCGCTCAGATAATTTTGCAAATAGCTCAAATCATCTGTCTTACAGGCCGCATTAACCACCAACAGAAACTGCGTTTCACTACGGCGGCAAATCATTAAATCATCAAGCACACCGCCCTCATCATTCGTGAACAGGGTGTAACGTTGCTGATTAACGGGCAGGGGGTCTAAATCTATAGGCAGCAGGCTTTCCAGCCCCGCTGCAGCGGCCTCACCGGTAACCAGAAGTTGCCCCATATGGGAGACATCAAACAAACCAGCCCTTTGGCGCGTATGAAGGTGTTCCTGAATGATGCCCGCAGGATACTGCACCGGCATCTGATAGCCCGCGAAGGGCACCATTTTGGCGCCCAGCTCAAGGTGCAGCGAATGGAGCGGGGTAGTGAGTAATACTTCGGTTGTAGCCAATGACAGCGACCTCCGCTATGTCATCCCGACCACGGGGAGGGGTCTTGGCATTTAAAAGATTTCTCCCTTTGGTCGAAATGACAGAATCCTTAACACTCAATAATATTGACCGGCACGGCAAGCACGTTTATCGCCAAACCACCACGTGCGGTTTCCTTGTATTTAACCTTCATGTCCTTACCGGTATCGCGCATGGTTTTAATCACCTTATCCAGTGACACATAGTGTGTACCATCACCACGTAATGCCATACGTGCCGCGGCAATCGCCTTCACCGACGCCATCGCATTACGCTCAATACAGGGCACCTGAACCAGGCCACCAACGGGATCACAGGTCAGACCAAGGTTGTGCTCCATGCCAATCTCTGCAGCGTTTTCCACCTGTTCCGGCGTGCCACCCAGCACTTCCGCCAACGCACCTGCTGCCATTGAGCAAGCCGAGCCTACTTCTCCCTGACAACCCACTTCCGCGCCACTAATCGAAGCGTTTTCCTTATATAAAATGCCAATCGCCGCGGCGGTCAACATAAAGCGCACAACATCCTCCTCCTTACCATTACGGAAGTTAAGGTGGTAATGCAAAACCGCAGGGATAATACCTGCCGCACCATTGGTCGGCGCCGTCACCACGCGTCCACCGCCAGCATTTTCTTCATTCACGGCTAATGCATAAAGTGTCACCCAATCCATCGGAATCGGGCTTAGCGGATCTTTTTCAATTTTTGAAGGTTTGCTTAATTCGCAAAGTAAATCTGCAGCACGACGCTTTACCTTTAAACCGCCCGGCAAAATGCCTTCGGCTTTACAACCTCGATCAACGCAATCTTTCATGACTTGCCAGATTTTAAGTATTTCGGCTCTTATGTCTGCTTCTTCACGCCAAACTTTCTCATTTTCAAGCATGATGCAGCTGATCGATAATTTATGCTTTTCGCACAAAGCTAACAGTTCGTCTCCCGTGGTGAAGGGATAAGGCAGCTCAGTGGTATCGGCAACAATCGAAGCCTCTCCAGTCGTCGCGCTCTCATCAACAACAAAACCACCGCCGACAGAATAATACACAGCGCATTTGATTTCGGTCTCATTGTCACCAAAAGCAGTAAACTTCATGCCATTGGAGTGATAAGGCAGGCTTTTGCGTTTGTGCATAACCAAGTCGCGTTTCTCAATAAACTCGATCTGCTTTTTCCCGTTCAAATTGAGCGTTTTTGATTCTCGTATACGCTCGACAATGCCAGGAATTAAATCGGTATCAATTTCTTCAGGGATCTCGCCCTCAAGCCCCAACATAACGGCCTTGGTCGAACCATGCCCGATACCCGTCGCACCCAGAGAGCCAAACAGCTCAGACTTAACACTGACCGTTTCGGATAGCAGACCTTCATTCTCCAGCTCTTCTACAAACGTTAAAGCCGCACGCATCGGGCCAACCGTATGCGAGCTGGATGGACCAATACCAATTTTAAAAATATCAAATACACTGATTGCCATGTTAGTTCTGGATTCCCCTCGTAAACCCCTGATAATGCCCCTACGATACTCCAATCGGATACCTCGGCAAACCCATATAATGCACAGTATTTGCAGATTTAATGCCGTGGCTACCCGTTTACCTGACAAGGCCTAATTTACTTGCCAATTTAATTAGTATAATTAATAATCCGCGCTCTATTATTTTTGTAACTAATAGCAAGGATCGCCTTCTTTCCAATGAAAAACCTCCCGATGGACGTGCTGCGCTCCTTTGTTACCGTTGCTGAACTTGGTGGCTTTACACCGGCTGGCGAGCTACTGGGCCGCTCACAACCCGCTATTAGCTTGCAAATTAAACGACTGGAGGAGATGACCAGCACTCATCTATTTAGCCGTAGCTCACAGGGTTTGAAATTAACCCAGCAGGGTGAAACGCTGTTCAAATATGCCAACGATATTCTCGCCCTCAATGACGAAGCCCTGAATACCTTTCTCAAACCAACTTTAAGCGGCCGAGTTCGCTTCGGCATCCCCAGTGAATTCGCCACCACACTGCTGCCCAAGATCGTTGGTCGCTTCGCCAAAGCCTATCCAAATGTCACGCTTGAGGTCATCTGTGATCTCAGTAAAAGTCTGCTTTCTGAGGAGCGTGCAAATCAATTTGATTTAATCCTGGCTTTACATGACAATCCCTCGAATAAACATCGTGGCCAGGTAAAAGCCGATGAATTAGTATGGGTTAGCAGCCCCGATCAACATGCTCACGAGAAGGAGGCTGTTCCTCTTATCGTTGCTCAAGAAGGCTGCATATACCGCCATCGCGCCATTCAAAGCCTGCGTAAAGTGAATCAGGACTATCGGGTGGTTTACACCATTCCTGATCTCTCAGGCATCAAAGCGGCGATTGAAGAGGGGCTTGGCGTTACTGTATTAGCGAAAAGTACCGTACCGGACAACCTGAAAATTATTAAGCCTTCAGAAAAATACCCAAAATTAGGCACTGTCGGCATCAGCCTGATTTACGATCATAAAGATCCCAACGAGGCCATGAAACGTCTGGTTGAATTTGTGGCAACAAGCCTGACATAGGGCCTGATAACACTATTTTAAATGCCTCTGTTCTGACTAAAAATTCATCAGGCAAGGCTTGAGAAGAGACATTTGGTTACTCCAAATGAACGACGAAAAACGCAGCA
>Ga0209395_1008840_pt1 | contig 10157 bp, 8 predicted proteins | sample GOMGulsemesocosm_3_FD_184635 | JGI IMG/M metagenome (GOLD analysis project Ga0209395, IMG submission 184635) | Methane-oxidizing microbial communities from mesocosms in the Gulf of Mexico - GOM9D Gulf of Mexico (SPAdes) (version 2) | ecosystem: Environmental > Aquatic > Marine > Cold seeps... | reverse complement strand
CATAATTGCACCTAAATCTAACAACTCTAAATATGACAACAATAGTTTATTGCATTAGTGACTATTTACAGCTTAGATGCAAATTTTATAATTGCCGACTATCAATAAAACCTTATTCTCATACTTGCCAATATCGTATGGGATTTTAGTCGTAAAAATACATTAACACACTGATAAATGTATAAAATAAATAATATATGGCTAAATCAAGCAATTCTTTACTTTCATTAGGGAAGCCCTCATCAAATCGAATGGGAACTCGCTTTTTCTCCGCTTCTGATGACGGTTTGGCATTAATCAGGCTATGAGTATCGTGCAGGTAGGTATCTGGGTCAACGTGACGATAATCACCAAAGGGCAACAAAGTCATGCCCGACATCTTGTGCGGCGGGTTTGGCGGCTGGGTTAGCCACACCTTCGCGCGATAAGCCGTGTCGGCATAGTAATTTTCATTAGTGTTGTCTTCCGGTGATTTATTAATGCTTTTTATCCTGTAGTTTTTTCTTTCGTTTGCTTTTGCGCACATGCACAAATTCGAACTCGCTATAATCGTATTGGTAGCTGGGTAAATTGTTGCCAGCCATTAAGTTATTTACGTACCGCTGCATGTCGAAAGCTTTTGTGTCCAATTGCTGCACGGTCATACTGCCCCAGTAACGCGCTGGGCGATTCATTTCTTGATCAAACTGGCGCGTGGTCGGGTCGTCTTGGCGGCTTTCTTCTAACAACGGGACATCGGGCACGGGTTGGTCAATGTCCATATAACGTTGCATAAAGTCCCAGAACGCTAAGGCATCACCGCGCGATTCTAAATTGATTAATCCGTAAGAGCCAAAGCGCAGTTTTTTAGAGTCTTTGTGCATTAATATAATGCTCCAACCCGCTCCTGTCGCAGCCGGGGTGATCATTTGTTGCAAGTAAGGCACAAACTCTGAAAAAGGTGTAACAGTCGGCTTGCGCTTAGTGCCGAGAACTGGCACGTAGCGCCAGTGGGTGACCATACCCGTTTGGCGGTTAAGCTCTAACTCGGGCACTATTTCACCAAATAAAAACTTACCAATACTCTCGGGCAAACGGGTCGAAAAAATCATTAAAACACTGATGAGTACAGCAATTAAGGAATACTTAGCTATAACAAGCAATGCTTCACTTGAAGCTGGGGAGCGGTCACCCAAACTATAAAAATAAAAAGCTATAGAAGTAAGTGCAAATAGTATTGAACACAAAAGCAATATATAACCACCAAAGGTGCAAAAAACATCAACGAATTGACGTGTTGAGGTGATGCTGCGTATTTTTTTTGTATCAAAACGAATGGGGAAACTCTTTTGCTCCTCTGCCGTTGGCGGTTCGGCGTTAACAGAGTCATGCCAGTTGTACAGATACCGGTAGGGATCTATGTCGCGGTAATTACCAAAGGGCAGCAATATCATACCCGACATGCTGTGCCGTCTATTTTTAGGCTGGGTTCGCCACATTTTAGCGCTATAAGCCGTGTCGGCATAGTAGTTATGGTCTTGGTTTATATCACTGCCTTGCTCGTCTGAGCAGCTATTGGCCATTTTGTTATCTGTTGTCATTTAAATTGCTCTTTTAAAGTGCTGGATTTAAGTGCTGGGCCTAAGTTCGGGCTGATTAAATACGACGCTGTAAACGTAAACTCACCGATACAACTTCTGCTTAGCCGATCCATTTATGGTTATACCAAAAGGTTTGATCTTTATCGTCAAAGTCTGGTTTTAGATCTTCAGCGGTAAAGTCGACATAATTGCCAATGCCAGGGGCAGGAATAATAATTGAGGCCAGAACCAACACGCTTAATTATCAGTAATAATCAATGGGATACATACTTAAGGTTTATAAACTTCAAAAATATCAACTGGATTGCCAGTGAGAGGTTCTTTTCTTTGTCTTTTGTTTATTTTCTTGAGTGCTTTTTTAAATTGCTCATCGCTCATGTTGCGCCAAAAATGTGAGTCTCTTGGGTTGTCTTTGTCATATTGTGCCGTAGTGGGGTCTAATTCGCGCGCGGCTTCTAACACCAAGACATCGGGCATTGGCCGGCTGATGTCCATGTATTGCTGTAACATGTTCCACAAGCGCTGGTAGTCTTCGGTTGTGGGGGGGCCGGGCAATAACCCGCTTATCGGCACACCGTGATTGTACCCGTTGTAACGGTGCACTCAGTACAGGTTGTAGCTGAGAATGCCTTGATGATTGGGGGCCGAGGCCAGCACTCAATCGAACTCGATAAACGGGTGGCTGAAACGCACGTTGTTATATTCTTGAAACAGCGTCACCATGCCAGTTTGGCGGTTAAGCTCGTAGTTTTTCTTTATTTTGATAAAACCTAAGTTAATACGGCCACGATTAACCAACTCAAAATGGCCGCACAGTAGCGCGGCTGGTAAGAAAAAATATAACAATACAGGATAAAACGTATCCCATAACACTGGAATTGTGTACCTATCATCAAAGATATTCATTAATATTGTTGACAAAATACATACCGGGAAAAAAATACACATAACACCTGTGCAAAAACTGCGATATAGATATAAAGGTTGATCCAGCCACTTAATTGATATTGCTCTAGGCGTTGTTCGTTCCACCAAGGAAGTTGGTTGTTGTTGATGTCTTGCTGCACCTTAGGCCACATCGACGGTGTGAAGTCAGCAATTAACGAGGTAACGCAATTATTGCTCAGCCGATTGAAGCTAAAGTGGCTGCCTGTGCTAATCAATTTTTGCCATAAACCGAAGAGCCCTTCTTTAACATGGGGCTGGGGTTTAACCTGTTGGCTGTTATAGGCCGATTCACCATAGGTATTATTCATGTTTACGTCCATGTGTTAATCGCTTCGTTTCTGTTTTACGTTCTTGTGGTGCAAGTATAGTCACCATTGCAAAATATTGTGTCAATATGAACTTTGATATGTATAGGCTTCTGTTAAATCAAATAGAAATTAGTGCCTGTCCCCGTAACCCGTAATCACCTTTTAAAATTAACGTGTCATATATTTAAAGTTTAAGCCCAAAAATGTTGACTGGTTTACCAGTGAGTGGTTGATTTTTTTGTTGTTTGTCTATTTTTTTTAGGGCGTTATTAAACTCTTCGTCGGTCATATTGCGCCAATAGTGGGCTGTCTCTTGGGTTATTTTTGTCATATTCAGCGGTAGTGGGGTCAAGCTTACGTCCCGCTTCTAATAACAAAACGTCGGGCATCGGGCGGCTGGTATCCATGTATTGTTGAATCATGTTCCACAACAATGGTGTTCATCATTTTTAGGGGTGCCAGCTAATAAATCGCTAACCAGCACACCGTGGTTGTAATCGTTGTAGCGATGAATTAGATAGAGGTTGTAACTAAGAATCCCTTGATGACTTGGGGCTGAGGCAAGTACACAATCGAATTCGATAAAGGGGTGGCAAAATCGAACGCGGTTAAAGCCTTTATACAAGGTCACCATGCCTGTTTGGCGATTAAGCTCGAAGTTTTTCTGTACTTTGATAAACCAAGGAGTGATATATCCTTTGTTAACCAATACTAAGCTGCCCCACAGTAATGCGGCTGGTAGGAAAAAAAATTGTATCGTTAGCAGAAGATAATCCAGTGCATTAAAAATAGTCACTTGCTCATATAGAAAATACATAATAAAAGAAGTCAATATAGCTAAAGGAAAAAAAAACAAACATGAGACTTGCGAAAAAGCACAGGCGTACATATACACTTGAGCCCAGCCATTAAATTTGTGTTGCACAAGGCGCTGCGGTGTCCACCAAGGTGGTAAGTTATTTTTGATGTCTTGTTCAATATCGGGCCATTGTGAAGGCAGAGCATCGGACATTAGTGAGGTAACCCGATTATTACTGAGCCTGTTTAGGCTAAAGCGACTGCCATTATTAATCAGCCGTTGCCACAGACCTTTGGCTTGTGGCTGGGGTTGTCGCTTAACCTGTTGGCTATTGTAAGCCGATTCGCCGTAGATGTTACTCATAGTGCTGTGATCCTATCGTTATATACTTGTTGTTTTAAGTAAATTTTCGATGCAAATTATGGTAATGATTAGTCATGTTTTTATTAAGATATTACGAAGTTTATCTCATCGGCCCAACCATAATCTTGGTCGGTAAACGTTGGAGGTAGTTGACTGGAGCCTTGATTTTTTAGCTGATCCAATGGCAAGGTCGGGAAGCTTTTATTGCCAACAATAAATTGCGCGCGGCCCCTAAAATAACGGCTATGTTTAAAGTGTGCAACTGAGGACTTTATAATGTTTGTTTTATAGCCATCATTAGGCATTCTATCTTGATGGGTTAGAAAATAAATACGCCCGTCTTCTGTTGCTCGTTCTGCTTTAATTTGGCTGTCGAGGCTACTCTTTTTGATATAATCAATCTGTTCACTGTCTCCCGCTGGTGAAGTTATGGTAGCTAATCTTTTGATACTTTGCCGCGCATGAAAACGTACCGTAAACTCCTTAGTATCAAGTAGCTGCATTAGGTTACTTCGCACATATATGCCATGGGTAATACCATGGCGTTCAAAATCTTCAGTGTCTTGTAGCGGCAGTTTCATTTTGTGCAGAGGATAGGTTGTGATCGATGTCGACATCAGCAGGTCAAGGAGTTGATTGAACGCGATTTGTGGTTTTTGTAGTTGGGCGTACTCATCGGTGTTAGGTGATTTGCCAAAAGGGCCTCTTTTAAGCCATTTTTCAATGTCATCGTCGGTTAATAAACAAACTAAAACACCACCTGTCGCTGCCAGCGCAAGACCAAACCAAGCGATGGGGCCAAGGGTTAAAAACGTGGAGGATGCACTAAATAAACCACTGAAGATGGTGGTTAACCCTGTGCCAGTGGCGACCATGGCCATACCTAAGGCCGCATCGTAATCTTGTTCGCCAATTAACCGACAGGTATCCCAAATCGCAATACCAGCAGTTATCAACCCTGCGCCGGTCCCCAAAAGTGAAAGCAGTTTAACCGAACCAACCAATTGTATTTGTGCCTTGCCAACACTAAAGCTATATTTTTTTATTTGAGCTGCACTAAATGTTATGATTTTTTTGTCGAAATTGGTGATAAGGGTATAGGCTCGTTCGCTCATCATTTTTGCACTGTAGGCTAAGGCGAGACCGAGATCTGCCAAGGCGCTGATAATATTAACACCCATCTTTTTAAAATCTGTTTCAGTTTTTAGTGCTTCAAATGTCGTGATTAAATTGACGATTTCAATGATTGAGATAATATAAGGCACGCGGAATTTTTGGTAAAGATTGGAGCTGGTGGCGCCTTGCTCTTCGACATTTTTTAATGCCCGTTGTACCTGCTCTTGTTCTTGCGCTAATTGGCTATTTTGTGAAATGTCGATAACAAGTGTCATCTTAGATACCAGTTTCGTTTTAATGCTGGGGGCAAAATCGTTTTTTCGGGTTGAAGCGAATAAGTTGCCGTTTTCTTGTCTGACACTGCCATAAGCTATCTTGCTTTGGCGCTTGCCATATTTATATTCTTGCTCCGCTTCAGTGAGGCCATATTTTAACCCCGCGCCGTTAACACCCACACTGTAACCCGTTTCTGGGATGCCTGTTGTTGGCGCGAAGGTCAGCTTGCTTAATGATGAGCTTTGGGTGATTTTATTAAGCTCTAGAATTGAGACATACATATTACGAAACTCAATGGCAATAGTGCCTTTGATTGTCGCTTCCTTAACGATTAATATTGCAGTAAAAAAACCTTTCAAAATATTATCGACCGTGTTTGCGACACGGCGATAACTGCCAAAAGTGCTTTCATTATTGCTTATGACGACGGTAATAATGGGGTGTTCAATATGTTTGACCTTGGAAGCATTCAGCAAATATTTGTCACTCCAGCGGGCAATGTTTTGTGCTGAGGCCAGCCCTGAACCATCATTGCTGGCCTCGGGTGCAGTATATTCACCCGCGAGGCAAACTGAGCCTGGGGGCATAAACATCACCGGATGAAGAGGGTGATTGCCGGCTGGGTTAAAAATGTTGACGATGGTATTTAATGATTCAAGAGGTTTCTGCTGTTCAATGGGTACCAAGCCAGCTAATTTGTCGCCATGTAAACTCAGGGCTTCCAAGGCGTTACTAATCAGCGCGTGGCCTGCCGCACCATTAACTTCATTCAGTGATGTTAGATCGAGTAATTGGATAGCAGTTACTCGGTCATTAACTACTTGCATTAACGATTGCTGCAAGTAGCTCATGTGACGGCGAAACTGTGCGCGTTCAAGCGTACGTAAGGTACGATGATAAACACCACCACCGTAAGTATCAAAAACGTCTTTGTGTTTATGCAGTGCGTTTTTATTCTTACCAAATTTGGCCGGCATTATCATTTGCTGTACTAATTGGGCGCTTTGCACATATTTTTGCTGAGAGATATCTTGATGGATTAATTGCAGGTATCCCGCGGCCAACTGGGGCTGTGCTGTTCGATACTGCAGCTCAAATAATTGATCGAATACATTAATAGTTAACAGCTTTCTAGCCTTGGAGTCAGTTAAATAATCACTAAAAGGTTCGGCCTTATCGAAGGCTTCAACCTCGGGGCTTTCTTTATTATTTTTTGTAAGTATTTCTCGTAGCGCTTGTTCTAACGCGCCATATTCTGGTTGAGCTTCATAGTTATGTGTATAGGCTCGCATTGCACTTTTACCACCTTCTTGCAATGCTTGTAAATCTGTTTGTACTTGTTTATAAAGCGTTGTCAAATACTCACCCGAAAGGTCACGATTAAAAGCTTGAATATTTGCTAGTTTTAATTCGATATGCATTTCGCGGGCGCGCATTTGTGGTAGTTTTGCGGCAAACATCGAGTCGTCGCTGCTTTGTTGATTATATTGCCCGAGCGGTTTGACCCGTTGGTGTAGTTTTTTAGTGTTTTTTTCAAGGTAATTAAGCCGCGCCCCGCTCCATTGCACTTCAGAGAATGCGAGATGCACGGTGGTTTGACTGTTGTTGTCTTGTGCTGGTAACCAAATTTCGGACAGTGGGCTGCCAGTGGCTAACCGTCGGTCGTCACTAAAAGGTTTGTCTTTGCCCGCGCGATATTGATAAAGATCGACGTATTTAAACTCAACCTTGCCGTCGCCTTGATGGCGTATTTCAATTTCGCGCCATGCTAGGTTGTTATAAAAGACGTAAAAATAGCCGTCGCGCACTGGCGCTAAGCGGTCTTGTTCTTTTGTGTTTTTTTCGAACGTTGGCAACAAGGTTAGTGGCATTACCGCGTGCATTAAATAATCTTGACGAAACTCTTTTCTTAAACAAGATTTAAGATCTTGATAGAGCGGTACCTTAATGTGTCCGTTGTCTGATGTTATCGCTAGCCATGCATTAACAGGCTTGGTTTGGCCAACCCAGTTCCAATTGTGGATAGTGGTGTCGATTAAGGTTTGGGTCTCTTTTTTGTTTTCCAACGCTATTTGCTGTTTATTATCGCTCTCGTCATAGAACTGAATGCTGTGCTCTACGGGGTGGTTAATGCCAGTGATTTCAATAAAAAGTGATTTTGGATCGCAGGCGGGACCGCTGCTAATTTTATCAACTGACATAAGTAAAATCCTTGCTAAGTTGGTGTTGCAGTGCTGATATTTTTTCGGCATTGCTTAGTGTTTGCAGTGCAGGCAGTTGTGCAGCAAGAGTAACCGAGTCGGAATATTGTCGGCATAAGCTCAAATATTGATTAAGGTGTTCGGTTGTTTCGAGTCCCAATGATTGCGCCTGGTTGATGTAACGACGATATTGCAGCCATAAGTCTCTGTTTGGCTTGGCTTTAGGAGAGGGGATGTCGTTGTCATTAAAAAACTGGGCCAGTAGTTTGTCATCATATTTTATTTCGAGCGCCCGTTGTTGCGAGACGGTCAGCGTCCATACCTCGCTGCCGGGCTGTTGTTGCTCGCTCTGTTTAAATGGTGGTGTTGGTTTGTCGTTGATAACACGGCACCAGCTATTGTGATGGGCTGATGCCGAGTAAGCAAACCAGTTAATTTGACTAATTGGGCCTAGCCAAGCGGCAGTGTCTTGTTGGTTTGCTTCGCCGAAAAAATAATGCGCGACTGTTGGGTTTTGATAATGAAAAACAGCTTGGCGCTCATTATCAAAAATGATCATCATACGTTGCCTAAGGTGGCTCAGTAATTGTTTAAATGATACCGCCATGGTGGTAGTAACAATAATGCCCGACCAAAGCTCATTATTTGGAGCTGTGTTAATAGCATTTTGTTGATAGTGCTGGCACAGTTTGTCGCCGTTGTTTATTTTAACGACGAACGGACTATAGCTAATTAACTCGGACAAACGTGTTTCTATATATAATGGGGCTATTAATAACGGAGCTTGGGTTAAGGGATCAGAGTCTAACGGGTCTGTTTCAAACTGCGCAGTGTTAGTGTCAATGGTGACGCCATAAATTTCTTTGGCCATGTTAGGGCTGTAACTTGTCACTAAATAATGGTGTAAAGCGGCACCATGTTGATCACTATCTGGTAATTGGAGTGTCTCGAATGTTTGGATCATTGCTTAGGCCCACCAGGTGCATTACCACAGGGACAATCAGATAATGGACAGGTGCCATCGGTTTGTTTTGACAGATCTGGGTTAGTGGCGTGTCTTGCTGCAGATCATGAATGATTTTGTGCTTAATCGCGTATTGTTTGAAAGCTACAGGTTCGCCATTGACAATAGCAACATCTTGGGGCATTGTCGCCGGCGCTACGCCCAGTGGTAAAATCGCTGCGGTGCCGCCATAACCACTGCCACCACCCGCACTACCGCCTGAGTTTAGGTTAACACCGGGGCCGCTTAGGTGCACGCCTGCGGGATCTATTTTGACAAAACTGCCACCAGCTTTGATGGTGATTTCGACCCCTGCTTCTATCACAATTTTGTTGCCGGCTTTTAGGTGAACTTCTTGCCCCGCTTCACTTAACAGACTATTGGCTTGTTTGATGTGCAATGATTTGTCGACTACTTCGCTGCGCATACCCTTAATGTGGAGATTGCGATTGCCTTGGACGGTTAAATGGTCGTTGTTGTTTACTTGAGTAAAACGATCGTGGTCAACATTAAGATGTTGGTCGTGTTTGATGTGGGTTTTACGGTCGTTTTCAATCAGTATGTTGAGATCTTTTTGGCCGTGCAGGTAAATTTCTTCGTTGTTGGTGGCATCGTCAAAGCGCAGTTCGTTGCTGCCTTCACTTTTGTGACTTTTGGTTTTTATTACGGTGCGGGTTTTATTAGCTGGCAGCGGATAAGGCACTAAGTTAACCGCGTGAAAGCTACGCCCAATGATAATTGGCTGGTCGGGATCACCTTCTAAAAAGCTCACTATTACTTCATGGCCGATGCGTGGAATGGCGATGCTGCCGTATTGAGCACCCGCCCCGCCTTGGGATACTCGCACCCAGCAGCTTGATTTGTCATTGCCTTGACCATAACGGTCCCACGGAAATTGAATTTTAACCCGACCATATTCATCACAATAAATTTCTTCGTCGGGCGGACCAACTACGATGGCAATTTGAGTGCCGTTGATCACGGGCTTAGTTTGTGGCTGTGCTTGCCACGGCAAATGCCCAGCAATGGCGGTAAATTCGTTGTTGTAGGTAGTAACACCCTGACTACCTTCTGCACCTTGGCCCTGTAACCCCGTGTGTTTAACCCCGGTGATTAGCCAGTGGCGGTTTAGCGCGGGATCGAGGTGTTCGCTCAAAGTAAATTTAACCCCGGTGGTCGCCGTCATAATATTGCTGTGCGCCGTCGCTACTTTGGCGTCTGTGCGTAAGTATTCGAGGCGAGCTTTAACAAAGGGCTTGGCAAATTGGTCGTCTTTGTAGCGGCCAGGGAAGTCAAAGTGTTCGTATTTTTCTTGCTGATAGGCAAGTTCGCGACCTTGTTGCTTATGTAGAAAGCTGTAGGCAGGTTTTTTAAAACTGTAATCTTTTAACACCGCAGTATTGGGTTTTATTTGGTGTTGGTAGCTAAACTTTCTAACATAAGGGTATTCACTCACTCCGCCCGTGGCGGCAATGTAGGGAAAGGGTTGGCTTATTTTGCCAAGGGCAGCGGTATTATCACAAAATACTAACGTGTGTTTATCTTGTAAGTATTCGAAATAAT
>Ga0209395_1008838_pt1 | contig 10158 bp, 8 predicted proteins | sample GOMGulsemesocosm_3_FD_184635 | JGI IMG/M metagenome (GOLD analysis project Ga0209395, IMG submission 184635) | Methane-oxidizing microbial communities from mesocosms in the Gulf of Mexico - GOM9D Gulf of Mexico (SPAdes) (version 2) | ecosystem: Environmental > Aquatic > Marine > Cold seeps... | reverse complement strand
TTCTATTGAGGATAAAATAGATAGGTTTGCGACTAAGGATAAGCATCAAATTTTTGTTGAGCCTGAAGGGTGGGATACGAATGAGATTTATGTGAACGGGTTTTCAACATCGTTGCCAGAAGATGTTCAAGACAAAGCATTGCGAAAAGTAGCTGGATTTGAGAATGTGAAATTCCTTCGTTTTGGATATGCTATAGAATATGATTTCTTTCCGCCTACACAATTAACGCATACTTTGGAGACAAAGCTTGTTGAGAATTTGTTTTTTGCAGGGCAGATAAATGGTACTACAGGTTATGAAGAAGCGGCGTCTCAAGGTTTGATGGCGGGTATAAACGCTGCGTTGAAAGTTCAAAATAAAGAACCTTTTATTTTAAAAAGACACGAAGCTTATATTGGAGTTTTGATTGATGATTTGATAACGAAAGGTACTGAAGAACCTTATAGGATGTTTACTTCTAGAGCTGAGTATAGAACTTTGTTACGTCAAGATAATGCTGATTTAAGGTTGACGCCAAAAGCATTTGAATTAGGGATGGTGTCTCAAGAGCGACTTGATAGGGTTAAAGAGAAACAAGAAAAAACGGATTTGTTTGTTTCTTTTTTACGAGAGACTAGTGTGAAGCATGTGGATGTAAATCCAATTTTGGAAGCTAAGAACTCGGCATTGATATAACTCAGTATGAAGATGTTTAAGATTGCAGCGCGTCCGCAATTAACGTTTGACGATGTTAGAAAATTCCCTAAGGTTTCTGAGTTTATTGTGGAGAATAATATAGATGATGAAATTGTAGAGCAGACTGAAATTCATGTGAAGTATGCTGGTTATATTGATAAAGAAAAGAAGAATGCTGATAAGTTAACGCGACTTGAAAATGTTGCTATCCCGGCTAGTTTTGACTATCATAAAGTAAAGTCTTTGTCTATTGAGGCAAGACAAAAATTATCAAGTATTAAGCCTGTTACCATTTCTCAGGCAAGCAGAATTAGTGGTGTTTCACCAAGTGACATTTCGGTGTTGTTGGTGTATATGGGGAGGTGATAGGAGAGAAGTTTCACGTGGAACACTTCGGCAAGCTCAGTGTGCGTTTTGTTGTTTGTGTTTTTGATTTTACTGTGGCCATGGAGTTTGCCGCTGTAATATAATTTATTAATATTGTTGAGGTCACTGAGCTTGTTGAAGTGCCGCTAATTACATAAAATAAAAAAATGAAATACAAATGCATCTTGTTCGACTGTGATGGAGTCTTGGTAGATACCGAAGAAATATCAATAAGTACTTTAGTGGAAATGGGGAATTCTTTGGGAGCAAATATTGACTTCGAATTTGCTATTGTGAATTTTTTAGGAAAGTCTTTGGAGTATTGTTTTGATACTATAGCGTTACGAAGTGCCAAGGAATTACCTGTAGGTTTTGAAGAAGAGTATCGCGTAAAAACGTTTGAAAAATTCAAGAAAGAATTGAAGCCGATTGAAGGTGTTCATAAGTTGCTAAATAAAATCGAAGTCCCTTTTTGTGTAGCTTCAAATGGGCCATTAGATAAGATGCAATTGAATTTAGAAACTGCAAATTTGAACAGGCAGTTTGAGGGAAGAATGTTTAGTGCTTATCAGATAAATAAGTTCAAACCAGACCCTGCATTATTTGTGCATGCTGCTGCAACATTAGGATTTAAGCCGGAAGAGTGCGCGGTTATTGAAGATAGTGATGTTGGAGTGCGTGCCGCTATAAGTGGAGGGTTTGATACTTTTGGTTTTGCTAATAAAAGAAGTGAGGCTTTGCTCGAAAAAGAAGGAGCTACTTTATTTTATCATATGGATGATTTGTATGAACTCCTCGAAGGCGGTGTCTAAATAATATTTGGTAAACCGATTGCCTTTGTGAAAGTATCGGGACTGAAAACTACTGGTGGAATTAAATGAATTTATTGCAATAATGACATTACTTGTTTTAAATTCACAAGAATAAAAGAAGATCCAATTCAAAAAAACTATGAGCGCAAGAGCAGTAAATACACCTCCGAATCCATCTACATTTGAAACCTATGTAACCTGTAAGGATCATTTGGTTTCGGGAGAAGAATTTAAATTGTTACTAGATGACAATTTAGATTTGTTGATGACATCTCCAAAACCTAAAACTGAAAACTTGGCGAAATATTATGAAAGTGAAGCCTATATTTCGCATACAGATTCTAAAAAATCTATATTGGATTTTGCGTATCAAACGGTAAAAGGAATTGCGTTAAAGCAAAAATTAAAATTGATAAATTCGTTCAGCTCTGAAGGACTTAAGATTTTAGATATTGGAGCAGGAACGGGAGATTTTTTAAAAATATGTTCAGACAATGGATGGGAGGTAAGCGGTGTAGAACCGAGTTTGAAAGCAAGAGCTATTGCGCAAGAAAAAGTAGAAAAAAACAAAGGATCTTTTTTTGAAAGTATAAAAGACTTGAAAAAAGAAGAAGGTGTTTTTTTAGGCTTTGATGTAATTACAATGTGGCATGTATTGGAGCATGTTCCAAACTTGGACGAAACCATTTTTGATTTGAAAAAATTACTAAAACCAGAAGGTACACTTGTAATTGCGGTTCCAAATTTTAAGAGTTACGATGCTTCTTATTACAAACAGTTTTGGGCAGCTTATGATGTGCCAAGACATTTGTGGCATTTTTCTCAAACAGCAATTCGCAGGTTGTTCTTTTTTCAAAGTATGGAGGTAGTAAAAACATTGCCTATGAAATTTGATGCGTTTTATGTTTCTCTTTTAAGTGAAAAGCATAAGAACAACAAACAGAATTTTATCAAAGCTTTTTATGTAGGACTAAAATCGAATTTAAAAGCCAAAAGAACAAAGGAGTATTCTTCACTTATTTATGTGATTAAAAACACTAAAAAATGGTTTTAAAGAGGGGTGTTGCGCTTTCTCTTTGTGTTAGGTCTTCTGTGTCGTGTTTTTTTAGAAAAAGGCTTAGGAAGCTTTAGAGCGAGCCTTTTTTAGGTGTGTTTTGCTGAAAAGTTACAAGTGTAGGTTTAGTTGATTTTAGTAATAGAAATTATTTCCTTAAAATATATTGGGTCAAGTTTTTTTATTTAAGTTCAAGAAAGAAAATACAATCGAAGAACGAACGGGAATAAAATAGGCTGGATACTTGAGTCTATGAATTAAAAAAGATATTAGAGGATAGGCGAAAAAGGAGAAATGCTTTTTTATCTTTAGGTTTGATTAATTTTTAAAAGATAGAATTGCTACAAAATGAAAAAACTACTAATAGTTTGCACCTTACTTTTTTTTATTTTTATGTATTCCTGCAAAGAAAAACATGAAGAGTTAGAACCCCAAATTAATATCAACAAACTCGAAACTGATTTTATGAATTGGTGGACGTACCACTGTTCAAATATTTCTCTATCAGCAAATTTTATTGGGTTGAATGAAGTATCTGAAAAAATTGATAAAAATAAATTTTTGAAGAAGTTAACATCTAAAAACTTCATTCCTTTGAGACTAAAGTCAGGCGATGGAAAAGAACATTATCAATTGTATAAATTAGGTTCTTTAGCCAACAAAGGTATTAGAAACGCAATTAAGGAAGTGTCATTAATTAAGCTTAAGTATCTTAAAATGGAAGGTATGAATTTTCCCGAATTTGGATTTAAAGATTTTGACGGAAACAAGTATACCAACGAAAGTACAAAAGGAAAAACGATTTTGATTAAAACTTGGTTTATCAAGTGCAAGGCCTGTATTGCTGAATTTCCTGAATTGAATGCGTTTGTTGAGAAATATAAAGAAAATAAAGATATCGTCTTTCTAAGTTTGGCATTAGACTCACAGGTTGAATTAGAAAAATTTTTGAAAAAGAAACCGTTTAGTTATAGCGTCGTTCCAAATCAAACAGAGTTCATTCATGAAAAACTAAATTTGCAAAGTTACCCAACTCACATTATTTTGAATGAAGATGGAATAATATTGAAAGTTGTAGATGATGCATCAGAAATGATTTCTTTTTTGGAGAACGGGAAATATCTTAAATAAATAAACTCCTCCTATTGTCTTCAATGTAAAAAAACAATACCATAGTTTAGGTTAGTCCTTTTTTATAAAGATTAAATTTTTTAATAGGAAAAGTTATTCTTAACGGCAGTAAAATTATTTAGTGATTGATAGAAGGTACTTCGGTTCAATTTTTTTATTGAAATTTTATTTTCAGTAGATGCTGAATTGAAAAAAGGAATTCGATTTGGATAAAGAATTTATGTTGTTTCAATTTTAATTGTCAAAAATTACTGTTTTGTTCGTTCTAATCGAATTAATATTGGTAGTGCATAAATTCAAATGTTTCAGAAAAGGCAACCCCAATTTAATTATAAAGTGTTGTATTAAAAAATTGAATTATTTTTTCAAGATTCAAGCATTAATTGGGGTTTTGGGAAAACAGATATGAAAGCAAAGAGATATGGGGTGTAAAAGACGAGTTTTTCGTTTTAAAGAACGCTCATGTCTTTTTGTTTTGTGAAAAGTGTTCTGTGTTGCTGTTTTTTAGAAAGTGCTTTAAAACGTGTTTAAAACAAGTTGTTTTTTATCGAAATAATTTATAAAAGGTTAGGATTGGTATAAGATTTATTGATAGGAGGTTTGGTTCAATAAAAAGACACCAAAAACACTTAAAATAAAATATACCGTTAATGAAGTTGCTCCTGGATAGTCTTTGGCAATTCTTTGTCCGATTAACATGTATAAAAGAGTGAAGCAAGAAAATAGAGTTCCTGTCAATGCTATTTCTTTGTTTTCAAATTTTAGGAGTTGATAGGTTCCTACAATTAAAAAATAACATGTCAATACTTCTAAAAAAACCAAAAAGGCAATTGAAACAGAAATATAATTTTTTAAAAAAGTGTTTTTGAAATTTTCTTCTATGTATAAAATAGTTCCTTTCCAATCTATCAATTTTTCGATAATCGATATTCCGAAAGTAATGGTGAAAAAAAGTAAGATGAGGATTTCAGCTGGATGGTTTTTAAAGAAAATCATAAGTGTCAATTTTGTTCAATAAGAATGTCAAAGGTAAGTTCAATTTTTTCAATTATGTTCTTTCCATCTTTTGTCGCAGGAATCCAAAGTGGACTTTTGGATAAAAGTGACTTGATTTCTCCTTTTATAATTCGTTTTTTGTATCTAAACACTTTAATATTAGATATTTGACCTGTTGTGTCAATATTGAAAGTTGTTTTTATAGTGTATTTTTTATTTTTCTTAAAAAGGGAGGTATTGATATTGTCAATAATCCAAATTTTAAACTCTTGTTTTGACTTTATTAGAGCATTTGAATTGGATATGGTAATACCAGAAACTCTACCAGCTAAGGTGCTTTCGATATTTTTAGATGAATCAGTTATATTAATATTTAAATTTGATTTTTTAACCGATGTGATGCTTCCTACAATATTACTTTTTTTCTGAGTTCCGTATCCAACTATAACAACTTCATCTAAGGATGCTTCATTTGTTTGCATAACAATTGACATGGAATCGTTGACTGCGTGAATTGCTTGTTCAAAACCTATATAATCAAAAACTAAGGTTGAATTTTCAGCAGCTTCTATGGAGAAGTTTCCATCAAAATCTGTTGTTGTTCCTTTGTTTTTTCCTTCTATAGCGACATTTGTACCAGGTAAAGGTTGTCCGTCGGAATCCAGTACTTTTCCTTTAATTATTTTAGTGGTTTCTGAAATAAGTAAGTCAGTTGTTTGTTGGTTCAATGCTCTATCCATGTTAAATTTGTCAACAATAGAATCAATAGTCACTGTAGTAATGGCATCTGAAATTTCTATTCTGTCTTTATAACTATGAATCCTAGTTTTTTTTGTATCGGTTTTATTTTTTAGAGAGCTTTTTGTTACATCAAGTTTTTCTAAGAGTGATTTTTCTAATTTTATTTTTTCTTTTGGAACAGATTTTTGATAATTTATTTCGAGGTATTCCTCTATGTCTTCTTCTACAGAAACAACAATTTCGTTTGCGGTGTCTTTTAAAGTATCGATATCTGTAATTTTACTTTCATCAAACTCTAATTTTTCGAAATTATTTTCGATGGTTTTGGGACTCGTAACTACGTCTGTAGGCTCAAGTAGTTTTTTGTCTGTGTTGTTTAGTAAATAAGTAATGGAACCCAAGCCTATAAACAATAGAATCGAGGCTGCAATGCTATAATTTCGAACGCGAATTATTTTGGTGTTTTTCGTGGAACGTTTTGAAATTTTCTTTTGAATGTTTTTAATATCATTTTCAAACTCTTCCGAAGTTAGAGTATTGAGTCCATCAAAAGCATCGGCTTCAAATGTATCTTTCATGATGTTTTTTTCTAACGCATGACGCTCTTTATTTGAAAGTAGATTTTTCAAATAAGCAAGGCTTTTTTCATAAGTAAGTTTCAATTTAATCATGATGAACTTTTTCTTTTTGTTCGATGCATATTTTTAAATTCCGTTTCCCATTTTGTATAAAGCTTTTTACTTTTTTTTCTTCTATACAAAGCTCTTCCGAAATTTCTTTATAGCACTTGTGGTCGTAATAAAACAACTCAATGCTTTGTTTTTGTATTGCTTTCAACTGTTCCATACATTTTTTTAATGGAGAAGTTAAATTGACATTTTCTTCTGTATCTAAAGGATGCAAAGGATTGGTGTTTTCCATAAAAATAGTTTTAGAAAAATTGTCCTTTTTTATTTTTTCAGAACTGTTCTTTCTGATTTTCATCAAGCAAAAATTACGACTTACACCATGCAGCCAATTTTTAAAGACACGAATTTCATGTTTCGGAACTTCTAGAATCAAGACTTCAAAAATTTGCATTACTGCATCCTGGCTTTCTTCTCTGTTTTTTAAATACTTTAAACAAACACCATAGACCAAGTGCATATAACGGTTGTATAATACACCCAAAACTTCCAGATCGTTTTCTTTACAGAAACGTTGGATCAATTCTTCGTCAGATTCTTTTTCAGGTTTGTTTTTTGAAAATAACACACAGCAAAGTAAGACAATTAAAAAAAAATAAAAAACTTTTATGGAATATTCGAAGTTCCTGCATCTTATTAGAAAAGAAGCTCGAATAAATAATTATAAGAGTTGGAATGTTTCATTTAAATATATAAATCATGAAAAAATTGAGTCTAGTAATGTGTTTGTTTTTTGCAATCATAAATTTTGTTTCTGCGAAATCCATTAAAGGCATAGTAATCGAAAAGGAAGGAACTCCATTGCCTGGTGTAAATGTAAATATTGTTGGAAAAAAGATTGGAGTTACAACAAATTTTGATGGAGAGTATACTATAAATGCAGAAATAGGAGACGTGTTGATGTATACTTATATTGGTTTTGAGTCTCAAAAAAGGATGGTAGGAAAAGAAAGTACGATTCACATTCAGTTAATTCCGTCGAATGCTGTGTTGGAAGAAGTTGTTATAGTTGGATACGGAACTCAGAAAAAAAGTAAAATTGTTGGAAGCGCAATGATTATGAATGATGTACTTGCTGGTCGGATTTCAGGAATTCGAATAATGGAAAGAGAGATGGATCAGGAAAGTTATACTTCAGTTGCAGAAAATGATTTTAAAAACCCACTAAAAACACCATTGTCTACTTTTTCGATTGATGTGGATGCTGCTTCATACAGTAATATGAGGCGGTTTATTAATGACGGACAAAAGCCACCAGAAGACGCTGTAAGAGTGGAGGAGATGATTAATTATTTTTCTTACAACTACCCACAACCTAAGAATAGTGCTCCATTTTCTATCAATTATGAAGTTGCAGATTGCCCATGGAACTCTGATAATAAATTGCTACATATTGGTCTGCAAGGAAAAGAGTTGGAAACTGAAGAAGCACCGGCAAGCAATTTGGTTTTTTTAATTGATGTTTCTGGTTCTATGGGAGCTTCAAATAAGTTGCCTTTGTTGAAAAAGGCGTATGGATTGTTGGTAAATCAACTTAGAAAACAAGATAGAATTGCTATTGTAGTGTATGCAGGAAGTTCTGGTTTGGTATTGCCTTCCACTGCTGGATCGGAAAAGAAAAAAATCCTAAAAGCTTTGGATAACTTGAAATCAGGTGGTGGAACAGCTGGAGCAGCCGGATTAAAATTGGCTTATAAGGTGGCGGAAGAAAATTTTATAAAAGGAGGAAATAATAGAATTATTTTGGCTACAGATGGTGATTTTAATGTGGGACAATCTAGCGATACGGATTTGGAAAAATTGATAGTTTCTAAACGAAATAAAGGAATATTTATTTCTGTAACCGGATTTGGAATGGGGAATTACAAAGACAGTAAAATGGAAGTTATTGCAGACAAAGGAAATGGTAACTACGCATATATAGATAATATTTTAGAAGCCAAAAAAGTTTTTATCAATGAGTTTAGTAGTACGCTGTTTACAATAGCAAAAGATGTAAAAATTCAAATAGAATTCAATCCCAACCACGTGAAACAATATAGGTTGATTGGATATGAAAACCGTTTGTTGAATGATGAAGATTTTCAGAATGATAAAAAAGATGCGGGAGAACTTGGAGCAGGACATACGGTTACGGCTTTGTATGAAATTGTTCCTATAGGTTCTGGAAAAAAATTAGATACGGATTTAAAGTATCAAAAAACAGAAGTTAAAGTTGTGAATAATTTTAATAAGGAGTTAGCGACGGTGAAGTTTAGGTATAAAAAACCTAACGGGAATAAAAGTAAATTGATTGTAAAAACAATAAAAACAGAAGGGAAGTCATTCGATACTACTTCAAATAATTTTCAGTTTTCTAGTGCTGTAGCTGGGTTTGGAATGTTGTTAAAAGATTCTGAATACAAGGGGAATTTGTCTTATGAAAAAGTTTTAAAAATGGCTCAGAAAGGAAAAGGTGCCGATGAATTTGGTTATCGAGCAGAGTTCATTCGTTTGGTTGAAATGGCATCTCTTCTGTAAAAAAAAGTTTGAAGTTATTTAATTGCCATGCTCGTCTGGAGATAGGCATGGCAATTAAAAATGAGGAACTAATTTCTTACTTATATTTTTTTTGTTATAAATTTAATCTTGCAATAGGGTTAAGTCTGTGGAAGGAATGGCAAATTGAAATGCAGCAATTTCATTATATACGGATCCAACAGTGCTAAATTTCAATCCCCATTTTTTAAAGAATGTTGTTAAGTCTTTGTTGGAAGCTTTGCATGCATTGATCATAAAAATTCGCATGCGATCTTCATCTGAACCTATATTTGGGTAATTCTCTCTAATTGTTTTATGAAGTTTTTTATAAAAATCGTCTCCATAAGCCAGTTGTAATTGATAAAACATTCCTAAACGTGTCCAAACATTTGTAGAATTTGCATTAAAATCTTTATTGGTTTCATCTAATGCCAGATAGGTTTCTATTTCGCTCCATTTATTTTCTCTTCTCATTCTAGAAGGAGTAATCCCCATAGCTTTTTCTGATGCCAAGCTGTAAATGTTTACAGTGGTTTCAACAATTTCACTCCATGTCCAAGCGTCCATTTGATGCATGTGACCCAGTTCGTGCCAAGGCCCCCAGCCTTCATTTTTAAATTTTTGTTCATCAATGATGTATTGTACACCACTGTTATTATAGGCCGTTCTATAGTTGTAAGCAAACATATAATATGCATCTCCCGTATATTCTGATAATAGCAATCTATGAGACATTGGATTGTGTATGTTATTTGAAGCATCCATACCACTAATGTTGTTTTGGATTTCTATAATATTATCTATAGAGTTTAAAAGATTGTTTAGGTTTTCTTCTTTATAAGAGACGGCTTTGTCTCTAGATATCACGAGCATAGATTTGTCACCTATTATAGTTACAGATGGAACTTTATCGAATGTAGATAACATTTTTTTCCAATTTGTAGATGTCGTTGCGTTCAATTTAAAAACAGGTGCATGTTTCCAGCCGCTTACAAATTTAATTTTGGCTTGAGCAGTTGGGGTATTGTCTTTGATATATCTTACGTATATCATACCGCCTTCGTTACCTATGTTAAGAGTGTTTGTGCCTTCTTGTAGTTGATGTTCGATGGGTTCTCTGTTCCAGTGATCTCCTCTAGAATAGGTTCCTACTAATAATTCAGGAATTGCATTTCC
>Ga0209395_1008836_pt1 | contig 10159 bp, 9 predicted proteins | sample GOMGulsemesocosm_3_FD_184635 | JGI IMG/M metagenome (GOLD analysis project Ga0209395, IMG submission 184635) | Methane-oxidizing microbial communities from mesocosms in the Gulf of Mexico - GOM9D Gulf of Mexico (SPAdes) (version 2) | ecosystem: Environmental > Aquatic > Marine > Cold seeps... | reverse complement strand
ATATTCGGCAACACCTTCTGACCACCAAACACCGTGTGGGTATGATGCGTTTGGCTCTGGGCAAAACTCAGGACCAGCATGATCGTCATGTAAACCATTACAATAATCACCATAGCGGTTAAAACGTCCATCAAGGTAATGAATGTATTCGTGGGATAAATTCCATAAAACACCATTACGTTCATAAGCGACAAACTCAGCATGGTTGCCTTTACGCTCAGGATAACCTTCTAAGTACATACCGCCATTGTTGGTTGGCATATTAAAATGTGCGGTAGCGTATTTAACGTACTCATCACTTGAACTATAAAAGTTTGCACGCAAACTGTGGTTGTTATCATCAGCAACAGGTTTGTTTCGAGTTTTAAAGATGCGATGAAACTTATCTTCTTTATCAATAAGCTCGATACAAGCCTTTGTTAGTTGCTCTGACGATAATGACTGCGAACGTATAGTAATAGTCTTATTACAATGATGAACTTGTGTCAGTATTTGCTCGAGACTGGCAACTTTACTCTTACCTGTTTCTTCTTTTACTGCTGACTTAGGAGCTTCCCCTGCAATTGCTGAGTCAGCAATGAGGTAAGCTGCTGCGGCAAAAGTACAACTTAACACTGTCACTAATGTTTTTTTATTATTATTCATTATTATCTCTTATTACAAAGGACAAAGGTTATGCTTCGTAGCCAAACGGGTCGTCAATTGAATGAGCAGGCTCACTGAACCATTTCGGACCAGAGTCAGTCATGTAAAAATGATCTTCTAAACGCACACCAAATTCACCATAAAGACATAACATAGGTTCATTAGAAAAACACATGCCGGTAGCTAATGGCGTTTTATCGCCTTTCACTAAGTAAGGCCATTCATGGATATCTAAACCTACACCATGACCAGTACGATGAGGTAAGCCTGGTACTTGGTAGCCAGGGCCGTAACCTTGAGCTTCTAAGTAGCTACGCGCGCCAATATCTGCCGCTTCACAAGGTAAGCCAATTTGAGCTGCTTCAAAACCAGCCGCTTGTGCTGTTTTTTCATGTAACCAAACGGCACGTTGTTTTTCACTTGCTTCACCAAAAACATAGCTACGCGTAATATCTGAGTTATAACCTTGCACTAAACAACCAGTATCGATTAATACCATATCGTTGGCTTCTAGAGTTTTTGGTTCTTTTACGCCATGAGGGTAGGCGGTATCTTGGCCAAATAATACGATACAAAACGATGAGCCTTTCGGAGCGCCAAGCTTGATATGAGCTTGGTTTATAAAAGCTGTTACTTCTGCTGTAGTGATACCAATCGTTAGTATTTTGGCAACCGCACGATGTACTACCATAGTCATATCTTTAGCGCGTTGTAATAGGGCAATTTCGCTAGCAGATTTAACCATTCGGCAACCAGCAGTGATCGATTTGCTGCTAGTGAAATTAAGTGCCATATTTTGTGCTTTGGCCGCATTAATCATTCCGTCAACGGCGAAGAATGCGGTAGATTCATCAACGGCAATAGTGCCTTGACCAATATTCATTTTTTGCAAGGTGGCAATAACTAGTTCATAAGGAGATTCATGTTCATGCCAGCTTGCTACTTCAGATTTAATTACCATGAAACCTGATAATGTGCTTACTTCGAACCATGGTGCAACATAAATTAATTCACCTTCTACCGGTAAAATTGCGCCGACTAAACGCTCTGAGGCATACCATGTGGTACCGGTGAAGTAAGTTAGGTTAGTACCAGCATTTAGGTATAAGGCACTAATGTTTTGTTCGCGCATTAATTGTTGTGCTTGAGCAATACGCTGCTGATATTCCTCTAGTGATATAGGTGCAATGTCACCTGTCATATCAGTTAATTTACTTAATTCAATTTCGGCTGTTGAGCCACCAATACCAACGGACATAAAATTTCCTTTAAAACAGTCTATATCAAGACTTATTTGATTATTAGAATGGTTTATTAAATAGCTAAAAGGGCTATAAATAAATGAAGGTATATTGTATACAAATAAGTGGTTGTGACAAGCATAAATGTTTACTTATGCTTGTCTGGTTATATTGTGGCTAAAATTACTTTGCTTAAGGTTATGTAATCCCTAGTAAGTAGCTAAGTTAAAACCACTGATCTTTGACCTTACCATATTGGAAATAGCCCCACTGACCAACACGCCTTAATGGCGCAAAAGGAAATTTGGGCAAAGCTTTTTGATATAAAGGTAGATTAGGCAAAGTTTCACCTGCAACTCTCTGTGCCAGGCGTTTACCAGCTTGTACTGAAAAAGATACGCCACTGCCACAATATCCCATAGAATAAAAAATATTTTGTTGGTCATTGTGATGAATATGAGGCATATCATCGAGTGACATAGACAGCCAACCTGACCAAGCATAATCATATTTTATTGATGATAATGCGGGAAAGTTTGTTTTTAGCACAGCTAGCAGTCTGTTGGCATAATAGGGATCTTCAGCACCCTTACCAGTGATTGCGCCACGACCGCCAAATAAAATGCGATTATCAGGTAGCTTCCGGTAGTAGTACTTTAATGCTCGTGTATCCATGATGACATTGCTAGTGAGAAAGTTACACGCAGCCAATTGCTCGGGTGTTAACGGCTGGGTAACAATAACTTGAGATAATACCGGTAACGTTCTGTTTTTAATTAACGGATGTAAGTTTTTTGATGTATAGCCATTAGTGGCAATGACCACCTTTTTAGCTTTCACAATACCATTGGGGGTATGTAATATTTGCTGAGTTTGGCTTGATTGTCCTGAGGTATTTGACGTGACTTCACGCCATTGTTCAACAGGACTGCTGCAATGAATCTTCACTCCCGCTTCTCTGGCTAAATTTTGATAACCCCAGGCAAGTTTTAATGGGTTAATACCAAAACCATCCTGATAACGAATGGCGCCATACGCGTTGTTATCAGCCATGTACTGTTGATGTAAATCTTCACGACTTAGTATTTGTACGTCATAACCAAACATTTCTTTTTGCAGTGAAGCTGTATCTATTAAACTCTTCAGCATACTTGGCTTATGGGCTACACGAATATATCCCTTTTCTTGTTGATCACAATCTATACCTTCGGCAATCAAACTTTTGACTGTATCAACGCCGGCGCACATTTCATTGTAGATGCCACGCATAACCTCCTCACCCCATTGTGCTTGCATGGTTGAATAAGGTTTACGTCCAGAAGACTTTAAAATAAAGCCGCCGTTTCGACCACTTGCGCCCCACGCTGTTTTGTTGGCTTCTAAAACAGTTGCTTTGATACCGTGCTCTCGGGCGAGGTGAAGTGCGGTTGATAAGCCGGTATAGCCTGCGCCGATAATAGCGACATCTACATTGATATCTTCATTCAATTGGCCGTCAGATGGTGGTGGGGTGCCAGCAGTGTCAGCCCAATAGCTGTCAGGGTAGGGGTGATTACTACTAATTGACTTATCAATGATTGGATCGTACATATTTTACCTTTACTGAATTAATGAGTTTGCTTGTGTTAGCTTATTCGCAAGTCTTTAGTATGCTTATTTAGGTTATGGTAAAGCGACTCTTTCTCTGTGTCTATATGAAGCTTTACAATTTGGCTCTTGGGGCATTTAAGAATATCTAGGCTTTAATTTTCAAAAAATTAAGTCGTGTAAGATAGTGTTATTTAAATAAGTTAAATAGCACAGCTCAAGGTAAGTGAACCATAGCTGTACCAAGACTTTTGGTCAGAGACAAAAGCACGTGTGTAGCTATTCAAACTCCAAGTGAAAGCAAAATTATCTACTGTCCAGTTAAGCCCTAGGGCGAGCTTTGCTTGTTTGTGTTGTATTTCAATTTCAGACTCGTAAGGCAAGTCACCTTCAATGGATAAGTCGTTAAAGCGATAGCCAATCTGCATTTTAGAGAACAGAAATATATTGCTAGTTCGAATTACTTCTGATGTATTTCCCATATGACCAAAGTGGCTACTTAAGCGGCCAAAGGTTTTATTAAGCATTCCTCCCCACCTAAACATTAACCCTAATGATGCCTCAGTTTTAAAGTTACCCAAGGCAAGGTGGCTATAGCTACTCACTTCCCATTGATTATTTCTAAAGAGTGCGCCTCGATATTTTTTTGCTCTATACAGTAGCGCGTCAATTTCATAGGCAAACTGTAGGGTTACTTGATCTTGTATTTGGTGTTGCCAACCCTGAGGAGTGGTTGACCCTGTAATACTATGAACCCTTTTTTGAACTTGTTCAGCTCTAGATTTTGGCCCTATAAGTCCTATTGTCAGCCAATTTTTTTGAGCAAATTGAGCTCCATAATCAGCAGAGTGACTTTCTAATTCAAGTAAACCAGCATAGGGGCGATCATGACTTTGTGGCTCAGGTGAGTCAATTTCATTCGGCGTCCACATTCGTTGAGATAGTTTTGCACCCCAAGCACTTCGAGTCTGCATTATGGGTAATCTAAAGGAGTGTTGTAACTGAAAGAGTAGTGGCACGCTTGAGGGAAGACGGTGTTGATGACTTAGCAAGGGTTTACTCTCCCAACCTAAGGCAAAGCCATTAGTGTAGTTGCCGTCATTAGCAAAAATCCCATCATTTTCAAGCTGAATATTTAATTGCCCTGCGCTAGCAGGTAAGAGCATGCAGATGCCTGATAAATAGGTTATGAGAATTATATGTTTATTTGTTGTTAAGGTTCTTAACATAGTCAATTCCTACTAATTCAACACTATAGAGTATAGTTCTATGAAATGAACTTGCAGAAAGAACTTACTGAAAATTTACCGTTAAGTTAGTTTGAAGTGTCTCTTGGCTAAATAAATATCAAGCTAATTAAAGTGTTGTCACGACTTCTTTGTCGGTTAAGCAACTACTTCGATAACTTGAATATATATTTCATGGTGTTAGCTACTGTATTTCGCCATTTACTTCAGTGTGAGAAATACCGAATGTAACAAAGGTTTTACTAAGACTCCTGAATAAAATTTAGGAATTTTTAAGCTTAAAGCTTACTTATGTATGTTCTTGTGTAATAATACAGGTGTGGTAACAATTTTTTGGAGGCTACTATGGCCCATGAGGAAAGACGCGATATGTCAAAAAATACTGATGCTAGTTTAGATAACTGTGGTAATGAACAAAAATCAACTCTGGAGCAATTAGCCGACGCAAACCATGAAATTGAAGAGCTTAAGTTACAAATTGCTTGGCTTGAGCGCTCTTACGAGTAGTTTGTTCTTACATTAATTCACTAAGCTCCTTAGTAAGGGGTTAGCGAAAGATAAGAAAAAACAATAAAATAAAAAGGCAAATATAGTTAATATATTTGTCTTTTTTTGTTTCTGAATGATCCATTATATGAAAGTTACCAAAAAACATTTCATGCAAGTGATGTTTTGAGGGAAATTATCACTTTCAGCAGATAATTTATTTGCATATCTATGGGTTCATGTTATTTTCCCTTCATTGTGTATTAAACCAAATCTTAGAATAAATTCAAAGGAAGTCATCTTATGCCAAAGGCAAGTGATATTAAGAAAAATGCTGCGATAGAGCACAACGGTAAAGTGCTAATTGTTAGAGATATTACCCGTTCAGTACCACAGGGTAGAGCTGGTGGTAGTTTATACAGAATGCGTTTATACGATGTAGTTACGGGCGGTAAAGTAGATGAAACTTTTAAAGCTGAAGACATGCTCAATTTTGCTGACTTAAGTCGTCGTCCATCAATGTTTTCTTATATTGATGGAGATGAGTATGTCTTTATGGATAACGAAGATTATACGCCATACAACTTAAATAAAGAGTCTATTGCTGATGAAGTTTTGTTTATCGATGAAGAAACTCAAGGCATCTCTGTTATCATCGTTGATGATTCGCCAGTAGGTATCGCACTGCCAGCAAGTGTAGAGTTGGTGATCACAGAAACAGACCCTTCAATAAAAGGTGCTTCGGCGAGTGCTCGTACTAAACCTGCGCTTCTTTCTACAGGTTTAACAGTACAAGTGCCTGAGCATATCTCTACAGGCGATAAAATTAAAGTAAATACTGAAGAGCGTAAGTTTATGGGTCGTGCAGACTCTAAATAATATTTTGCTTTATTGCACCTTACATTAGCTGCCAATAGAAAAATGCCCGAGTATTCGGGCATTTTTTATGGTGAAAATTGGCTTTTTAAATATATAACTATTTATTAGCTATTCGAACAAAAGGTTAAATTATGAATGATTCTGTTTATTCTATCGGTACACAAGGTCAACCATGGGCCGATGCAGAAAAATCTTTATGGCTTGCTAAGCAAGACATCAAACGCTCTTATCAAGATGAAGTATTAGCAAGGCTTGAGTTGTTATCAACTTCCTATGACATGACTCAATATGGCAGCTTATCTATTGATGAAAGCCGATATCCTTTATATGTGATGAAAAGCAAAAACTGGCAGGCTAGTAACAAAACGGTGCTGGTTACTGGTGGTGTGCATGGTTACGAAACCAGTGGAGTACAAGGTGCAATTCGCTTTTTAGAAACTTGTGCTAAGGATTTTAGCAAACAATTTAATATTATCGTTGCGCCTTGTGTTAGCCCTTGGGGTTATGAAACCATTAACCGCTGGAATAATGAAGCTATTGATCCAAATCGTTCATTTTATCCTGACAGCCCTGCACAAGAGTCAGCGGCATTAATGTCATTTATCAACGAACTTGATGTCGACATTGCTATGCATATCGATTTACATGAAACGACTGATACCGATAATAGTGAGTTTAGACCTGCACTAGCTGCACGCGATGCTATTGAACAGAAAAGCTGGAACATCCCTGATGGTTTTTACTTAGTTGGCGACTCAACTAAACCAGCAGCAGATTTCCAGCTAGCTATTAATCAAGCAGTTGCAAAAATTACTCATATTGCTCCAGCTGACAGTAACGGTAAGTTAATTGGTGTTGATGTTGAGCAATTTGGTGTTATTAACTATGCAGGAAGAGAGTTAGGCTTGTGCATGGGATTAACTGACGCGCCTTTGGTAACCACGACAGAAGTGTACCCAGATAGCCCGTTAGTTGATGATGAGAACTGTATTGAAGCACAAGTTGCGGCTATCTCTGCAGCAATAGCATTTATCAATTAGCTCTCAATAGAAAGTTAAATGCGGGATTAAAATTCCGCCTACAATGTTTGAATTTTAGTAGGCGGAAACTTAGTCGCTCTTAGTTATCATAGCGTACAGCTAAATCATCTACTTGAATATTGCCAAACATACGACCGTCAGGTGTCGTCGCTACCGCAGTTTGCCTTGTTAGTTTAGTAATTCGTACTTTATAAGGGCTTACATTAAATCCTACGTATGATTTACCGGAATTATTACTAAAGTTGCTAAGGTGCAATAAGCTGAATTCGTCACCTATTTTTAAACCATGATCTCGACCTAGATTAATGGTCACTTGGCTGCCATTAACTTGAATGATTTTACCGCGGCTTGGCTCACACATAATATTCTCATCGATATCTTTAATCGCTTGCTCGATGATGTTGTCTACCATTTGCCCATATTCGCTTTGCCAAAAGGCATTACCATTAACATCTACTTTAACTCGCTTGGTAAATGTCCAAGGCGCAGCATTTTGGTAACTATCTTGCCATACTAATTCACCATTTAGACCATTATATAAATAGAAACGTATGGCAAAGTTTCTAGGATAAACACCTTGCTGCCAAAATAGCCAGTTATTAGTAGCTTGTTTATCAAAGGAAACATTACTAATTTCACTAAACATGACATATTGACTATCAGTTCTTTGACTTAATGATTGTGTTAATTGAGCAATGTCATCACTTGCTAAGCTATTATTAAGTCGAGAAAACTCAGTTTTGTTATTGAGTATGCTACTGGTGCGGGTAAATGCGCTTTGTTGCTTTAACTGTTCACTTAACCTGCCCATGACCGCCTTATCAATTAAGTAAATTTCACCAACATTAGCCTGCTCTCTATGTAGCAAGTGACTGCGAGTAACTAGTAGTGACTTTTTAAAGTTTACAGCAAAGCATTTTTTCTCTTGCGGGAATATATCTGCTCGAATAGTTACAGTAATTAGGTTGTTGTTATGTATTTCATCGACTAATTCAATAGAATTAACACTACCGCTTGCCCTAATACTAATTTGATCTTGAGTGAGTAAACCATTAACGACTTGTTGAACACTCGATACACTAGCACCAGAAACAAGTAAGGCTTTTTTTAGGGCATTTTCCATTGCTTTTGTGCGTGCAAGTTCAACACTTGTTTCATCAATACGCGCATGTCCTTGCGTTTCATACCACTGACAATTAGCAGAAATGCTGCATACTAAGCTTATAAAGAGAACTAAATGTGTAATGAATTTATGCATAATACTGTTCATTTTCCTAAGTTGCTTTTAGTCTGTTCAGGTATTCTAAAAAGGACTAACTGCCATTATTATGGTTTACATTGAACAATGCATTTTTCATGCCTCATTAAAATAATGGGATTCAGTGTGAAGGGAATTATTGGCTTAGAATGTGCATTGTTTAAAGATACGAAGATGTACATGTAAATTAATATACTATTACTATCGCTATAATTGCAGTGTTTAGTTTTGAAGGGGAATACCATGAAAAAATGGCTTTTACCGTTGATTTTGCCAGCTTTACTCTCATGTGAGGCCAATAACAATGATGGTTTTTATCAATCGACTCAAATTGAAAAAGGCGAAATTGATAGTTATGAACTACCGCGTCACGCCATTAATGATGTGGTAAAGGGATTAGCCTACCAAATGTTAACTAGTAGCAGTTTTGTTAATGCCAAAACTCCAGTAGCAGTAGCCTCCTTTGTAGATTTAAAAGACCTTGAAACAACCAATTGGCTTGGTAATCAGCTTGCAGAAAGCTTTGTACATGAATTACAGCGTCATGGCTTAGTGGTTATTGATTATAAAACTACTGGGCATATTCGTGTAACTAAAGAAGGTGATTATGTCTTTAGTAGGGACTGGCAGGAGTTGCCTGAACGTCAGATTATTGACTATGTTGTCTCTGGTACTATGGTTGAACAAGAAAATGGCATTTTAGTCAATGCACGCATGATTGGCATTCAATCTAAAGTTGTTGTGGCTACAGCGCAATCATTTATTCCTGCATGGGTGCTTGGCGATGAAATGAGCCACAGTGAAAAAGTGAAAATGAGAGATGGTATGATTATTCGTGATAATGCCATGTTATATGATGATGAACGTGCCGTGACTATTCAAAACTAGTTTTCATTTATATTCATTAGGCATTACCAAATGCAATTTTATCAGCGAAAAATATTAATACTAAAGGAGGATTCATGAGAAATTTGTTGTCTCGAACAATCTTTACGTCGGCTTTGCTTTTATCTATGAGTGGTTGCTCCCTTGTGTACGATAAACATGTGCAATGGCAAACAGTAAAGCCAGAGTCCTTCCCTGTATTGCATGCCACAGGGTTTGCGCCAATTAGTATGCAGAAATCTACACATGAAACACAGCGGATGTTAATGGCCATCAAAGCGTCAAAAATTGCCGCTTATGCTGAGCTAGCAGAGCAAGTTTATGGTCAACAAGTTAAGGGTAAAGTTACTATGGCTGACTTACTTATTGAAGATCAGCAGTTGACGGCTTCGGTACAGGGGATTATTCGAGGTGCAAAAGTAGTAAAAAGTTATCCTGTGGGTGATGTATATACCACTGAGTTACAGCTAAACTTTGAAGACGTCTATAATATTTACCAGGCTAACCAAAATAGAAAAGAAATTAAAGACGTTACACATTTCTAATTTTTACTTCTCGTTATTGAATACTGCTCCATAGATTTTCATTAAGATAATAACAGCACAAAAAAGGCGTTAATCATTAAGATTAACGCCTTTTTTGTGCATTATTTTTATGGGAACTTTAATAGCTCGCTTATTGCTAGCTAAGCTTTTAATCCTAAACTTGAAAGGCCAGCACTTTTTTTACCTTTGTTGTCATAGGTAATTGCATTCTTATTATGGTTTTCTAATAAGCTGGTTTTCATACGTTCTACAGCCAATTGTGATTGTTGAATTATTTGACCGTTGACCAAGTTTTGTTGTTGGCAATGAGTTAATAATGCGGTTATTTCATCTAGCTGCTGCGACA
>Ga0209395_1008832_pt1 | contig 10160 bp, 8 predicted proteins | sample GOMGulsemesocosm_3_FD_184635 | JGI IMG/M metagenome (GOLD analysis project Ga0209395, IMG submission 184635) | Methane-oxidizing microbial communities from mesocosms in the Gulf of Mexico - GOM9D Gulf of Mexico (SPAdes) (version 2) | ecosystem: Environmental > Aquatic > Marine > Cold seeps... | reverse complement strand
ATATTCATTAGGCAAAATGATCCCCTTGCAGTAAAAACCACATGCCATGATAAGCCTTTGAGCACAAGCTACCCAGCAGCTAATTTTTGATACGTTGAGTCAAAAGCTACAAATCCTGAACACAGTTTAGAGAAGCGTAATTTCATTCGATGTCCTGTCGTTATTACCCGTGCTGCCAGATACATCAGTTCTTGTATCACGGTTTTAATCCGCCTTCTTTTTGCAGGGTGTCTCACTGGACTTATATTGCCAACTAAACCTATTAAGCCAATCCAACGCAGGATATTGTAACTGTACGCACTTAAGGTCATGATGAGATCATTGGTTGCAAACTTACCTGAGGGCAATCGTTCTATATCAAGGTCTGTTTTAAATTCACTGTGAAACTGTTCGGATGTTGCATGGTCTTTATATAGAGCGATAATCGCTTCATCACTGTAAGCTGCTTGGTCTAATGAGGTCCACCAACCTTCTATTTCAATTTCAGGCAGCAGTAGCATTTGCCCTGCGGCTGTCGACGTTCTTTCTATAATTTGCATCACTCGGCGAAAACGATAAGTTTGTCCATCATACTGTTGCTCTTCTTCAATACTGAACAATGCAATACGTTTACCTTTTCTGGGTGTAACCCATGCGCCTTTAGTTTCGGCCATGGCTAACCAGTCTTCCTTTTTTTGTCTTCTGGGGTTCCATTTCAGAAGAAAGTCTATTTGTGGGTCATGACTTAACCAGATTCGCGTATCCAATGCATCATGCCCACTATCCAGTCGAACTAAAATAGGTAAGCTGGTTAAACGTTTTGCATAGGGTATAACCCGTTCTAAGGTATATTGAAATTCACTCTGGCAATGTTGTTTTCCTTCTCGCAGTTCATTAGCCAAGCACCAGCCTTCATTACCTAAATACGCCGCAATCGGGGTATAACCATCGTAGCCTTTATAAGTTCTGGATACACCTTCCTTTTTAGTTTTCTCATTGTTCATAGGGTACACATCTATATCTAATGCAACATGTCCCATTTTTAACGGGGTTACAGGCACGTTTGCATTGGCCATAAAATCTATATTGCATTCATGCATCGTTGGTAATAATTCATCCGCTTGTTTATCCAACCTTTGCCTGAGTCTTGAGGTGGACGGAACCTGCTTAATTGCAAGTGAGGTTTTAAAATAATTATCTTGGCGATAATTTTCTATGGCCTCAAAATCACTTTTTCCTAAGCTGAGCGTTCCCATATATGATTTAATCACATCACTATGGCTTATCCCATGTCGTAGTGGAATATTTTTCAGTGCTTTATTTATATTGCCATATTTATTTAAACACAGACCCACTAAAGATAATCCTGCGTGGCTGGTATAGGTTTCACTATCTGATTGTTCGACAATAAACTTTTTCATTTCTCACTCGGTGGGTGAAATTTAAACAAGCCTTATTTTACCATTTTGTTCTTTTTAAATCAGTTAGATACCGTGTTATTTATGTTTTAAAGTCACTGATTCAGGAGTTAGTTATTGCCTGTGCAATAGCTTTAATTGGTCTAACTTCAGTTGTTTGTTTATTGTTTTTTTCTGCTTGGCGGAAGCGACTGTTATTTGTTCATTTTTTTGTATTTTGTATAACATTATTTTGGTGGTTGGGTATATCAGCGGATAATGATCGATTGTGGCAAGCAGATGTAAGAAAATTGGCATATGCCAGTACCGACGGTGATTTTGTAATCGTACACAATATCCGCAATTTTACATATCGAAGTGAATTTGATTATACGCCCAGTTATTATGATAAGACCTTTAATTTAAATAAGCTTGAAGGTGTTGATTTGTTTGCGGTGTACTGGATGGGGCCATCTATTGCGCATATGATCATGAGTTTTGATTTTGGTGAGAACAATCATTTGGCCATATCTATTGAGGCGCGTAAAGAAGAGGGTGAAGGGTATTCAACGATCAAAGGTTTTTTTAAACAATATGAATTGATTTATATTGTGGCTGACGAACGCGATATTATTGGATTACGAACACATTATCGTAAGGACACACCAGAACAACTTTATCGTTATCGTCTTAAAGGACCTAAAGAAAACGTTAAGCGCTTATTTATGGAATATATAGAGACTATTAATACTCTATATAAAACGCCAGCTTTTTATAATACCTTACTAGCAAACTGTACTAATGTTATTTGGTTACATAGCAGGGTGAACAAAGAGCATCTACCATTTTCATGGAAAATTTTAATAAGTGGTTATGTGCCCGAATACTTGTATGATTCGGGACGACTTGACCAGAAACTCTCTTTCAATAAACTTAGAGAGCAGGCATTTATCAATCCATTAGTAGAGGATCAAGAAATATCAGAATTGTATTCAACTATTATTCGGCCTTAGGAAGTCGTATTTAGTCAGCCACTTAATTGTTTAGACACTCTGTTTTATAGCGCTCTCGAGCAGCATTACGGCGAACAGGTCTAAACTCTAGGTCTTTAATTTGTTTTTGTAAATCGAGGCAATGCTGGTTATCTAAATCATTTGCTGTTTTAAAATTAGAGTTTTCATATGCCTTAGGTGCTTTCAGCATGATAGAGGATGAATATTGATTGCGATTCTCTTCAGCTGAAACAGGCTGTATTGATAAGGCTAGAGTTAGAAAACCAAGTGTTGCTTGCAGAATATTTTTCATAATGTATTAAACCATAATTTTATGGGTAAATTGAGTAACTCAGATTGGTTCTGATAACCATGCTGTTGCTAATTCCAGTTGATTTTCTGGGAAAAAAATAATTTCAGTTTTACGGAAAGATTTACCAACAAACATAAAGACATCTTCCTTCCAGTTTTCATCACCAACGATAGCCATTTTTGTTATTTTATCTGCATATTCTTGCATAAATAAAATATCTTCCCATCTAGGGTCTTTACTCCAACCTGTAAAATTATCTAGGATAAATAATCCCCGACTTTTATGGTGGAGATTAATATCTGACTGAACTAACTTATGAGCTTTCTGATAATCTTCAACAGTTAATTTACCACTCACTTTCATCCAGATTTCTTGATCAATTTTTTTTATTAGTTCAAAAGACATATATTTATCTCCAAATAATTTTAAGAAAGTAGTTGTTCGAAGTTATTAAGAAAGTATTGGTGAACAATTTCCTTTACTGTCTGTTTTGGTAATTCGTCTTCACGATTAGAAAGTTTGTCATAAAGTGGTTTTGCAATAGTTTTAAAAGTACTAAATAATTCAGGATCAAAATGTGTACCCACATTTTTCTCCATCTCAATCATGGTGGTATTAAAGTCAAAAGGTTCTTTGTAGGGACGGTGAGATGTCAGGGCATCAAAAACATCAGCAATGGAAAAGATTCGAGCTACTAGAGGAATATTCTTTCCAGTTAAGGCTTTTCCCCCATCACTTGAATAACCATTACCACTGTATTTTTCATGGTGATGCAAGATAACATCTTTAGCATCCTGCAGCCAACTAGAGTCCTTTATTATATCTATACCATAACCAACATGGTTTTTCATTTCTGAAAACTCACTTTCAGTAAGTTTTCCAGGTTTAAGTAGAATATTATCTGGTGTACCTATTTTACCTACATCATGTAAAAAAGCGCCTTTAATCAAGCCTTGCATTTTTTTTGAGTCTAAGCCTACCGCTTCAGCTAAACGAACTGAATATATGGTGACTCTGTAATTGTGAGAATCGGTATCAGAGTCCTTTTTAGCAATAGCATTCCCAAGAGCTTTCGCTGTTTCTAAATTAGCTATAAGAAGATTTGAGGAAAGGATAGATAACTGTTTAGTTAACCTTATGATGACAGGGTATAAAGCTAGTGCCGTAATTAATACAACAAAGATTGAGCTTAGTGTTGTTTTCCAAATTTTGCTTTTGATCTTTTGTAAGCGTTCGGCAGAGGGTTTAAATAGTAATATTGCATGCCCTAAAGTCGTATTAGCTTTATTGATGATGGGAAAACGTAATAAAATTAATTGCTTTGAATCAATTTCTATTTGTTTAACAATCGTTTCTAAATTATTGGCATTATCAGATTGGGTTGTTTGATTAATAGCTTGAGCAATGGAGTCTTTTGAATATTCATTACGATGAAGATTAGCAGCTACTTTACCTTGAGTATTTCGAATAAGGGTACTAATAAATGTACCTTCAGATAAGGAAATATTAGCTTTTGAAAATTGCTTAATACTTTTTTGTACGCTTCCATTATCTACTGCTTGCTGGTCAGCTAATAATTCACCAAATTGCATCACATACTGGTTAGCAAGTTTGATTGTTACTTCTTGAACATCTTGAAATAATCGCTGTTGCTCAAAGTAATAGCTGCATGAACCAATAGTTATCAAAACTAAAAGTAAGACTAAGCCTAGTCGTTTGTTAACAAGTTGATAAACACTTGTAATATTCAGAACATTAGCCTTTCTTGTATATTGCATTGAGTAGGATTTTGTAGCTCCAATTAATCTTAATACTATCATAATAAAATAGGATGTTATATTCTTAGGATAGACTTGAATGTTAGATGTAATTGACTTAATAAAGGTGAAAATAATGCAGATTAAAAACTTTCTATTGGGATGTATTTTAATAACATTTTTTGGGTTGAATGGTTGTACAGAAGAACAAGTTGAAAAGGCAGAAATTATACGTCCTGTTCGCGCTATTAAAGTTGGGGATGCCGAGCCATTTAAAGGGAGAGAATATCCTGGTAGAGCTAAAGCGGTGCGTGAAGTTAATTTAGCATTTGATGTTAGCGGTACACTTAATAAACGTCCGGTTAAAATAGGTGAAAATATTGCTAAAGGGCAGTTAATCGCTAGTTTAGATTCTCGTGATTTTCGTAGCAATGTAACGGAAGCCAGAGCAAATTTACAAAGTTCTCATGCAAATTTTAAGCGAGCAAAAGAACTGATTAAGAAAAATTTCATTTCCAGATCTGAATATGACCGTTTAAATGCCGAAGCACGGGTTACTAGTGCAGAGCGTGATAAAGCAGTAAAAGCATTAGCAGATACAGAACTAAAAGCCCCTTTTTCTGGCTATATATCTGAGCTTTATGTAGAGAATTTTCAGGCAGTGCAAGCTAAACAACAAGTTGCTCGGTTAGTTGATTTATCTCAGGTAGAGATGATTATTGATATCCCTGAGTCAAAAATATCATTAGTGCCTTATGCGGAAGGAATTAAAGTGGTATTTGATGCCTTTCCAGATAAGGAAATTTCTGCAGCGGTTAAAGAAATTGGTACAGAAGCTTCATCAACAACACGAACATATCCTGTTACCTTAATTATGGATCAGCCTAAAGGTATTAAAATATTACCTGGCATGGCAGGTAAAGCACGTGGTAAAGCTTCTGAAAATGCACCCCGTAAAATTGCAAAGGATAAAGGAATCCAAGTGCCTGTATCTGCTGTGTACTCACCAGCTGATGATAAAAAGTCTTATGTTTGGGTGATTAATGAAACTACAGGGGAAGTACATAATCAACTGGTAGCTTTGGGGAAAATGTCGTCAACAGGATTGATTATTACTGACGGGATTAAATCTGGAGATTGGATCGCAACTGCAGGTGTTCATTTTTTACGAGAAGGGATGAAGGTAAGAATACTACAAGACAAGGAGCAATAAAATGAGCCTTGTTGAACTTGCTATTGATAAAAAGCCAGTAACTTATTTTGCCACCTTTTTAATTATAGTTGCTGGTATTGCTAGTTTCTATAATTTAGGATGGTTAGAAGACCCTGAGTTTAGTGTTAAGACAGCGGCTATTACTACTGTTTACCCTGGTGCGAGTGCTGAACAGGTTGAACTAGAAGTGACAGATCGTATAGAGCTTAAACTGCAGGAAATGCAGGAGATTAAAAATATATATTCAGAATCTCGCCCTGGTTTATCCATCATAAAGGTCGACCTTAAAGATGAGGTATGGTCAGACCAACTGCCTCAGGCTTGGGATGTACTAAGAAAGAAAATTGGAGATATTCAACATACATTACCTCCAGGTACTAGTAAGCCCTCTGTAGGGGATGATTTTGGTTATGTGTTTGGTTTTCTACTATCAGTAACAGGGGATGGTTTTACCTATGCTGAATTAGAAGCTTATGTAAAACAAATCCGAAAAGAACTGAGTCTAGTCGAAGGTGTTGCCAGAATTGAATTGTGGGGTACTCAAGATAAACGTATTTATCTTGATGGATCACAAAGTCAGTTAGCAACATTGGGTTTGACAGCTGCGGATTTACAAAAGACATTACAGCTGCAAAATAAAGTTGTTGATGCAGGCTATTTAGAAATACAAGATGAACGTTTACGTGTGGCTCCCACTGGTGCATTTGAGAACCCTCAGGATATTGCTGAATTAACGGTAACGGCTTCACAATTAGCTCCTAAAGGAAAAAATGAATTGTTGCATCTTAAAGATGTAGTAACCGTTACTGAAGGTTATGCTGAACCAGCAAAACAATTGATGCGCTTTAATGGGCGAGCTGCTATAGCAATGGCAATGGCACCTATTGGTGGTACTAATGTTGTTACTGTTGGGAAGGCGATAGATCAGCGATTAGCAGAATTACAAGAAACTTTACCTATTGGAATAGAGATTAAGAAAGTTTCATGGCAGTCAGATTCTGTTGCTGAGTCTATCAAAGCTTTTATGATTAATTTACTAGAAGCCGTCATTATTGTACTCATTGTGCTGGCTGTTAGCATGGGGATTCGTGTAGGAATTATTATTGGTGTTAGCGGGCTGGTTGTTGCAATACTAGGTACCTTTATCGTTATGACCATTGCTGGCATTGATTTGCAACGTGTATCATTAGGGGCCTTAATAATCTCAATGGGCATGATGGTGGATAATGCCATTGTTGTTGTAGATGGTTTTATTATTAAGCTAAAACAAGGTATGGATAGAAGGCAGGCAGCGATAGAAGCTGCCAGTACGCCATCTTGGCCATTATTAGGTGCAACTATTGTTGCTTGTATGGCCTTTTATCCAATTTTTACATCTACAGCAAGTACGGGGGAATATGCTGGTAGCTTATTTACAGTGGTGTTTATTTCACTTATTTTTAGCTGGGTGTTATCACAAACAGTAACACCATTAATGTGTATGGCAATGCTACCTGATCCCGAAAAAGGGGGTAACCAAGATGTTTATGGTAGTCCGTTTTATCAGAAATTTAGAGCTTTACTGGCTAGATTAATAAAATATAGAGTGTTGTTTGTTAGCTCTATGGTTGGGCTATTGATACTTTCAATCATCGGTTTTCGATATGTGCCAGTAATATTTTTTCCTGAATCGTCAAGGTTACAAGTGATGATTGATTACTGGGAGCCCGAAGGTACAAAAATTGAGCAGGTATCTACTAATTTAGTCGATATAGAAAACAAACTAAAGGCTCATGCTCAAGTTGAAAGTGTCAGTGCTTTTATTGGTCAAGGGCCGTCGCGGTTTTATTTGCCGGTAAACCCAGAATCTCCACACTCCTCATATGCTCAGTTAGTTGTTAATACAAAAAGCTTGGAAGGTGTTGATGCTGTAATTTCACAAATGACTCCTTGGTTTGCAGAGAACTATCCAGATGCTTTAATTAGGGTGCGTAAATATCCAGTAGGTAGTTTTAATGACTGGAAATTTGAAGCACGTTTTAGTGGTTCTGCTGAAGCAGATCCAGAAGTTTTACGCTCATTAGCTAATCAAGGGTTAGTGATACTGGAACAAAGCCCCTATACACTTGAGGCAAGGACAAATTGGCGACAACGTGTTAAAAAAATTGTACCTGAATATGATCAGGCTCGTGGTCGATGGAGTGGTATTTCTAGAGATGATGTTGCCAGATCATCAAAACGATCTTTTGATGGAGTAACTGTAGGTCAATTTCGACAAGGGGACGACTTAATCCCAATTGTGTTGAGACATAAGGAAAGTGAGAGAAAACAGGCGGTATCAAACCTTGAATCACTACAGGTTGTTTCACCTTATGGTGTAGATGCTGTTCCATTATCTCAGGTTACTAAATCAGTTGATATTGGATGGGAAGACCCTGTTATCTGGCGTTGGGATAGACGTAGAGCTATTACAGTACAAGCCTCACCGAAAGCAGGGGTAACAACCCCGACATTGAGAGCTGATGTGTTAGCTGCTTTTGAAGCAATAAAATTACCTCCAGGCTATAAATTAGAATGGGGTGGTGAGTATGATAGTTCAACAACTTCTCAAAATGGTTTAAAGCCAGGAATGGTTCCCGCCTTGATTATTATGACCTTTATTATTATCGTCTTATTTAATTCATACCGGCCACCACTGATTATTTTTCTGGTAATTCCATTTGCACTAATCGGTATTACTTTTGGTCTGTTGGGTACCGGAACTGCCTTTGGTTTTATGGCTGTATTAGGAGCGATGAGTTTGGCTGGAATGATGATTAAAAATTCCATCGTACTACTTGATCAAGTTACATTAAACCAAGAAGAGGGGATGACTGCTTTTGATGCGGTGGTAGAAGCAGCAGTATCAAGGTTGAGCCCTGTTGTTAATGCTGCTGCAACAACAGTATTTGGTATGGCGCCATTATTACAAGATGGGTTCTGGGTATCAATGGCTGTTACCATTATGTTTGGGTTAGCATTTGGTACATTGTTGACGATGGTTGTAGTACCCGTTTTGTACACTATTTTTTATAATATCAAAGTTCCTAACAGTATTAATAAGGCTTAAATATTTATTAAATGATAGTTGGGAATTTGACGTTGGTCTCAGATTAATTTTATGTAAAGTTTGTTTTTTAAGTTAAAACTAAGGAAATCAAAATGAATAAAAAGATTTTAATATTATTAGCTGCAAGTATTTTTGTTACAGGTTGTGCAACTACCTATCAAGCAAATGAAGTTGAGCCAGCTGGTTTTTTGGGTAACTCTTACCAGGTGCTTAAAGATGGTGGTGACGATCAGTCCTTATTGTTATATCGTCATCCTGATGTAAATAACTTATGTAAGAATTATAATAAAGTCTTATTAGAGCCAATTACTATATGGGTAAAAGATGAATCAAGTGTTGCTGATGTCTCTGTAGAAGATCGTCAATATTTGCAGAGCTACTTGTATCAAGCAGTAAACAAAGCGCTGGGTAGTGATTATCAATTGGTTAACCAAGCTGGTGCTGGTGTTATGCGTATTAGAGGCGCAATTACAGAAGCAGAAGGTTCAAGTGTAGTGCTTGATACTTTAACGTCTATCCACCCTGGAACAGTGTTACTTTCTCGTATTAAACAATTGGCTTTTGGTTCGGGTTCTTTTGTAGCTGAAACGGCTATTGAATTTTCAATTGAAGATTCAATTACACGAACAACTTTAATGATGGGAGTTGATAAACGAGCTGGTGGAAAAAACTGGAAAAAGAAATTCAATAGTTGGGGGAAAGTTGAAGCCTCTTATGATTATTGGGCAGAAAAATTAAAAACTAGATTATCTGAATGTAGAGCTGGTTCTTTAGAAATGTAAAAACTGTTTAGATGTTAATTGTTCCATATATTTTGACAGCTAATAATGTTATTTTTTATCTGAGTTCACCTAAGGTAGAGACAAGGCATGCCTTGTCTCTACAGTCCAAAGAGATAATACTGTCAGAACTAATGGGACGATTAATATAAGGCTTTTTCTAATTGTATGTTGAAAAAGTCTTTGTTTAGTAAGTCTGTTTTGCCTGAAACAATCTTACTTCCTTTTTTTTACGGAAACATCAGGTAATTATTAACTAAGGTTAGCTATTAATTACCTGATGTTTGGTTTTTATAAAATCCAAATGAGGAATATGAAGTAAATCAGCCATTTTTCGAACCATATATTCTTCATGTTTATCTAATTCACCATCGGCATAGGCAATTTTCCATAAAGTTTTAATAACGGTTACTTTTTGTTCTTGGGAAAAACCTTTATTGATTAAAGATGTAAATTGGTAGTAATCAGTTGTTTGATTCTGTTCTTGAGTAGCTAAAGCAATTAAGGTATTTGCCTCTTCTGTGGAAAGTGAAAAATTAGCACTAATACTATTTAAAATAGTCTCGTACTCATTTTCATGCACTTTATCATCCATATGCATCATCTCTATAAATAATGCAGCACAAGCTAAATGAAGGCTTT
>Ga0209395_1008830_pt1 | contig 10163 bp, 6 predicted proteins | sample GOMGulsemesocosm_3_FD_184635 | JGI IMG/M metagenome (GOLD analysis project Ga0209395, IMG submission 184635) | Methane-oxidizing microbial communities from mesocosms in the Gulf of Mexico - GOM9D Gulf of Mexico (SPAdes) (version 2) | ecosystem: Environmental > Aquatic > Marine > Cold seeps... | reverse complement strand
TTACAGTGGCACGAGAAGGCCGTACAGGTGGTAGGCGCGGAAAATCAGGCAGATCAGGTCAGGGGATTCAACAGCTGCCCTGGCAGCAAGTCAAAAACTCCAATCCACCGATGGAGTTGTTGGGTCCAGATCAAATGGATCAACTGCATGAAACGTCGATCCGGATCTTATCCGAAGCTGGCATCCGGGTCATGGGCAGTAATGTTCTTGATATTTTTGAAGCCGCTGGCGCCATCGTTGACCGCGACGAAATGCTGATCAAAATTGACTCCTCTATCGTCGAAGAAGCGCTGAAGACAGTTCCCGCAGAGTTTACGCTGACGGCACGCAATCCCGCTAAACAAATCATTCTGGGCGGGAACAACATGAACTTTTCCCTCGTTGCCGGACCTCCGTTTGTGCACGATCAGATCAATGGGCGTCGGTCGGGAAATCACCAGGATTATGTCAATTTCATCAAACTGGCCCATCACTTCAATGCGGTCACGATGATTGGCAACCAAGTGACAGCGCCGCTTGAGATGCCTGCCAATTCGCGTCATTTGGACACCTACCTGGCAAATTTGACCTATAGTGACTTGTCCTTTCACTGCACCGCGATTGGTCGAGGTCGCGCGATGGACGGCATCAACATGATGGCTATCAGCCGTGGCATCACGGTTGAAGAAATGAAGTCATCTCCGGGGTTGATGACCATTATCTCAGTCAATTCACCGCGCTTGCTGGACGAAGAGATGGCCAATGGTTTGATTGCCATGGCAGAACACAATCAACCCGTCGCCGTGACACCGTTCACGTTGATGGGTGCGATGACGCCGGTCACTCTGCCCGCCGCCTTGGCGCAGCAAAATGCCGAGGCACTGTTTGGTGTCGTGCTTACCCAACTTGTCAACCCTGGTGCACCGGTGATGTATGGGTCATTCACCTCTAACGTCGACATGAAGTCAGGCGCGCCTACATTTGGCACGCCAGAAAACACCAAGGCCAACATTGTCGGAGGGCAATTGGCACGGCGCTACGGAATTCCATATCGGACCTCAAATGCCAATGCATCGAATGCCGTTGATCTGCAGGCCACCTATGAAACGATGATGTCCACTTGGGGTGCAGTTCTTGGCGGCGCAAACATTGTATACCACGCTGTAGGATGGTTAGAGGGCGGTTTGACCGCGTCTTATGAGAAATTCATACTGGATATCGAGATCATCCAAAATATGATCGAGTTTATGAAACCAATGAAGTTTGACACCGATGAGTTGGGACTGGAAACTATCAAATCCGTCCCACCCGGTGGGCATTTTTTTGGTGAAGACCACACCATGGCCCGCTATGAGACAGCATTTTACAAGCCTGTTTTGTCAGATTGGACCAACTACGAAAACTGGGAGGCGGCAGGGTCGATGAGGGCCTTGGAGCGGGCAACAGCCTTATGGCAACAGGCCTTACAAGAGTACAATAAGCCTGAGATGGCGGCCGACCGTATGGACGAATTAGAGGCCTATGTGGCGCGTCGACGCATTGAGATCGGATCAGGAGAGCCCTGAGCCATGATCCGACTACGGGCCAGCCGGACCGGAATATGATCATCAGCGCAACGATGTCGCGCAATTGCCAGTTATTTCACTGCGACACACCAGACAGGTTCAGCGGCCGTGCGGAATTATAGATCCGCACGGCCGTAGCGTTTAGGCGCGCAGCTTTTCACCCTTGGGATCAAACGGCGGTTCACTAAGCAGTGTTGCGCGATGAGGTTTGCCGAGGATAAAGATTTCCACAGGGTCACCGGCCACCGCAGTGCCATCTTTGACAAACCCCAAGGCCAAAGATTTGCCAACCGAGTACCCATATGCGCCAGAGGTCACGCGACCAACCGGGGTGCCATCTGGTAAAAAGATCGGCTCGCCACCACTGGCATCAGCGTCCCCGGTCGCCTCCACTTCAAACACTGACAAGCGTTCACGCGGAGTGTTGTCCTTGACCGCCAAATAGGCCTCTTTGTTGAGAAAACCCTTGTCCAGTTTGACCAAGCGTTCCATCGCCACTTCCTGTGGCCAGTACTCGGGACTGTATTCCCGCCCCCAGCTGCCGTAACCTTTTTCGATGCGCAACGATCCCAGAGCCCGGCTGCCAACTGGACCACCATCCAGGTTTTTTGCGGCCTGCAATAGCGCGTCATAAAGGACGATTTGATCCTCTTCGGCGCAGTGCAATTCCCAGCCCAGATCACCGGTAAAGCTAACCCGTATTGCCAGACAGCTTACGCCTGCGATCTCTATCGTCTTTGAGCGCATAAAACGGAATTCTTCCTGGGACAGGTCTGCGTTGGTCAATCGCTGCAACATATCGCGCGATTTTGGCCCGGCGACGTTGTAGCCGCAGATGGCATCCGTTTGGACAGTAAATGTTGTACCTTCGGGCAGTTCCACCATGTTAAAGAAGCGCTGATGATAGCGCTCTGCCATGCCAGAACCAATCACCATATAGCGATCCTCTCCGGTTTTAGTGACGGTAAAGTCACCGGCAACCCCGCCGCGGACGCCAATCAAAGGTGTTAGGCACGAGCGGCCAATTTCAGCTGGAATCCTATTGGCCATAATCTGATCCAGCCAGACCTGCGATCCTGGGCCGGCGACTTCGTAGTTGGCGAAGTTCGAGATATCAATAACCCCAACTTGATCGCGCAGCATCTGCACTTCGCGTCCCACTGGTTCAAACCAGTTCTGCCGAGTAAAGCCATTGGTCTCTTGCACACCGGGTTCATCAGCAAACCATAGGGGATGCTCCCACCCACAATTCAGGCCAAAAACTGCGCCCATGTCCTTCAGTGTTTCATAGGTTGGGCGCACCCGTGCCGGTCTGCCAGCCGATCGTTCCTCGTTTGGGAAATGGATTTTGAATCGGTGGGTATACTGGTCTTCGACCCGTGCCTTGGTGAATTTCTTGTCCGCCCAATCGCCGAACCGGGCCAGATCCCAGGCAAACATGTCATACTCGGGCTCTCCATCGATCATCCACTGCGCGGACATCAATCCCAGCCCACCAGATTGCGAGAACCCAGGGATAATTCCAGTACAGCAGAAATAATTCTGTAGTTCAGGCACCGGACCATAAAGCGCATTCGAATCTGGAGACCAAATCATTGGGCCATTGATCACCCGCTTGACCCCGGCCGTCGCCGCCGCTGGAACACGGTCCATCGCGCGCATGACATTATCCATGATCCGGTCAAGATCATCCGCAAACAATTCGTGACCAAACCCCTGCGGCGTGCCCTCTTCAGCCCAGAACCGCATGTCTTTTTCATAGGCGCCAATCAGCAGCCCGTTTCCTTCTTGGCGCAGATAGTATTCGCCGTCCCGATCTGCAATCGACGGCAACCGTCGGTCCATGCCAGAAATTTCAGGCAGGCTTTCGGTCACAAAATACTGATGCTCGGTTGGTTGCAGCGGCAAGGTAATCCCGGCCAAAGTAGCAACTTCGCGTCCCCATAAACCGGCCGCGTTCACAATCCACTGGGTGTGGATATTGCCTTTTGGGGTCTCAACCACCCAGCTTCCGTCCGGTTGTTGGGTGGTGGCTGTCACTGGGCAGAACCGCTCCACTTCGGCGCCCATCTGCCGTGCCCCTGCAGCATAGGCTTGGGTGACGCCCGACGGGTCAACATTACCGCCGTCCGGTTCAAACATGATGCAGCGAATGCCGTCATAATTGGCCAAAGGGTGCAGCTCTTCGGCTTTTTCTCTGCTCACTTCGTGGAAGTTCATGCCGAAATAGCGGGCCTTGGCCTCTTGTAGGCGCAACTGATGCTCGCGCTCTTCGGTTTGAGCCAAGTACAGTGATCCGGGTTGGAAAACACCGCAACCCTGCCCGGTTTCAGCTTCTAACTGTTTGTACAAATTCATGGTGTAGTGCTGAATTCGGCTAATATTGGTGCTGTCATGCAGCCCGTGAATATTAGCCGCTGCGTGCCAGGTTGACCCCGAAGTCAACTCGTCCCGCTCAAGAAGAACAACGTCCTTCCACCCCAATTTGGCCAAATGATACAAGATCGAGCAGCCCACCAGCCCGCCCCCAATCACAACCGCCTGCGCATGTGTCTTCACGATAGATCCCTTTGTTCGACATCAGCCAGACCTTAGCTTTGCCCCGCCAAAACATGCATGAAAAATTCACGGGCAATGACACATATTTTGTTGCTCGAAATGATACCCCCTGATGGATAGTTACCAGCGTCAATACCTGGTCGTTTTCTTTGCGAGCAGCATGCTCTAGTTTCTTAGCACATACCGAAATCATCCAAGGTGTGGATTTCCAAACGGATTGATGTGTAAATTCGATCAACTGCTGTCACCGCCACCAAAGTGAGCCACATGCGCCGTCGCATCCCTTCTATTACTGCATTACTTTGTTTTGAGGCCGCGGCCCGGACCGAGAACTTTGCCCGCGCTGCCGAAGAATTGAACATCACACAAAGCGCGTTGAGCCGACAGATTCAGGGCCTTGAGGGTTTTGTAAAACAGCTGTTGTTTACGCGCGCCAAGCAACGGGTCACGTTAACTGCCGCCGGGAAAACACTAATCGCTGAACTGTCGCCGCAATTGGAAATTTTGGAAGCAACATTTCTCAAGATCAAATCACACGACAACCTTGATGGTGCGCTGAATGTCGGTGTTTACCCCACACTGGGCAGTCGCTGGCTGATGCCCAAAATCATGCAACTGTCGCAGCAACAGCCCGGTCTGACCCTTAACACGATTACCTATTTGTCAAACACAGAGGTTGATCCAAATTTGGTGGACTTGGCCATTGTGCAGGGAGATCCGCCATGGAACGGATATCGCGTCGATTACCTGATGGGCGAGACCCTTGTTGCGGTTGCCGCGCCGGGATTTCTGGAAAGTACAGTTGATCAACCAACTGACCTGCTGAATTTCCGCATCCTGCAACACAGCACGCGCCCCGAGACTTGGAATATTTGGCTGGCAGACCAGAACCGCTCCTTGCCACATCGCATTATCGGTCCAATGTTTAGTCAATTCGAAATGCTGATTGATGCCGTCAAGGGGGGGCACGGCCTGGCCATCTTGCCGCGTGTTTTAGTGGAACGGGACCTATCTGATGGCACAGTCGTCATTGCGCATCCTCATGAAGCAATACCACAAAGCGCATATTATCTGCTAACGCCAGACATGAAAGTTGGCGTTCAAAAGATTGAACGGCTTAGAAAATGGTTTCTTGAACCGCAAACCAAGCCGCCAAGTTCCCGGCCCCAAGTTGGCACCTAAAATGCATCAACTCATTCAGTAACAAGACTGTTTAGGATGGCCCGCAGGTCTTAGTCTGTCGGCAACGTGATATGCTTAGAGGATGAGACACATGGCTTTCACTGCGCAAATAGATGACTTGGATGTTCGAGCCGTCGAAGGATGGATGAACACCAACCCAGACACCCATTCGGTTGCGGCTTTTAAACCCGGTCTTGGCATCCAAAAGCTTGATCTGAAATTTGACATTTCCGAACTACGTAGGGCGCTGGATCAGTGTCTTGCATTTGAGGCGTTTCAAGGAGACATGCAGGAGCAAGGTTTTGCTGCCCTCCCCTTGACCCAACGCCCTGGTCAAACTGAATGGACGTCTAATGACCTGTCGGGACGTTATTGGTTGCGCGGTGATGGGCGTTACGTCGAAGAACCACGTGAAGACCTGGTACCCGAGATTGATTTCTCGGAGTTCAATCCAAAATTCGCGGGCACATATTTTGAGCATGTCCACCAAGAGTTGACCAAGCGGTTCCCTATTGGTCGGACACGGGTGTTATCCAAAGGGTTGTACAACTGCAATTCCTGGCACCGCGATCCCGAGCCCCGCTTGCACATTCCGGTGATCTCAAATCCTGGATCCCTGTTCATTGTGAACCACCACGCCACCCATTTACCGGCTGATGGTTCGGTCTACTTCACCGACACCCGCGGATATCATACAGCGCTGAATGGTGGTGAAACCCAACGTGTGCACATCGTGGCAGCACTGGCCTACAGGCAGATCACCAAATGAGTCTCTATGGCAACATGAACACAAAAGACGACACCCAAGGGTGCGCCTGCGATCTGCGTTCCGACACCATGACCCAGCCGGACGATGCCATGCGGGCAGCCATTTCAACGGCGATTGTTGGTGACGATGTTTACAGCGAAGACCCCAGTGTCACTGCGCTGGAAACACGTATGTCTCAGATGCTGGGCAAAGAGGCGGCTGTGTTCTTTCCTACCGGAACGCAATGCAACCTTGCCGCCGTGATGGCCCATTGTGGCCGCGGCGACGAGGTGATCATCGGCGACAGCTACCATATCTATTGTGACGAAGCGGCGGGCGCATCGGTATTGGCAGGCGTTTCAATGAACGCAATTGAGACAGAACCGGATGGCGCACTGTCTCCGGCCTTGGTGTCGCAGAACATCAAAGACGACGACCCCCATTACGCCCGCAGCCGATTGCTGTGTCTGGAGAATACGGTTGGCGGCCAGGTGATCTCACTTGTCAAAATGAAGGCGGCAGCTCAGGTGGCGTGGAATTCCGGTCTGGCAGTCCATCTGGACGGGGCCCGTTTTTTCAATGCGATCACAGTTTTGGGCTGTCAGGCATCTGATTTGGCAAATTGTGCCGACACTGTTTCGGTCTGCCTCTCCAAGGGCCTTGGCGCACCAGCAGGTTCGGTGCTGTTAGGCAATCAGGACCTGATGAACCAAGCGCGGCGAAATCGCAAAATTCTGGGTGGCGCAATGCGACAGGCAGGTGTCCTCGCCGCGGCCGGTTTATATGCTCTAGACAATAACATTCCCGACTTAGCCCAGGATCACGCGCGTGCGACAAGGTTGGGTGACGCACTGAGCAGGTTGAATGTCGGTGACGTGAAGCACGGTAGCAATATGTTGTTTTTCACCCCTGCGCCCGGACATCACCAGCCTCTGGGCATCCACATGGCCAATGCTGGTGTGCGGATTGGCGGTCAATCACCCGCGATCCGCATGGTAGTGCATCGCGATGTGACAGATGAAGGATTGGACACGGCGATAGCTGCGTTTCGATCCTACTACTCGTAAATGTGAGGACGGCCCCATGACAGCTCTGGACTTCATTCATGACACCCGTTTTGAGGATCTGCCCGCTGCGGCCATTCACGAAGCGACCCGCTGTTTGGTTGACACCATTGGAGTTGCCGTTGGTGGCTCGCAGACCGATTTATCTCGGATCATTCACAACCATGCCGCCCGCCAGTTTGGCGGTGATCAGGCTACGCTGTGGCAAGATGGTCGCCGCGTCAGCGCAGCGGGCGCCGCGCTAGCCAATGGCATGACCACCGACGCGCTAGATGCCCATGACGGGCACAAACTAACCAAGGGCCATGTGGGCTGCGGTGTTATTCCCGGCCTGATCGCCATGATGCAGGCCGAGGGTGTTACCGATCCTAACGAACTGCTGACCGGCATCGTCATCGGCTATGAAATTGGCACCCGCGCAGGAATTGCCTTGCATGCCAGCGCTTGTGATTACCACACCTCGGGTGCCTGGATTTCACTGGCCACGGCAGCGCTTGGGGCGCGTCAAATCGGCTTGACGAAGACCCTGACCCGCGAGGCCGTTGGCATCGCCGAATATCACGGCCCGCGCAGCCAGATGATGCGGTGCATTGATGCCCCGACGATGGTCAAGGATGGATCGGGCTGGGGGGCCATGGCTGGGGTCTCGGCGGCTTTTCTTGCCAAGGATGGGTTTACTGGCGCGCCAGCCATTACTATGGAAAACCCGGACCTCGCCGGGATCTGGGCGGATCTGGGGCAGAACTGGCACGTCACCCAGCAATATATCAAGCTTTACCCCGTGTGTCGCTGGGCCCAACCCGCCGCCGAAGGCGTGCTGGCTCTGGTTCGTGATCATGACATCAGCGCCGATCAGGTGGCCCGAATCAAAGTTGAGACCTTTCACGAGGCCAAACGGCTGAACGCGATCCCCACCAACACCGAGCAAGCCCAGTATTCGCTCCCCTTTGCCGCCGCTACCGCACTGGTACGTGGCACCATCGGAGTGCAAGAGGTGACACAAAATGGGCTGGAAGACCCGCAGATCATGGCAATGGCAAAACAGGTGGACATCTCTGAGACCGAGGCATTTAACACCGCCTTCCCTGCCCGCAGGTTCGCCCGAGTTCACATACATTTGAAAGATGGCCGGGTGCTGTCATCAAAGGCAACTGAGGCGCAAGGTGATCCGGAAAACAAAGTGTCGGACACAGTGATCTGGTCCAAGTTCCAAAACCTGACGGCGCCGGTGTTGGGTCAGGACTGGTCAGACAGCTTCCTGTCGCAGGCCCGCACTCTGGCGGACAGAACTGAAACAGATACTCTATTCGATCTCATGGTTTCGACAGGATAATCCCCTATTGGCACGGCATGACTCCACGCCAAAAGACCATTTCCCTCTGCTGTCATGGTCACGAACAACCCAGCGCTGACACTCATACGAACTGTTAAGAACAACCATCTGGAGCGGGATAAGCCAAGCATGAAGCCATCTGTACAAGTGGGATCTCCAAGTCTAGCGTTCTCTATAAATCTGAAAAGAAAATTCGGGGTTAGAGATCATCATGCCGGGAAAAATTGCGGTTGTTACAGGAGCAGGTGGCGGAATGGGGCGTGCGATCTGCCTCAAACTGGTGCAGGACGGGCTGACCGTGATTGGAATGGACGTATCAGCTAAAAGGCTCGACGAAACGTCAGCATCCATCGGCGATGGTTTCCACAGTTTGGCCGTTGACCTAACAGATGCCACCGCGGTTGCCGGGGCATTCACTCGCATCAAGTCCCGGCATGGCGGATTGGATGCATTGGTCAATAATGCCGGAACCTGCTTGATGTCAGACTTCCCGAATATCCCGGCGCAGGAACTCGACAGCCAGATGGCGATAAACTTCAACTCGGCGTTTCATTGTTGCCAGCAAGCGGTTCCTTTGATGATGGGTCGTCCCGGCGTTCGTAAGATCGTCAATATCTCATCCAACGGCGCCTACAACTTTGACGTTTTTGATCCACCACATTATCGCGCCAGCAAAGCCGCGATGGACACTTTGACAAAAGATCTTGCACGGCGGTATGCGGCAGAAAAAATCGCCGTTAATTCGATTGCTCCAGCCATGACCACCACGCCGTTGTTCGATGTCTTGACAGAAGAGGTTCTACAGCAGGCTATTTCGGCGATGCCACACGGACGCGCGATGGACCCGTCTGAAATTGCCAATTGGGTTGCCTTCTTGATCTCACCTGCCGGGGATATCTCCAGCGGCAACATCATCATTCTCAATCAAGGGCGAGATGTACGCTAGGTATAGGCATCGGGTGATTTTTTGAGGTTTGGCCATTGCTCGGGTGAATGCCCATAGATCACAAACGCGCCGGTTTCTTTAGCCAAACGCATCAAGCGATCGGCACTGGCAATAGCTTTGACCTCGTCCCAGGACCCGGCAAACCTCTCGTCGATTTCGGCGGGGCGCGAGATCGCGTCGCTAGTCAACAATACCATTCCGGTGTCTGGCAGGTCCAGCAAAAGCGCCAACTGCCCCGGTGCATGGCCCGGCACGGTAAGGACCCGAAATACTGGTCCGACCTCAACGTCGCCTTCCACCACCAGATACTCCTGATCTGGCCACTCGAGCGGTTGCACATCACCCCAGTAAAGTGGTCTGGGCAAGCGCCTCTCCTCGCCTGACACCAAAATCGGGGCCTGCGGAAAGTCACCAAGGCCGCCAACATGGTCAATATGGGTGTGGGTCAGAATGTGCAGACCAATCTGGTCCGGTTTGATCCCCGCCATGGCCAGCTGAGCTGCAGGCATATTGGCCATCTCACACTCCAGAACTTCGCCAAATTCATACAGCCTGTCCTGTTGGGTGGCTGCGGCTCTATCCTCGGCATATTTTTGCGGAAACCCGGTATCGACGAGAACAGATTCACCAGCGTCAGTTTGGATCAAGAACCCGCAAATGCCGATAACTCTGCCGTTTGCGTGAACTTTGAACAGCCCGTAGTCAAGAACATGCAACGAGACCGGCCGCCCTTTTAAATAACCATTGGCTTGCATAACATCCCCTCCTAGCTGCTCCAACAATCGCG
>Ga0209395_1008827_pt1 | contig 10164 bp, 11 predicted proteins | sample GOMGulsemesocosm_3_FD_184635 | JGI IMG/M metagenome (GOLD analysis project Ga0209395, IMG submission 184635) | Methane-oxidizing microbial communities from mesocosms in the Gulf of Mexico - GOM9D Gulf of Mexico (SPAdes) (version 2) | ecosystem: Environmental > Aquatic > Marine > Cold seeps... | reverse complement strand
TCTATCCATACTTTGTCACCAGGGTCCGTCAGTATCCGGGCGATCAAATCCAGCCCTGGTTGGACGCCATTAACCATGATGATTTGCTCCGGAGTACAACGTACACCGCGGGAAACGGCGAGGTAGGCGGCTAGAGATTTTCGCAGCGGCAGATAACCGGCGGTGGGGCCGTAATTCATATCGACTGAACTTATTACCCGACTGGCACGCTGCATGGCGCGTTGCCAGGCTTTGTAGGGGAAACTGTCCAGCGCGGGAATGCCTGGCACGAAAGGGGATGGGTTACCCGCGGGTGTTTCCGGAGTATAGGCATCGAGCATGGCCTGACCACGTTTTGAAACTCGTGCTCTGTTTTTGCTATGAGCTTTTTTAACCGGCGCCAGGGAATCTGCGAACTGGAGTTTGATATAGCTGCCCTGGCCGACACCGCTTTCTAGATAATCTTCGGCTTGAAGTTGGTCGTAGGCCTGCACAATGGTGTTTCTTGAAACGCACAGCTCGTTTGCTAATTGACGACTGGAAGGGATACGAGATCCTGGCTCCAGATGGCCCTTCAAAATTGAACTGCGGAGCGTGCTGTAGATTTGTTTGTACAGCGAATGTGGACTGCTGCGGTCTATATCAAATAGTGAAATTAATGCTCCGGCTGAATGTTTCATAGGACATTCCCATTTTCAATTGGATTGGCTAATTTAATAAATTTTGCATCTTTATAGTGCCAATTGTCCACGTGCTAACTTACTAACAGTCGGCGCTACTTAACTTCCGGGAAGTAGTTGATATCAAAGGGGCGCTCGTATCTCAGGAACAGCACGCAGGATTCCTTGGGGCCACATTTCAGACCATGTGGCGGGTTATTGCCCGGAAAGCTAATGTAGGCGGGACCTGAGAACTCGGTTTCGGTGCCGTCATAGGCAATCATAGTAAAGGCGCCTTTCATCCATACATAGAGCTCATCACTGCTGTGATTGTGGTTAGGCACCACATAGTTTGGAGGCAGTCTCAGTAATGATTCACTGACGCCTGTACCGAGGTCACCACGTAGTACGGCAATTTCAGCACCGGGAGCCAAGCCATCAACCACCAGTGGATCCCAGACAGCTTTATTAATATCAATTGTCGTTTGGTCATTGCCGAAAGAGAGCGGTTTTTTATTGGAGCCCATTTCATGGGCCAATGCGGCGTTATAGGAGGCAGCGCCAAAAACCATCGATAAAAGAACGGCGGAGGAGGCTGTAACAAATTTTTTGAAGTTCATGTTGTTAACCCTCGAATAAGTGTAAGGGCTCTTTTTAACAAGGGCCGGCAGATTGTATTGGTTTATTTTTACAGATTATTTTTAAAGTTGAGAGGTCCATTTAAAGCTGTTGTTATGGTGCCAACTCCGATCATTGAGGTGTTAACAGGCCCTGAAGCTATCAAGCTTGAACTTGAGCGCTTTTTTAACGGTTGGCCATTCGCTCTCAATGATGGAAAACACAACTGTGTCCCGATAGGTTCCATCAACACCGATTTGATGATTTCTTAACACGCCATCCTGTTTGGCGCCGAGCTTGCTGATGGCTTGCCGCGACGCATGGTTGTGCCAGTGAGTTCGGAATTCGACGGCAATGGTGTTGAGTTGCTCGAAGGCATAGGTGAGCAGCAGCAATTTGCATTCCGTATTTACGGCGGTTCGCTGAAAGCTTTTTGAATACCAGGTGTAGGCGATTTCCAAACGCCGGTGGGTTGGTTGTGCGTTAATGTATCGGGTAGAACCAATGACTTTGTTAGTTTCGTTTTCGACCACAACGAAGGGTAATGATGTGCCAGCCTTTTTTTCATTGAGTGCAAAAGAGATACGTTCGTCGACGGTGTCGGGAGAGGGTATAGAGCAATACCAAAGCGCCCATAATTTACCGTCTGAAGCCGCCTCCACCAGCGCTTCTTTGTGATGGGATTGCATTGGAACAAGCGTGACGGTGTCGCCCGATAATTCTACATCTGTTAGCCATTTGTTCATTGGTTATATGGATCCCTTTTTGAGACCTTTGCATAATTGTTCTTTTGCCTTCTGACGGCGTTAATGCCACAACTATCGTAACAATCACGTGGACAGGTGGTTTTGAGAATGACTTTGTTTTGATTGCTCATGGACCTTTACTCCCAATTAGCTAATGGATGTCCTAAGTTATTGGTTTATTTTTACTGAATATTTTTTAGATTGAGAGGTCCATTTTGAGCGGTATCTTTGGGGCCAATTATTGGAAGCCGTGTCTGCCTTACTCTCGGTATGTCGCAATCGAGCGTAAACGATATTATTCTGGTGGCGTCAGGTATTACTGTAATAGAGAAAGGAAGTTTATAGCTTCATGAAATACGGGTAGGCGTGGAGCCACCTGGTCAATCATGATTTCTATAGCAATGGAAATAGATAAACCAATTAATGTTTGGTGAAAATCAAAAATTGGATTTTAACGAGACTGAAAAGTAAGACCATTAAAGGCTTGGTTGTAATGTTAAGAACCAACCCTCTTGAACGATATTTCTTATCTATCTAAACGTCATGTCTTTATGCAATAAACAATCTTACCGGGCGGTAGTTTCGAACCTATATAGGACTATAATAGTCCTATATTTGTAACCTTTAAACGGAGTGTAATTGTTACTATGTTGCGGATCAGCAAACTTACCGATTATGGATCGGTGATCCTGGCTTATATGGCCAGTCACCCAGAGCAGAGATTAAGTGCGGCGAGCCTGTCCCGGGCAGTGTATCTGCCACTGGCGACCGTCAGTAAGTTGATGAAATTATTTAATAGAAACGGGTTGGTGAAATCTACCCGCGGTAAAGACGGCGGTTACACACTGTCACGTCCCGCCGAGGAAATTTCCCTGGCCCAGATTATCAGTGTGATAGAAGGCCCGATCGCCTTAACTGAATGCAGTGTGAAAAAGAATCTGTGCCAGGTTGAAAGTCACTGCGCTATTCGCCCTGGCTGGCAGAGTATTAACCGGGCGATTTATAACAGCCTGTCGCAAGTAACGTTGGATAGCATGGTGCAGACAAATCAGGAAAACAGGACTGATCTACAACCGCTGACGCTGATGAATCAATGATGTAGAAAGACCGGAGGTGTTGCATGGCAACACACACTTCAAACCTCGATCGCTTTGTGGGTGACGAATACCCTCAGGGATTTGTAACAGAGGTAGAAACGGACAAGTTTGAACCGGGCTTAAGCGAAGCGGTGGTGCGGCAGATTTCCGCGCGTAAAAATGAACCGGACTTTATGTTGCAGTGGCGATTACAGGCCTATCAGCACTGGCTCACCTTAGAAACCCCGACCTGGTCAAAAGTCCATTATCCGCCCATCGATTACGATGCCATTATTTATTATGCCGCGCCCAAGTCCTCCGATGGGCCGCAAACGCTGGATGATGTCGATCCTGAAATTCTACAGACCTACGAAAAATTAGGCATTCCCCTGCACGAACGTGCCAGGCTAGCGGGTGTTGCCGTGGACGCGGTGTTCGATAGCGTCTCGGTGGCCACGACCTTCCAGAAGGAGTTGGCGCAGGCGGGGGTCATCTTCTGTTCATTTTCCGAAGCGGTGCAAAAGCACCCCGAACTGGTTCAAAAATACCTAGGTTCGGTGGTGCCCTATACCGATAACTTTTACGCGGCTCTCAACGCCACTGTATTCAGTGACGGTTCCTTCTGCTATATCCCCAAAGGGGTGCGCTGCCCGATGGAGCTGTCCACCTACTTCCGCATTAATACCGCTAACACCGGCCAGTTTGAGCGCACCCTGATTATTGCCGAGGACGATAGCTACGTCAGTTATCTGGAGGGTTGTACAGCGCCCATGCGCGATGAGCATCAACTGCACGCAGCGGTGGTGGAGCTGATTGCTCTGGATAACGCCGAAATCAAATATTCCACGGTGCAAAACTGGTATCCGGGCGACAAGGACGGCAAAGGTGGTATTTACAATTTTGTTACCAAACGCGGGCTGTGCCGGGGACAGCATGCAAAGATATCCTGGACACAGGTCGAAACTGGTTCGGCTATCACCTGGAAATACCCCAGTGTGATTCTGAAGGGCGATCATTCGCACGGCGAATTTTATTCGGTCGCCTTGACCAACAACTACCAACAGGCCGATACCGGGACCAAAATGACCCATATCGGCAAGCACACCTCCAGCACCATCATTTCCAAGGGCATTTCCGCCGGTCACGGTTCCAATGCTTACCGCGGGCTGGTGCACGTGGGTCCCAAAGCCATCAACGCGCGCAATTACAGTCAGTGTGATTCTCTGTTGCTGGGCGCCGAATGTTCTGCCCACACTTTCCCCTACATCGAAGTGAAACATCCGTCGGCCCAGGTCGAGCACGAGGCCACCACCTCAAAAATCAGTGACGAACAGCTGTTCTATTGTTTGCAGCGAGGTATTAATCCAGAAGACGCCGCCTCCATGATCATCAACGGCTTTTGCAAAGAGGTGTTCCGCAAACTACCAATGGAGTTTGCGGTGGAAGCCCAGGCGTTGATGGAAGTCAGCCTCGAAGGTTGTGTCGGTTGAGCGGGTTTTAAGTGCCTGATTATTAGTTAGAGGAGTTTGCCATGTTGAGAATCAACAATTTACACGCCGGTATCGATGGCAACGCGATTCTTAAAGGCGTCAACTTGAACGTTAACGCCGGTGAGGTTCACGCGATTATGGGCCCTAATGGCTCGGGCAAAAGTACCATGGCTAATGTATTGGCCGGCCAGATGGACTATGAGGTGACCGACGGCGAGGTGTTGTTGGGAGAGAAAAACCTGTTGTCGCTGAGTGCCCATGAGCGGGCCTGTGAAGGTGTTTTTTTGGCGTTTCAGTACCCGGTGGAAATCCCGGGGGTGAGCACTATACAGTTTCTGAAAACCGCGTTGAATAGCATTCGCAAATACCATCACCTCGACGAGTTGGATGCGATGGATTTTCTGGAGCAGGTCAAAGACAAGATGCAACAGGTGGATATGGATGAAAGCCTGCTGTATCGCGCCGTCAACGAGGGCTTCTCCGGCGGCGAGAAAAAGCGCAGCGAAATTTTACAGATGCTGGTGTTGGAACCTTCACTGGCCATTCTCGATGAAACCGATTCCGGGCTGGATATCGATGCATTAAAAACCGTCGCCGACGGGGTTAATGCCTTCCGCGCATCCTCCAATCAGGGCCAGGAAAGGGCCATCATTCTGGTAACCCACTACCAACGTCTGCTGAACTATATCAAGCCGGATTTTGTGCATGTGTTAATGGACGGCCGAATTGTAGAATCGGCCGGACCGGAATTAGCACTCGAACTGGAAGCCAAAGGCTACAGCGCCTGGGCCGCTTAACGAGTGGAAAGAGCGAGAAACAGAGATGAACGCCAGCGAACGATTCTGTACAGCCTACACGCAGAGTAGCGCGAGCTTAAGGGATCAACATCAACAGCTGCCCTGGTTAAAAACCCTGCGGGAAAATGCGCTGCACGAATTTGCCGCTCAGGGGCTGCCGAAGCCCTACGATGAGGACTGGAAATATACCCGCCTGAAACAGTTTGAACAGCTTGAATTTTGCCGTGCCGAACGACCTGCTTCCTTGCTTCCTGAACAGATGAGCATATCCTTGCCGACCTGCGAAGTTGGTTACCGATTGGTGTTTATCAATGGCTGGTACATGGAACATCTCTCCACTCTGGATCATTTGCCGCCGGGTCTTGTCTTATGCAACTTCGCCCGGGCGCTGTCGGAGTACAGCGTCGATTTAGAGGCAACATTGGGCAACGTAGCGGATCGTGAAGATCAACCCTTCGCGGCATTAAACACCGCTTTTATGGAGGATGGTGTGTTTCTGCAGGTAGCGGCTGACACAGTGGTTCACGATCCCATCCATTGTCTGTTTCTTTCTACCGCCAGTATTGATGATGCACGGCCGCGGGTCAGTTATTCACGGCTGCATATCTTGCTGGAGGACAACGCAGAATTGTCGGTTGTTGAGCATTACCTGGGAATAAAGGGTTCAGGGATAGAAAGCTTGGGAATGAAGAGCTCTGGTTTAGAGGAGCCTGATTCTGAGAATAATGAGTTGGAAAACAATCACAACTTTACCAATAGCCTCACGGAAATCCTGTTACAGCCAGGTGCTAGTCTCAACCACTACAAATTGCAGTGTGAGTCGCCCGACAGTAGTCATATCGCCGGCATTCATGTTGAGCAGCAGCGGGGCAGCCAGTTTACTTCCCATAACCTGTCCCTGGGTGCGGCACTGGCCCGGAACGATATTCGTATCAAGCTGACTGGGGAAAATGCCAAGTGCTGTCTTAATGGTATTTATTTAGTCGGTGGCCATCAGCACGTCGATAACCACACGCAAGTCGATCATCTGGTTCCCAGCTGTTGCAGTGAAGAACTCTACAAAGGCGTGATTCAGGGCCATGCCCGGGCCGTCTTTAACGGTAAGGTGGTGGTTGAACCTGACGCGCAGCAAAGCGATGCCCGGCAGATTAATAAAAACCTGTTATTGTCTGAAAAAGCTGAAGTGGATACCAAGCCTGAGCTCCAGATCTATGCCGACGACGTGAAGTGCAGTCATGGTGCGACCGTCGGTCAACTGGATGCACAGGCGCTGTTTTATCTACAATCGAGAGGTATCAGCAAAACCGATGCAGAAGCGCTGCTGGTGTACGCCTTCGTGAGTGAAATCATTGAGGGTATTGATCACCCGGGTGTTCAGCAGCTCATTCAGGCGCCGGTACTTGAGCAACTCAGTCATTTGATTGGTGCGGATAGCATTCGCCTGCAGCCGCAAATGCCTACTTCTTTGACGAAAAGCGGGGAGGGGGTGTTATGCCATTAACATCTTCACGATCTAGCACCTCAGTTACTCAAACAGCGAGCGGCGTCGATTGGGGTACGCTACGCCAGGATTTCCCCATCCTGTCACAGCTGATCCACGGCCACTCCCTGGTTTATCTGGACAATGCCGCCTCAAGCCAAAAACCTAATGCGGTGATTGAAGCCATTGATCACTATTACCGGCATGACAATGCCAATGTGCACCGCGGCGTGTATACCCTGAGTGAACGAGCCACGCAGGCCTACGAGGCAACGCGCGACAAAGTGCAGGCTTTTTTGAACGCTACCGAGCGCGAGGAAATTATCTTTGTGCGCGGCACCACGGAAGCCATCAACCTGGTGGCGCAGAGTTTTGCCCGCCCGCGCTTAAAACCCTGCGATGAAATTCTTATCAGTGCTATGGAGCACCATTCCAATATCGTGCCCTGGCAGATGGTATGCGAACAAACCGGCGCACAGTTGAACGTGGTCCCAATCAATGACAATGCAGAAATTGTATTGGACGACTACCGTAAACTGCTCAACGAAAATACCCGGCTGGTGGCTATTACCCATATTTCCAACGCGCTGGGCAGTATCAACCCGGTACAGGAAATGATTGCTCTTGCTCACGAGCAGTCCATTCCGGTGTTGCTGGACGGTGCCCAGGCTGCGCCACACCTTGCGGTGGATGTGCAGGCGCTGGATTGTGATTTCTATGCACTCTCAAGTCATAAAATCTACGGCCCAACGGGAATTGGCGTTTTGTACGGCAAGCGGACATGGCTGGATGCCATGGAACCCTATCAAGGCGGCGGCGATATGATCAGCAGCGTGACGTTTGCAAAGACGGAATACAACGTGCTGCCCTACAAGTTTGAAGCGGGCACACCGAATATTGCCGGTGTGGTGGGGTTTGGCACGGCACTGGATTATGTCAGCGAGATTGGTCTCGATAACATCGCCGAGCGTGAACAACAACTGCTTAACTATGCCACTCAAGCCCTGTTACCTCTACAAGGGCTACGCATTATCGGCACAGCCAAGCACAAAGCCAGCATTATCTCCTTTGTGCTGGAGTCAGCACATCCCCATGACATCAGCACTATTCTGGATCAACAGGGCGTGGCCATTCGCGCCGGACATCACTGTGCCATGCCGGTTATGGATCGTTTTAAGGTGCCTGCCACGGCCAGAGCTTCGTTGGCATTTTATAACAACGAAGACGATATCGACCGTCTGGCTGAGGGCATAAAAGAAGTGAACCGGATTTTTGGCGGTGTCTGAAGGAGGGAGCTATGAATCAGGATTTGCGCGAGCTCTATCAGGAAGTGATCATCGACCACGGCCGTCATCCACGCAATTTTAAAAAGCTCGAGGATCATAGCCACAGCCAGGAGGGTTACAACCCGCTGTGTGGTGACCGCCTGATGCTGTACCTCAAAGTCGAAAAAAACCGCGTAATCGACGCGGCCTTTGAAGGGGTTGGTTGCGCCATCTCTATGGCATCCGCCTCTCTGATGACCTCCCAAATTAAAGGTAAAACCCTTGAGGAGATCCAACAACTGTTTCAGGCTTTCCATTGTTTGGTTACAACGCCTGAGCCTCCCGCCAGCATACAGGACTGTTTAGGCAAACTGACCGTGTTGGGAGGCGTCAGGGATTTTCCCACCCGTATCAAATGCGCCACATTAGCCTGGCATACCATGAATGCGGGCTTGGACAGCAAAATACACGAGCAAGCGGTTTCGACAGAGTCCTCAACGGACTTAAGTGAAGAGTCTTCAACGGGAGAAGGTAAGGAGCAGCCAGTAGAGCGATGAAGCAAAAAACCGAACAGGTAACCGTGCGTAGGGATTGCCAAGCCGTGCTTATTCCGGCCGGCCTTCCAGGGACCATATTCAAGGGCAGTGAAGTGCTGATTACCCAGGCGTTGGGTGACAGCTTTACGGTCAATGACCATGGGCGGCTTTTGCGTGTTGCGGGCCGTGATGCCGATGCGCTCGGTAAGGAAACAAGGCAAGCGTCGCCAACTTCTGTGCAGGGCAGTGAACACAGCGCTCAGGAACAGAACACACTCTCGCAAACGATCAAACAAGTGAGAGCGCAGCTGAAAACCTGTTACGACCCGGAAATCCCGGTCAATATTGTGGATCTGGGACTGATTTATAACTTGGATAAAGTTGAATTACTGGACGGTCGCAGTCTGATGCGAATTACCATGACACTGACCGCCGCAGGCTGCGGTATGGGTGCCGTACTTGCCGATGATATCCGGCAAAAAGTCCTGACAGTCCCAGGTGTGGACGCGGTCGAGGTGGAATTCGTTTATGACCCGCCCTGGAGTCGCGAAATGATGTCCGACGCGGCCAAGCTGCAGTTGGGTCTGCTTTAAATTGAAGACTCTTCAGGAGAGGCACACATATGGCAGAGTGGATTGATGCAATTAACGTCAACGAGTTATCGGCAGGGATGTATAGCGTCGTTGATCTGGAGGATGTCAGCCTGTTATTGGTGAATGTCGGCGGTGAATTCCATGCCATCGAAAATCTATGCAGTCACGACGGTGGCGAATTAAGTGACGGGGAGGTGATAGGTGCTGAGATAATCTGCCCTCGCCATGGTTCGCGTTTCTGTCTTAAAACCGGCACCGCCTTAAGTGCACCGGCCTTTGAGGATATCGATACTTACCCCGTTAGAGTTGTTGGCGACACAGTGCAGGTGTTCAGCGAACCTTAGCATACTGAAGATCGTACTTTAGCCGCGCTTTGTAAAGTGTCTTGAACGATTTGCTCGGGTTTGAGCCTAATCTGAATATGGCATACCAGGAGGGTATTATGAATGAAGATACCTTAAACATGGCGACCAGAAAGTTTCTCAAAAAGGTCGGTGTTACCTCACAGCGAGAAATTGAACAGGCTGTTTACAAGGCCATTGAAAGTGGCGATTTGAAAGGCTCAGACTCGTTGGAAGTTCGTATGACGTTGTCCATACCAGCGTTAGATATCAGCCACCAGATTGATGGCGAAATATCACTGGAATAAGTCTTAATGTCAGGCGCTTTTAGGAGGCATGAATACAAACAGGATCACGGATATCAGAACCTCCATGACTAAATAGGTCAGTGTTACTAATCCCGGTAGGCCATCAAGCAGTAGCGATATGAGTCGCGATAACGCGAGGAAAAGTAATAGGGTTGCGAGCACGAGAATAAGTGTCCGGTTACGCTCAATATTAATAATTGCAACGCCAGACATGAAGCCTGCCGCCGTAATCATTCCGTTATAGGCTCGTAACTGGTTGAGTGCATCGACATGCTG